>ERZ795045.2633-NODE-2633-length-17204-cov-4.716427_pt1 | contig 17204 bp, 18 predicted proteins | sample MGYA00375129_ERZ795045 | MGnify/ENA primary metagenome ERZ795045 (study PRJEB30174, sample SAMN05720166) | activated sludge metagenome | isolation source: anaerobic digester from wastewater treatment plant | place: Japan | collected 2015-05-15 ... | reverse complement strand
ATTAAGTGAAACCCACTGCGTATTCAGAATGCCATCTATTAGTTTTTTGGTATTAGAAGTTTCACTTAGCCCTTCTTCACTGGATGTAACCATTGCTTGTTTTACACCCGACTCATTAACCGAAAGTATAACTGGTTGTTCGTCTTCTATAAAATCTGGTGCAAAGATATAGCCAAACGCATTAAGTAAAGGACTTTGTCCTGTTTTTATAAACTCTAATTTAAAATCGAAAAACAAACCAGATGGAAGTTCTATACTGCCTGTTTCAGTATTATCAACTATAAGTTCCGGCTCAACCTGCTTAAACTCTGATGTGTTAAGCGTTTCGATGTCATCAGCGGAACGGATATTGAGCTTTAACACTGAGCCGTTTAGAATTCTGTCAATAAAATAACTTTTAAGTTTTGTTTTTATAGGGAAACTCCGTCTTAAAATCAACTCGCCGTAATTAGGCTCAATAACAGGTCCTGAAAGCTTAAAATAATCATATTTAGTCCTTCCACCTCCGAAGTTACCAGCATGTGCTAACTGAAGGTAATAATAATCAAACTTTCTTAAAGCCGGGCTTTGTGTAGTTTCAAATATAACCTGAGAAACATTATCGTTTTTATATGCTTTAATCACTACACCTTCACCACTTATACTTGCTTTAAGTGTTATAGGTATTCCTGCCGGGTTATATAAAAAAATTGCCTGTCGTCCACTTGGACCTGGATCAATAACCCACTGATTTTCAGATTGTTTCCACATATACCTTACACCATTTGCACCGTAGCAGAACGGTAGAAAAGCGAGGAAATTTGTATATGGGCTCCAGTTAGTCCAGCATTCCCATACAAGTTTTGACTCACGCTGTGCGTCAGTTAAAGGCGGTGTTATAATTGGCTCACCTAATATAGCAGGACCAAACGGCACAAAATAATCCGAGTATGGCAGAATATTGTTTGAGAGCGTCTCGCAGATAAATCTTGTCTCAAGTTCATACATACCGCATTGTGAATTAAACACAACCTGACTATTTAACTGGTTATAATTGGGATAGTTAAAAACAAGAAATCCGCCCGACTCAACGGGAACTGAAGGGTTTTGTCTAAGCCATTTGGGCGATAAAACTCCGTCATTAAAATCATCAGCAAGTTCAAATGTATAAGTTCTTTTAAGTCGGATTGGCATGGCTGATAACTCAAGCCCTGTTGAGGTTACATTGTCTTGAAATTGTTCTATCATGGATAATTTTTCTTTAAGCATGTTATAACTCCAGTAGGTCTAATTCTGTTTTAAAGTTCATTAAATCATGAGCAATGCCTGTTATTTTCGCGTTAAATTCAGGTAAGAACTCGTAATTAAACGCTTGCAGTTTCAAATGAACTACATCACTTAATTCAAGCTCAGGCATAAATCTCGCTGTAAGTGTTATTCTTTTTTTCGGCGTTTTATAACTGTTGAAATACCGCTTAACCATAACGGTGGCAAGATCCACATCACTTTCAAAAAGCATACCGCTTGAGCCTACTGATAATACCCTTGTACCGAATTTAGTTATTGAACTTGGCTCTGGTTCATTCTCTGTAGAGGAATCGGCTAATTTATAAAACTTACCGAAATTTGCCATTATACTGTTATAAACCCTGTCATAGCCGTAAGATATGTTGTTTATTTTCTCAATATTATTTGCGTCAAGCGTTATAACCGGCTCTGCTTGTTTGTGTTTGTTCCTGAAGAAAAAGCATCCTTCACCATTTATACCTATTTCAAAATCAGCTATTTTTGCTAATTCCTTGAGGATGGAAAGGACTGAGTTATTGCCGAAATTAGCCATTGTGATAAGCACATTCTTTGTGATTAGTTTTATTATGCTTGTTTTATGAACAGGCGGGTTTGAACCGTTGGTATTCATAAGTGTAATAAAACACATTTTCTGAGTCACACCAAAGCCAAGTGACTGCTGATATTCATCTGTTTTAATCAAATTATCACTGGCAACACTTCTATGGAAACCAAAACCAGACGGGGTTAAGTTAGTTGAACTTGCTGTAAATCTTTGAATAGAGCCGTCGTTATTTAAACCAATTAACTTCCAGCTATCCCATGAAATAATACCACTGCCGCCGTCAATGGCAGGTGATGTGGCTATTGCCGGCAGCCAAAGCCGTTTTATGCCTGATACGGATGATTCAAGTTTGTCAGTTAAAACTATTCTGAATTTTATATATCTTGGCGAATGCGTGTTATTCCAATTACCAATATTACCTGTATTTTGGGACTCTGTTTCGGCTGTATAATTAACATCGTCCTGACTCCAGCTGTAATAAAACTTTGATGAATTACTCAACCCTTGTAATTCAGCGAAAAAAGGACCTAATGTGTTTATAAGTGAAAAGGTTGTAAGCCCTGAAAGTTCAGCACCATAGTCAATTTTAAAAGCAATTTCACCGCTTGCAGGTAATGGACTTATACCATTGTATCTTATATAATCAATATGAAAAGTATTATTTGAAGCTGTAGTTGATTGTAATCTGACACCAGAAGTCCCGCCTGCTAAAGTTCCTAAACTGCCAGACAATACCTGATTTCCGTCAATATAAAGCCGCCATATTCCTGAATTAGGGTTTGAAACTTCCAGCGCTAATCTAAAGACATGAAACTGAGATAAATTTATATTATATGTCTGACTCAATGAGCCTGAGCGGACACGAATCTGATTTATGTTTGTAAACTCAATCTGAGCGCCTAAATACGGCGCCTGGCTTATGGTTGTTCCAAGTGTAACCCTGCCATTTAATGTAGTAAATTTAAGGCGAGCACATATACATCTTGAAAGTCCGAACTCTTCGGCTTGATTATAAAGGACATAGTCGGCTCCGCCATTATGAGTTACTGTTCTTACGCTGTCTGAAAGTTCTGCTGTTGAACTGCTGGGCAGTGTCTCAGACCATGGTAAAGTGTAGTCGTTTTCTATTATTACTTTTTCTTGCTGCGGCGGGTAATCCGCCTCATACTGAGAAGTCCAAAGCGGGTGTATGCCGTTTTTTATACGCTTGAAGTTTATTCGATTTATATTAAAAGCATTACGCCATTTCTGTTCCGTATCAAAACCATTTATTGTAATCTGCCCGTCATCTTCAGGCGGCTCGTCGTCAGAAATTACAATTGCGTTATGTAATGTATATCTTTCAAAATCGCTCTGATAGGTATGGATTATCTCCCTTTCAGCAGGCGGCTCAAAGTTGACCTGCTCCACTTCCTTTGATAGATATGGCGCCAAATCAAGTAAATCATTGACTATTTCATGGCTCTGTTTATCCCTTTTCCAGACAATGTAATCAGCCCTTACTTCTTTACCTGGCTCAGGTTGAACTGTGTCAAACTTAATAACTGCTTTTCGGTTTATATCGTTTAGGTTTGAGACACTCCATCTTGTTCCAGGTCTTTGGAATTCACCGCCGACTCTGACTTCTTTGACATCACCAACTGGGAATTCTGAAAGTTCAAACTCAGACTTAATGCCATCCCCAATTCCCAGAAGTTCGTTATTGATTTTAATTGCTGCGTCTTTTGCTTTTATATTATCAAGCAACTGCTCTGTTGATTTCAGTTCTAATTGAACCAAAGGAGCATTTGAATTAATAATGACATCGTCTATAAAACCAAGCCAGCATGGGAAAAATTCGTTATTTATACCAAGCCATAATTTAATTTTCGACTGATACAGTAAAAAGCCGTTAAATCTTTCTGAGTTTTCTGACCATTGTTTTTTAGTGTTCTCAACTTCAATTCTGAGGTTTGACGCTTTAAATTCGTTTAATGCTTCTGTATCTAATTTCCATGAAAGCCGCTCAAGTGTTATTATTTCCGGTGTTATATCTATTGGCAAATTCTCCCATGTCATTGAGCCAGGTAAACGTCTGAATAATTCAACCTTTCTAAATGGTTTTACTAAATTACCTGTCTGTGAGTTTTTATATGATAAACTGATCTGTTTCACACCGACTCCCGCGACAGTTTTGTCTGCTTTGATAAAATTGACTTAACTAACTCAGCGCCTTCACTTGCACCAGATCTTGTTACTTCCGAGATTTTACGCATTAATTCTTTCACCGGAACATCACCTGAATTTGAGATATTTATATTGTTGTACTGAATGATATTTAAATTCACATCATTTTTAAACTGCTCTAATTTACTCAGTGGGATAACAGCTTCAGGACCTTTCTCACCAACAGCTGCAAGAACCGGCTCTTTAACTATTCCACCTTCCTGAAATCCGAATATTTTCCCAAGTCCTTTGCTTATCGGCGACATAATAGATGTAAAACCAGCAAGAAGTCCTACTGGCGCAAGTGCGCTGAGTCCACCGGTTATGCTTGATTCGGCAATAGCCCGCTCAATAGCTATTTTTGTGAATGTTTCAATGGCAGTTCTAAGTACAGTATTCATAACACTTTTCCATGCCTCTTCAAAACTTTTACCTTGAAGGATCATATCCGCTATTGCGCCTGAAAAAGATGAGGCGAATGCTTCAGACACAGCTTTATTTGTATTCTTAACCATTAATAAGTCGGCATTTAATGAGTCCCTAACTTTCTGCGATTCAGCTATCGCTATGGCAGAAGCATTCTGTCTTGCAGTTGTCAGTTCATCTTCTGTTATCAATCCTTTTGAACGCATCTCTTCGAAACTCCTTATGCGCTCCTGTTTTTCAAGTTCTATTAATCTAAGTCGGGCTTCAAGTGTATTACCTTCTGATTCAAGACGCTGAGCGTCTAATTGAACCAGTCGGACATGAGCATCATACATCTGTTTTTTGCGCTCTTCAGCTTCTCGCTCAGATTGCTCTATTGTTTTCTGGGTTGCTCTGGCTTTTAGTTCAACCTGCGACTCAGTTAGTTTTTTTTCTTCGGTGGAGTATCTTTTACGGATTTCTATAAAATGACCAGCAGTGGATTCTTCTATTGCTTTTAGTTTTGCAGATGTCTGCTCTGAGATCACAGGCAGTTTATCAAACTGTGCTTTAAATACAGCCACTGCTTTTTCGGCAAGCGACTCAATATATATAACAGATTTAGCAGACATGTTTGCTATAGTTACTCCGAGAATTTCAAAGAATTGCGCGCCCTTCAAAGCACCTTCAAGTAATAATTTAAATACAGGCAAAACACCAGCACCGACTACTTCTTTAAAATCGCCAAGCCGGTTTTTTAACATATTTATTTCTTTACTGAAAGTATTTTCACTTTCAGCTGCACCTAAAAACTTTCTGGATAATGCATCTATTACTTCCTGAGCGCTGTCAGCATCACCTATAAATGAGCCGAACTCGTTTTTTAAGGCTCTAAGACGTGTGGCATCGCCGTTTAACACTGGAGCAAGCAGTTCCAATACATAGTTTAAATCCTTACCTGAAGCACTTGCCATACCAAATGCAAGTTTAACAGCCGACATTGCCTGAGCGACATCACCTGTAACCCTTACCAGTTTGCCAAGCGCTTCATAAGTCTGCGTGTCTGAAAACTTTGTAAGTGACTGCTGCTCGTTAGCAAAAGCAATGATTTTTTCTTTTTCCCGTTCAAATGAACCACCGGTCGCTTCAACAGCAAACTCAAGACGTTTTAATGCGTTTTCTTCTTCCATAGCAGCCAGAGCTGCGCTTTTAAAAAATGCAGTCATACCTGCTATGCTTGCTATACCGGCAAGCTGGTTTACTAATTGTTTTGCTGCTTCCTGGGCTGATGACATTGCCTTAGCGGTTGAGTCAATCTTTTGAGGAAGCGCAGACAGTGCTGAATCTGTTTTAGATGAACTCTCAGATATTACCTGAGCTGCTTCAACTGAACGTTTGGCAGTTTTGATTAGCTCATTTGATAATTTCTCAAGCTGCGGTGATGCTTTATCAACCGCTTCAATTACAACTTCAAAGCCGCTCATAAATTACGGCTCCTTGGTTATTGAATCAAGTGTGAAGTTTATGATTTCAATATAAAGTCCTACTGCTAATGAATAATCGCTTAATATATAATCAACACAAACCACATCGTTATCGCCCTCGCCAATCCCAAGTTTTGGCTCAATGACACCATGCACTAAGACACGTCTAAACTGCGGAAGTTTAGGGTTTGATATAAGTTCATTTAGCCGTTTGGTAAGTGCGTCTTTACCCTGTCTTGCTATGCTCCAGAAGTCATTTTCTTCATCGCCTAAAAACAGTAATGGAACGCGTCTGATCCTGAAATTAATTCCACATACATTAACTATTTTCTCGCGTTTTAAACGCTGTTTAAGCTCATTTGCTGATATAATCTCCATAAATTAATACCCCGGAATTGAATTTGTTAGTATAAACTCAATACTAAAACCAGAAGCAGGAGCGAACTCGGCGTTAAATTTAACTGCCGAGCCGAATAACCCTTCAAGCGTTCCAAAACCATAAGCGGTATATTTTGCTTTCGGTATGTTTATTTCAAGTTTGTTTTTGTATGCGTCTTCTATGACATCACCGGTTAGCGTTATGTTTATTGTCTGTGGAAGATTGTTTAAGAACTTTTCACGCTCATCTTCCGTCTCAAAATATATTTCATAACCGCCTTCTATTGAGAATTTTCCTGAGGATATAATGTCTTTGGGCTCACGCGACTGGCTTAATGTCCTATAAGCTGATGAGCCATTATCAATGGTTATAAACCAGCTTTTTACATCCTGGTTTAAGATATTATTTAACTTAAACTCTGTCTGATAAAACATAAGCGGTTTTGGTGTGTTATAAGTTGGTGTAAAATTTGAAGACGGCTCCTCAGTTTTAAATAAAACATCTGCGCTTATCTGCGCCTTGCCGTTAACACTGCCGGTTATATTTAATTTCTTAAACACGGTAAGTGGATATTTTTTCACACTTATTCCCCTGTCTACAAAGAAAGTAAATGAAGGGAATTTAGCCGTGTTTTTTGGTCTGAATGTGTGTATATACACTGTTGGTGAATTAGCAGCATCAGGCTGCTGGCTCTCAACACCGCCAAGACATCCGTATAATAAATCACCTATGGTTTGCGGCTCTACATCTAATGCCGGCAGTGTGCCACTGCCTTCAGTTATACCAGGTGACGATGGGAATGGCTCTTTTATGCCTCTTAACTGCGAATCCGGGATAAGTAATGACTTATAGTCAAATGAAGCTTCACTGCCAGGCGCTAAGAATTTGTCAGGCGCCGGCTCGGCAATACCGCGGTGGGACTCTTTTTTGAAACCAAATACTTGATTTTCTATTGGATACGGCATTTTTTACCTCCTATTTCCTTGCTGTCGCTTCAACTGAAAAGTTCAAAGCAGAGCATGTTAAGTCAGCATTTATAGTTGCCACTAAATTATCTTCGGCAGGCTCCCATTCGATGTTTTTCAGGTTTGAAGACAGAATTTTTGAATTCTCAAGCTCAAGTCCGTCTAAATCCACTCTGTCAATTAAAAGTTCAGCTATTTTTTGCGTTCTTAGACATTTCTGCTTTATTACTTCCTGATTAGTATGAAATAAATCAATAAATACAATTCTAAAGTTATAAGTTATTCTGTAAGTTTGGGCGGTGGTTATACGCTCTAAATTTGTATTCGGCGCCGGCTTAACAAAAACTGCAGGGACATTATCAATTAAGTTTTCAAGTGCAGGGTAAAACTCAAGTGCGCCAATAGTAACTACTTTTAAACCCAATTCATATGAAAGTTGAGTGTCGATTAATTTTACTATTCGCTCAGCGAGCTCGGTTTCGTATAATCGTGGTGCTGGCATTATTTACCCCTGTTTTCAAATGTCTCGTTTATGCGTGTTGTAAATATGTTTTTTATTCTCGGTATTGATTCATTTAAAGCCGGCATTAAATACGGCTTGGACTGAAATCCTCTTATTTTGATCGCTCTGGCTATTATATATGAAAGCCGCTCATCACCTAATTTACGTCTTGCCCATGTCTTCAGGTCGCCGTTTGGCGGCGGCATTGAGCCAGACCATGGTATTCTGCCTTCTTCGATAATATTGGCGTATATAACTCCCGAGCCGACTTCTGCTTTTATTATATTTGCCTGTGCATATACATTTTGGGCTATTGATAATCTAAGTATCCCGCGAAAGACAGGAGCATAAGTTTTGGCGTAACTCTGGATTAATATCGCTGACTCGCGCATGGCTTTTATTAAAGCTTCCCTTAGTCGAACTGGAAGTTCTGTTATGAAGTTTATGGTGTTGTTTTTATCTTTTATAATTAAACGGAGCATGTTTTCGCCTCTATTATAAGTTCAGTATGATGCTCAAAGAAATTTTTTATTTCTAAAACGCTGAATTTCATACCATCTGACTGACGTATTATTTCATAATTTGGTTTTATCTCAATTGAATTTATAAATACTCTGAATGTCTGTTTGGCTGTATTGCCTAATACATTTCTATTAAACAATGTGTTTAAAGGCTCAAACCTGGCTTTAATATCAACTGCTGTTGTCTGATATTCAATTACAGGGCTTTTGCTTTCAGATATTAACTGAACAGGTTTTCTAATTGTTATAAGTTCGTTGAATAATCTATTTTCCATCATAAAATAAACATCCTGAATTTCTGACCTAAGGACTGCCACGCTCTGTCTAATTCATCGTTTAGTTTTTTAAAACTTCTTGTCTGTGAAAAATTACCTATGTTCTCGCTGTCAACTAAAGGCGCAAACTTGCTTGAAAGCGCTGTCTTGGCGGCAAGTAATGTTGCTATTTTGGTTATTAAGGCTGGAACTTTGGTATAACCTTCTATCCCTTTGATTATTATGTTTCCAATACCTTCAGTGGATATGGTTGTTTTAAGTTTAATAACACCTGTTTTTTTGTTTATTTGATAATAAGACGGCTGGACTACACTGCCGTTTATTTCAACTGAATGGAGCTCAATTACAGGAAAGCAGTCAAGGAATATTGTATCACTGCCATCGCCATCAATTACATTTATAAACTGGCGCTGCCTAAAACTCATACCAGTTCTTCTATCTATTTCTTCACAGGCAGCGTCAAGCCATTCATCTAATACTTCTTCAGGTTTCACTTCACCGCCAGTCATTTTAGATACAAGTTCTTTAGTTGTATATCTGCCTGATACTACTGCTAAGACTGAGTGTGAAAGTGTTGATGATAAATTAGCCATTACCTGCCTCCAGTGCCGTCGCCATGTGCTGTGTTTTTTGAAGCAATGGTATCAGCATTAGGTATATTTGATGTTCCATCAGACCAGAATGTATTTGTATCCTCTGTTTCTATTTTGTATGAATAACTCTGGCCGTTTACAGGGGCTGGAACTTCTTCGACAGGACGTCTGGTGGTTGTATTCTGAGCGCTGTCTTCAAAATATATTTTGCCGCTGCCTTTTGGAATAAGTATTGAGTTAAGTTTTACTGCCTGCGACGGCTCAAAGTTAATGCCAGGCGAGCGGTATATGTTATAGCCGTTTGAGTTTATATCGCTTACAGCGTCCCATGATACAACTACTTTATTACTTGATACGTCAGTGTTTAGATTCTGGACAATACTGGGTATTAATTCTACAAAGACAAGATGCATGTTATCAGTCATCACTTCGCTTGTAACAGAGGAACTATTGCCTTCATTATCTACGGCAAATAAATAATAAGTGTAGTCCTTACCATTGTCCTGCTCAAGTAAAAGTTGGTCCTGCTCTGATGTGGCGTTTGCCGGTATATTAATACTTACAGGTACAACACCAGGGAAAGCCAGGACTTCACTGCGGGTTGGAATTGCTATGGGGGCATTACCGCTTACCCGGTATAACTCGTAATGGTTAAGATCATTTAAAACTGTTTGATATCTTATTATTATTTTATTACCCTGAGTAAATCCGCCATTAAGTTCGGTTAAAACTCCGCTTTGGTTATCAAAATTATAATGAACGCCTAATGTCTTTTCGGTAAGTGTAACTGCTTTCACAAAAGCGCCTGAGTTATGCGACTCAAAAAGCCCGTCAGAAAGGATTATATCGCCGGTAGTGCTGTTTACGCTTTTGACAGTGCAGTATTCTTCCTTTAAAGTTATATTATCATCAATTACAATCTTAGCGCCTGGAATAAGAACAGATGGTATAGGTGTGCCAATGTTTATTATCCGCTGGCCGTGGGATACTGAAGCAGTTAAGGTTTTACTTTCATTTGAGCTTCCAGTTCTTTCATAAACACTAACACTGCCGCTTACTACAGGGTCAAATTTTGTTTCGTGGGTGGAGTTCTCGGTACCATCAGCAAGTGATGGTGTGCCGTCTGAATTTCTGAATAACTCGCCTGATATGAATTCGTTTTTAGTCGGGGCAGTCCAATTAAGTGTGATCCTGGTTTTACCTTTCGGTGTTTGGGCGTCAACATACTGCACCGCCTGAATAAGACCTAATACAGGCGGCTCTGGCGCAAGTATGTCCGCTGCTAAACTTCCTATTACCTGCTGGGATAACTGTGATTCTAATATAGCCATAAATACCTCACTTATTTAAGTTAATTTGTATAAGACAAGTTTTGAGCCGCTCTTAAAATTAGTACCATCAGCTGTCTTTACTTCAATTGAATTTACATTTGTACCACCGCCCCATAAATAACCACCAAACGACAGATTCGGCGAATATGAATAATTTAAATTACCAATTGACTGGGAAAGCGCTAAGATCCTGTTTCGTCCGTCTTTTCTAATAAGAACTTCGCTTATGACACTGTCTGGGTAATTACTCACCCTTGTCTGAATAAAAGCTATTACAGGTGAAGACTGCGGGTTTGCCGTCGGGCTTGAGCCGCCAAAACCAAGTGTTATAAACTGGGCATTGTAATTGGATGTACTGCCGTTTAAAATAAGGTATATGCTTTTAACACTGCTTGTCACATTATCGGCTAAACTGAAATCAATAAATAATTTGTAACACTTATCTATATCTAAATCTAATGGTGAGATAATACCAAAGCTGGAATTGTCAGACGCTAAAACAGTTTCAGCAACTTTTATAAAATTTCCACCGCTGCCTCCGCTTAATGAATTTATTGTAATTTTATTTGCATTTATGTCCTGAATTATTTCTATATTACTGCCTGGCTCAAGTGATACTTCACCTGTCAGTGAATTACTTTCACCAAGTTTTTTTATACTTCTAACACCTAAGTTGTTTATTGTAACATCACCTCGCCCATGTTCAGGTGTTAATGATATTCCAACACCGGAACTGATTTTTGAGACAGATATATGTGCAGTATTTATTAGTGGCACCGGTGTGTTAGATGTCTCGGTATTTCCGTCATCGGTGAAAACTGAAGTGTTCTCGCCTGAAACATAACTAAGCAGTTTCTCAGTGTTAGGTATATTTGATTTGTAGATTCTGTAACCAACAGCACCTTTTACAGGCTCCCATTGAAGTATTACAGGCAAGGGAACCTGCGGCTGAGTGACTTGTGCTTCTACAATATTGGGGATCCTGCCTTCTGTCGTCTCGCCGGAGTCATTTACAGCTGTTATTTTATAGTAGTATGTTGTATTGCCTGTAAGATTAGGACCTACTGAGCCGCTTGATAATGTGGATGTTAATGTCCTTGGCGGTCTTAAAAATGACTGCTGGACGTATGCGTCTATCGCCTCAAGGTTTGAGTTTGCGCTCTGGCCCCAGTTTAAATCACCTGTATCCCTTTTTGATAGTTTTAGTTTTTCAGTAAATGTCTCAGCCATAATACCTCTAAAAGCCGAACGGCTCAGTTCCAAACGGCGCCTCGCCAAACCCTCTTAACGGTGAGCCGTAAGGTCTTGTATTGAAAGGCATAAATTCAAATCCGCAGGTATCAGGTTGTCCGTAAGGTTCGATGCCGAACTTGCCATTGCCAAATCCGCTTTCTTCAACAGCAACCAGTGTGTAAAAATTATCGCCGTGGCTCTGTTCAATTTCGTATTGAAATGTGTCAGGTTTAAGTATTTTCTCGTCGGCAATACGAACGCCTAATTCGTCTTTGTTTTCTGAGCGGTAAAGCCGAAATCCTTTTATATTATGAAGCGATTTTATTTCAGTAGTATAATCAGACCATGAAAGACGAATTTTGCTGTTTTCTATACTTTGAACCCTGAAATTAAAAGGCGGCGGAAGTGGAAATGGATATGCCATATTCTACCTTCTTTTCTTTTGCTTTTTTGAATTCTTTATTGGAATTTGAACCGTTTGCGTTATATCAATATATCCTAGTTTAACTAATCTGTCCCTGGTCTCAGGAAATTTAACTTCGCATATTCCATTTATAACTTTTAACATACCCTCGGAATATGAACTCTCCATTATTGGTATTTCTTCAGTGCCAAAAGGCGGTGAGATTTTCTTTAGTTTATACATAAGCCCTCTATACTATAACACCGCTTAGACGTGATACTTTTATGTCATTAGCAAGGACAAGTGTTATGTCTTCAAAGATATCAAACTCACTTGCCTGTGAGGTTTTCTGAGCAAGCCTTACCATTTTCAATGGCGTAAGTTCGCCAACCCAGACAGCGCTTGTATCAATGATGAAAATATCTGTGCTGTTGTTTGAACTTCCCTGGGTTTGATTATCTGAAATCCATATTGAGCGGAATATTGGTATTCCGTTATATACCTGAACCCTGAATCCGCCTTTTAGTTCAGTTGTGTCTACAAACCTTTGCTGGGCCTGAAGTAAAGCATTGAGTTTTCTGTTCGCTTTCTTTGACATTATTAGCATATTTGGATTCCCACGGTTTAGGTCAATGGCGGCGTCTAAAAGCTCCAAAGTTAAAGGAGCTCCATTTGCGCCGGCTGTAAGGGTTTGTGAGGCAGGTATTAGTTTCCTTAAGCCGTCAAACTGCTTGGGATTGGCACTTGAATCGCCGTTTATAAGCGCATTTTCCTCTGAGTCACGTACATTCTGTAATGCGTTTTCTATTTCTTCAGCTTCAATGTCTAACAGCGACTTGCCAACCGCCTGCAGTTTCCTTGTAACTTTCCTTCTGTCAAGTATTGTTTTATATGGAAATGACTTCTGGACATACTGCCCCTGGGTTTCGTTCGGCTCATCGGTGTCGTTTACAAAGTTTGAGCCGGCACCGCGGGATACCCGCTGATTTAAAACCCAGGCTGAGCCGGAGCCGGGTTTTCGCGGCAAATTAACCCTTAGCGGATTATTGATTTCAATCAATTCCTGTAAGACCTTGTCTATTACAGGCTGCTGAAGTGTACTGCCTGAGTTTGCCATGTCCAGCGCTTTTTTGAGTTGTTCTAAGTCGTTCATTTTACCTCCATCTCGCGCTCTATTGATAGGAGCGCTCTTAGTTTTTTATCTGGCGGAAGTGTTTCAAATTGTTTTTTTAGCTCTCTGGCTTCCACCTCGTTTTGTATAAGTCCTTTTCTTAGTGTCGGGATATTTTTCATTACATCACTGATTTGTTTTTTTACTTCATCGCTTACTAACTTGCCAACTTCGTCTTTTGATAACGATTTCGGCTCGGGATAAGCGGAAGGATATGGATATGAGCTGTCAGTTATTGTTTTAAGCATTACTTTGATCTGCTGGGCAAAGACAGCCTGCTCGCCGCCTTTTGATATTATTTTGTCTAACAGCAAGAATACTGGCTCAAGCTGCGACTGGATTATCCCAAACCCTTTTTCCATTTCGTTGGGCTTTTTTTGACGCATCTGTTCAAATTCGTCTTGCGGTTTTTCTTTTTCGTTTGCCTCGGCTGGCTTTGTTTCAGTTGTTTTTAGTTCTGTGTTTTGCGGTTTTTCTTGCTCTGGATTATTGATTTCCTCTATTATGACGTCGCTTTCATTTTCCATTGTGACCTCCTTGTTTTTTTCCGACTCGTTTATTGCTTTTGAGATATACCAGCCAATTGCTCTGGCTTGAGGATTTGCTGGTACGGATACAATTGATACTTCAATTAGATTCATTCTTTTTATTACATTTACAACCCTGTCTAATTCGGGCATATATTTGCTTTCACGTTCAAGAACCTGTCCTCTAATTGAAAATTTATTCAATACACCTTCTTTGACTTTCTGTATCATTTCCGGCTCAGTTTTGGAAATCAAGACATCGATTAAAAGCCCGTTTTTGTCAAATTCAACACGTGTAACTTTGCCTATTGGCTTTTTAAGGTCATGGTTTAGAAGGACAGTTGAGTTTTTAAGCAAATCAAGCGAGGAGCCTTTTAATGCTTCTTCGGTTATTATGTCGCCCTGAAGGTCAAAATCAGTTGTGGCGGCATAGCCGATTATGTGGAAATCGCCTTCTTCTTCGGCAAATTTCTTAAACTCGGCAGGGAATTTAAATTCTATTTTTGTCATAACTTCGTTCATAAATAAAAAAAGCACTGTTAAACCATATCAAGGTCTAACAGCGCTTCAATTCCGCTTGACAGCGCTTAATCTAACTGGCCGTCAATTAAATCCTTTGGCTCAAGAACCTCGTGTTTCTTAAGACGAACTATTCTGCCGTTCTGGTAGTGGAGCTCAATTATACCGAAAAAATTATTCTCGGTAAGCTCAGACAAAAACTCAGTTACGGCTTGGTTGAGTAATACTTCTTTTTCAGGTGACTTGAGCATATACTTATAGTTTAAAGGATTTTTGTGTGGTTGTCTATAAACAGTTTAAAGTGTTAATATTTTTTTAATAAGGATGGTTAGTAACAAAATTAAAAATTAAATTATACTATACAAACAATTTGCTGCTCACAATTTTTTTTCTACAAAACTTAACCCGTACTTTTTACAAAAATCTTTTATTTCTTGAGATATCTCCCAAGCAACAAGAATCGCCTTTACATTTAAGGAATTAATATCAATACCATTCTCAGCACATTTTAGTACTTTATACTTTAATGCCTGGTAACATCCTGGCAATGGATCAAATGTTTCTATTTCTACAACTGCATACCTATTATCATCAATTTCAAAGAGTATATCTACAACATCACCAGATTTAAAAACATATTCAATATTTGTTTTTTTAATATTAGTAAGTCCTATTTCTTGAGGATTTTGGGCGATCCATTGTTTTAACTTTTTATGTTCTTTTCCTTCACCGCCACTGCCATATTTTCTAGTCATAAAAATTCTTTTTGCTCTATCTCCGCTTTCTTTAATACGAGGACCTGAAGCAGGAGAAGGTGAAATGCTGTGAAAATCTTGTCGTAAAAGCTCCATTACCAATGCCTTAGCTTTTTCATCTCGTATGGTTTTTCCAATATCCAGAAGAATACTAACTATTTGCTCATCGTTAAGATAACGAATAAGTCCTGTATTCCAGCGCGCTCCACCTTTAGTCGAATAATAATCCCATAAGTAAAGCTCTTTTGCTTCTTCCATAGGTAATCTTAATCTGAATTTCTTATCTGCATACATTACGGTTTCTTCGTCGTCATTATCAGTTATTCGTCCTATTTTAAAGAAACCAATAATTCTTCGGTCTATTTCTTCATCATTTGGAAAAAGTGTGGTTAAAATAGCAATCTTACCTTCCTCTACATCTGAAAGATGAATAGGGGTCCCAGCCCTGTCACCATTGTGGTACCACCCAGCACCATATTTCCAAGCATTGAATAAGACACTTTCCATACAGGGTTCAACTGGAATTTTTCCTTTAAAACCCTTATCATAGTATTTTCTACAATCACAATTTTTATTACTACACCATACACGTCCTTTTTCTATGTTCCACTTAATAATATTTTCAGAGCAAGTACCATTAAATCCCACATAATCATCTTCATCACCGTTGTTATATGTGCATTTTATCGCTATGTGTCGTGACATATTTGTTATTCCTCGGGAGAAAAAAAGTTTACCTGACAATTCTTTTATGATTATGCTTCAGTATCTTTTAATTTAACGAATAAGTTCGTTCCACTATCTTTTTTTTCTGCTATGTCTATATTTTTAAATTCTTCAAGTATTTCTCGTATTACCTTATTAGCCAAATTTACATTTACCTTATTTAAAGCATGAATATTTACATATTTAATACCATACGATTTATTTCGTTCTAATTTATTTAATATTATTTCTTTTAAGTTCTCGTTTAAACCCACATGAACAAATACTGAAAATGCTTCCTCATCTATTATTATTTCATAAAATTTACGAAAACTTTCTATATTAAAACTTTCATCTTTTTTTAATTCATCAAGTATTTCTATCATATAATCAAAATAGCCTGCACTACACAAATTAGATATTCTCCTGGCTCGTGTACCATAACTTTCAACCAATTCTTCTTTTAATTTCTGAATATCTTGTTTGTTTTTAAATTTTTCTCTTATCACTACTGATGCTTTTAAAATATCGTAATCTTTGTCAGGAATAATACCTCTAAGAGATTGGTATTTGTTAATGTTAGGGGTATCTTCTATTGTTTCTAATTTTTTGTAGTCATCTGAAGATATAAGTATATTCAAATCTTCTCTTATAAGCTGTTTAATCTCTGGGACACGAAAAACATCTATGATAAGATTGTTATTTTCTTGTTTAAAATCTTTATTACTTCCTTTATCTAAATGAATATGTAAATTTTCTATTTTTAAATTATTACTGAAAATGTTATTAAAAAGATTTGTGTCCCTTACTCTTATTAGTTCTTTTAGTTTATCAAAAAAATTCATTTGTTTAATTAAATCTTATCATGTAACTTTATTAAAGAAACCAGGTCAGATTTTACAAACATTAAAGAACCCTTCGTTACACCAGCAAAATTTTTTAGTTTTAGTTCTTCTCCATCAGGGGTAAGAACTTTCTCTGAAGGATTTCCTTTCTCAACGATATATCCTTCTTCATCAACTGTTTTATCAAATATATCTAATATTTCTTTTTTTAATTCGGGGGAAAATGTAATTATATTCTTTTCTTTCATATGACATTCCTCCATTTTTTCCTTTAAATATATTTTACTATTATTTTAGAGAAAAAAAACAATATATTTGTCATTGTTCTAATTTAATGTTCCACAATGTCTCTTCTCTTGTTTTCTCACAAATCCATATCCCGTGCATTTTCTCACCCTTAAATTCAAACTTTTTAAACATCTCACCATCTATTAAAACGATGGTCTCGCCTTTGTCTATTATGCTAATATAGGACGGTGTTTCTTTTGTCGGATTAAGATAGGTCTGCGGTTTAATTTCACCTTCTACATCCATATACTTTGCTGTGTCCTCAAT
>ERZ795045.2624-NODE-2624-length-17264-cov-4.846882_pt1 | contig 17264 bp, 14 predicted proteins | sample MGYA00375129_ERZ795045 | MGnify/ENA primary metagenome ERZ795045 (study PRJEB30174, sample SAMN05720166) | activated sludge metagenome | isolation source: anaerobic digester from wastewater treatment plant | place: Japan | collected 2015-05-15 ... | reverse complement strand
TAGGAGCGTGCCGTTAGCGCTGGGTTAGCGCTGGGTGAAGCGGGCATTAGGCGCGCCGCCCGGGCTTCAGCCGCGCGCCGGCGCGAAGCGCACGCTGGCGCGCAGCCCGCCCAGCGGCGAATCACCGAGCGCCACCGACGCCCCATGGCGCTGCGCGATGCTGCGCACGATCGCCAGCCCCAGGCCGCTGCCGCCCTCGAGGCCCAGGCCGCGGCGATAGAAGCGGTCGAACACGCGCTCGCGCTCGGCCGGCGGGATGCCGGGGCCGGCGTCGTCCACCTGCAGCGTGGCCACGCCATCGGTCTGCAGCACGCGCAGCTCGACGCGCGTGCCCGGCGCTGCGTAGCGCACCGCGTTGTCGGCCAGGTTGCGCACCAGCACCTGCAGCGCCGCGGGGTCGCCCGCCACGAACACCGGCGCAGCGGCGAACAGCTCGAGCTGCGTGCCGCGCGCCAGCGCCAGCGGCACCGTTTGGGCCAGCGCCTCGCGCGCCAGTTCGCTCAGGTCCGGCCGCTGCAGCGCGGGCGGCGCGGCGCCGGGCTCGCTGCGCGCCAGCGCCAGCAATTGCTCGACCAGCCGTGCCGCGCGTTCGATGCCGGCGCTCAAGGCGGCAATGGCGGCGGCGCGATCACTGTCGCTGCCGGCGCGTTCCAGCAGCTGCAATTGCAGCTTCAGCGCGGTCAGCGGCGAGCGCAGCTCGTGCGCGGCGTCGGCGACGAAGGCGCGCTGCGTGTCCAGCGAGCGGCCCAGGCGCTGCAGCAGCGCGTTCAACGCGCTGACCAGCGGCGCCACCTCGTCGGGCAGCCCCTGCGCCGGCAGCGGCGCCAGCGATTGTTCGTCGCGCCGGCGCACGTCGGCCGCCACGCGCTGCAGCGGGCGCAGCGCCAGCGCGCTCAACCACCACGCGGCGGCGGCCATGAAGGGCGCGACCAGCAGCAGCGGCAGCACCGCACGCCACGCCGCGTCGGCGGCGAGCCGGCGCCGGATGGCCAGCGGCTGCGACACCTGGATCACCCGCCCCGGCATCGCCACGCTGAAGCTGCGCCACACCTGCGCGCCCACGCTGACGTCGGCAAAACCCAGCTGCGCGCGCTGCGGCAGCAGCTCGTGGCGGCGTGTGGCGTAGATCGTGCGGCCGTCGGCCGTCCACACCTGCACCACGAAGTCGAGCTGCTCGTCGACCAGCGCGCCGGCCTGCGCCGGCGCGACCTCGCCCTGGTCGCGCAGCGACAACGCCATCTGCCGCAGCTGGTAGTCGAACAGCGCTTCGGTCTGCGCACGCACGCTGCGGTAGCTGATGCTGCCCACCAGCAGCGCGGCCAGCGCCAGCAGGCCGAGCGTGGCCAGCAGCAGCCGGGCGCGCAACGAGTTCACGCGCCGAGGAAGTAGCCGACGCCGCGCATGCTGCGGATGAAGCCGGCGCCCAGCTTCTTGCGCAGCTGGTGCACGTACACCGACACCGCGTTGCTCTCGATCTCCTCGCCCCAGCCGTACAGGCGGTCCTCGATCTGCGCGCGCGACAGCACCGCGCCGGGGCGCTGCAGCAGCAGCTCGAGCACCGCATATTCACGCGCCGACAGCAGCACCGGCTGGCCGCCGCGCGTGACCTGGCGCGTCGCCGGGTCGAGCGTGACGCCGCCGTGCGCCAGCAGCGGCTGTGCGCGCCCGGCCTGGCGGCGCAGCACGGCACGGATGCGCGCGCCGAGTTCGTCCAGGTCGAAGGGTTTGACCAGGTAGTCGTCGGCGCCGGCGTCCAGCCCGGCGACGCGCTCGCCGGGGCCGTCGCGCGCGGTGAGCACGATCACCGGCGTGGCGTCGCCGCGTGCGCGTGCCGCGCGCAGCACGTCCAGCCCGTGGCCCTGCGGCAGCCCCAGGTCCAGCAGCACCAGGTCGAAGCGCTCGCTGGCCAGCGTGGCCTGCGCGGCGGCGGCGTCGCGCACCCAGTCGACCGCGTGGCCTTCCATGCGCAGCGCCGCGCGCAATGTGTCGCCGATCATCGGGTCGTCTTCCACCAGCAGGAAGCGCATTGCGGGCCGGGGGGGGGTTGCGGGGCGCACGAGCATAGCGCTGCAAGCGCGGCGCGGCGCGGCGCGGCGCCCGCGGCGCCCGGGCACACGGAGGTGCATGCCAACACGCGCCGTGCTTTGCGCCGCCGCCGCACCGCCACTACCGCACGAAGATCGACAAACGGAAGGATTCCCCCTTCGCGGTTGCGGGTTTAGGCTGCGCGATGCGCAGGCGCGTGAGGAGGAGGCCTCATGTCACACAGCGAACCGCCCGGCAGCCCGATGACGCTGCCGCGCCGCCTGCGGCTTGCGCAGGCAGTGGGTGACGACGAAGCGCGCGCCGCGGTGCGGGCCCCCGCATCGCAGCGCCCGGCGCGCGCCTTCCTGCGGCTGGGGGGCGTGGCGGGCGAAGCTTCAGGCCCCCCGACGACGAACAGCGAGACGGCGCGACGCGCCCGGCCCAGCGGGCAGGAGCGCCGCGGCACCACTGCGCGGCTGCTCGCCGCAGCCAGCCACGACCTGCGCCAGCCGCTGCAGGCCATCGGCTTGTGGGTGGAACTGCTGCGCGAGCGGGCGGGCGACGCCGAGCTGGGCGCCATCCTGGCCAAGATCCAGACGACCGCGCATGCCGCCGAGCGCGTGCTCGACGCACTGCTCGACATCACCCGGCTGGACATGGGGGTGGTGGGCGTGCACGCCATCGACTTCGCAGTGGCCGATCTGCTGGACCACGTGGCCATCAGCTTTGCGCCGATGGCGCGCGAGCACGGGCTCGAGCTTCGCGTCCATGCGTCGTGCGCCATGGCGCATTCCGACCCGGTGCTGCTGGAGCGCATCCTGTTCAACTTCGTCGGCAACGCGATCCGCTATTGCGCGCGCGGCGGCGTGCTGATCGGCTGCCGCCGCCGTGCGGGCGCGCTGTCCCTGGAAGTCTGGGATACCGGCCCCGGCATATCCGGGGCCGACCTGGGCCATGTGTTCGAGGAGTTCCATCAGCTCACGCCCGAAGGTTCACATCGCGCGCGTGGCGCCATCGGTCTGGGGCTGTCGATCGCGCAGCGTACCGCTGCGTTGCTTGGCCACGCGATCCAGGTGACATCCTGGCTGGGCAGAGGAAGCCGCTTTGCGGTGGAAGTGCCCGAGGGGACGCGCACGCCCTGCCTGGCGGCCACGCCGGGCGCGCAAGCGGCGCTGTCGGTGCTGCAAGGCGCTTTCGTCGTCGTCGTGGAGGACGAACAGGAGCAGCGCGAGGCCGTCGAACTGCTGCTTCGCAACTGGGGTTGCCATGTGGTGGCGGCGGCCACGGCGGGCGAGGCGGTCGCCAGCCTGCAGGGCCACCTGCGGCAGCCGAGCGCGCTGCTCGTGGACTACCGCTTGCTGCCGCCGCACACCGGGGCCGACGCGATCCGCGCGCTTCGTGCCGCGCTGGGCGCGGACATCCCTGCGGTGCTGGTCAGCGGCGAATGCGCGAGCACGCTGCAGGCGAGCCTGCGCGAGCTGGGCGCCACGATGCTGCCCAAGCCGGTTCACGCCGACGTGCTGCGCCAGCACCTGGCCGACGCGGTGCTCAGCGGCCGCTGCCGCCCCGGGTAGCGGCGGGCGCTGCGCCGGCCGGCTCGAAGCGCAGCCCCAGCCGGTGGGCGGCGACCACGGCCTGGGTGCGTGTCGTCACGTTGAGCGCGCGCAGCACCGCCGACACGTGGCCCTTGACGGTGCCCTCGCCCAGGCCGAGCTCGCGGCAGATGAGCTTGACCGGCTTGCCCTGCAGCACCAGATAAAGCACCTCGGCCTGCCGCGGCGTCAGGCCAAGCTGAAGCGCGTCCAGCGGCTCGCCCCGTGCCGCCGCGGCCGACCCCGCCGCCGCGCTGGGCGCGCGGCCCAGCGGCTGGCGCGACGGTTCGCCCAGCAGCACGTGGGGCGGCAGGTAGATGCCCTTGGCCAGCACCAGACGCAGCGCGTTCAACAGGATTTCGGACGACGAACTCTTGGGAATGAAGCCCATCGCGCCGGCATCGATGGCCTGGCGGATCACCGCGGGGCTGTCGGCACTGGACACCACCACCACCGGCATCTGCGGGTAGCGCTCGCGCAGCACCGCCAGCCCGTCCATGCCGCGCATGCCCACCAGGCTGAGGTCCAGCAGGATCAGCTCGATGTCGGGCTGCGCCTCGCACAGCGCGAAGGCCTCGTCGCAGGTCGAGGCCTGCAGCAACTGCAGGTCGCTGGACAGGCGGTGCAGCAGCAGCGCCAGGCCTTCGCGGAACAGCGGGTGGTCGTCGACGAGGAGGATCTTCATTCGGCTCGGTCGAGCGGACTGTCTTGCATTTGATCGGCCGCGCTGCGAACAACGCACAGTCGGGCGCCGGTGATGGACCCCGTGCTCATGGTATGCGAGCTTTTGGTGCATCGACCGATGCAATGCGTGTAGCCCTTGTGTGGCTGATGCGAATGGTTGGGGACAGCCGATCGGCCCCGCCATCTGAGGGAGCGCGCCTCAGAAAACTAGATCCATACTATCTTCTCCGCGGATCATGAGTCTGCGGGTGCTTGTGAAGTAAAAAACACACCTGCGAACGGTTGTGAGTCTGCCAGAAGACGGTATGCGTGGACCTGATAACGCCAACTCATCATATTATTCGTGTGCTCTCCATTCATTATTCTCTGTTTCCCAAGTAATTAACCAACTGAGGAGTATCTGAAATGAAGAAATGGCTCATGAAGATATTCGCAGTAATTGTTTCAATAAGCGCATTCATTCCGACTGTAAGGGCTGCAACTATCGTTGCACCGTTCACCTTCAGTCCGCCCAGCGTCGGTACTGGAACGGTGACGCTAGATGCAGCTGGGAATCCTCACGTAACAAAGAATTTTTGCGACTAGTGGCACGCTGCAGATGACGTTTGGCCTCTCCAACACTGTTGGGGGCTCAACAACATATCCGGTATTTGAGAATGTTTTCAACAATACTGGTGATATTTGGGGGGATTTTACTATTAGTATGGGATGTGGGACTGTGCCGGATTGTCCTTTCGATCCTGTATGGTTTACGAATAACATAGTGCCGACCAACAGCGAGCCCGCCTCGAGCTTTACGCTTGGCGGACTGACATCTCCTGGAAATCACTATACATTGCTCCACTGGGTTGGTATGAATGTGAATCCAGGAGAGGAGTTCAGTCTCGGTTTCAGTATTACTACGTGCGAAAACTGCTCTGGCACTTGGGCTATCTTCGAGACGCCCAGTCTTGTGCCGGAACCGGGCACGCTCGCCTTGCTCGGAATTGCTCTCACAGGTATTGGCTTCTCGCGTAGGCGCGCCTCGCGTTGATTCACGTATTCACGCCTTGGTCATCCACGTTCCTGATTAGCAAGGTGTCTCAGCACAGCAAACCATCCAGGTCAAATGTCTTGTGCTTGCCTACGGCAAGCCGGGCTGTCACGCGTCCACGTGGTTGGTTTGCTGAAGTTCATTGCTAATCAGGTCCACGTTTGCGCGCCGCGGCCACCGTGTACGGACCTCGGCCGCCGGAGCGGCCCGGGCCGGGTTGATTTCCAGAGTGTCAGAAGCGACCGCACGGCGTAGTGGGCAGTGATCGCCACAATGCCTACGCGCACCTGCGGGTCGAGCGCCAGCAGATGTGCTGGGCGTAGTTGTTGCGCGACTTTCGGCGCACCGCCGAGCGCAGCGGCCAGGCAGGCGTGGTGCGCCGACGCCTGCTTGGCCTGGGCTATGTGATGTTCCGTCGGCGTCAGCGCATGTCGCAGCCGCATGAGTCGCAGGGCAGCACCGACTTCGCGGGCCTGCGCAAGCGGGTTGGCCAGGCGCTCGAACGTGGAGCAGCGCTTCAAGGCTGCCCGCGCACCGTGGCCACCTGAGCCACCTGCTGAAGATCGAGGTCGCGCTGTGGAGCTTTCTGGACAACCCCGGTGTGCCACCGACGAACAACTCGGCCGAGCAAGCGCTGCGTGCGGTGGTGCCCAAGCGCAAGATCAGCGGCGTGACCCGCAGCTCGCGTGGCGCAAACTTCATCGCGTGGGGCTTCTGCGTTGCCGAAACATGGGCCGCGACCTGCCGGGCTATATGCGCCAGTCGGTGTGCGCCTGAATCGTCAATACCGCGGGGCCGTGCCTGCTGCGTCCGCCCGCACAGCCTGCAGAGTCCGGCTGAATTCGCGCCACGCGCGCTCAGGCTCACGGTCTGCATACCCTGAGGGGTGGATACATACGCAGCGTAGAGCCAAAGCTGCTTGACACACCTTAAGGTTCGGCGCGAAACAAAGTTGCACACTACATGCTTCTTTGAAGCTGCAGGCGCTGCCCAGGAGGATCCGTGTCGCTGCCCCATCTGCATCTTTCCCCCGACGCCATCTACCCCTTCGACGCGCGCGGCGTGGCCAAGCGCTTTCGGCATGCGGCGATCTTCGGCGCGCTCGACAGCCTGCAGCCTGGCGAGACCATGCGTTTCGCCAACGACCATGACCCGCTGCCGCTGCTGGCGCAGATCGCGCAGCGCTACGGTGAGCGGGTCAGCGTGGAATACCGCCAGCGCGACCCCGGGCTGATCGTCATCGACTTTCGCGTGCAGTGACGGCCCAAGCGCGCGGCGCCGCGAGCCTGCCGCTGGTGTACTCCTGCTCCGGCTGCTCCAGCGCGGCGCAGTTGGCCAACCACGCGGCGGTGCGGCTGGACCGCGAGGGCCTGGCCGAGATGTCGTGCATTGCCGGGCTGGGCGGCGACGTGCCCAGCCTGCTGCGCAAGGCGCACGACGCGGTGCAGGCGCAGCGGCCCATCGTCGCCATCGACGGCTGCGTGCTGGCCTGCGCGAAGAGGACGCTGCAGCGACACGGCTTGGCCGCGTCGCGGCATGTCGAGTTGTGGCGGCTGGGGGTGCGCAAACGGCTGCACGAAGACTTCAGCGCCGGCGAGGCGGCGGCCGCGCTGGCGCACTGTCGTGAAGTCGCGGCCGAGGTCACCGTCGCAGCACGGGCCGCGCCAGCCGAGGGCCCGGCGCACGCGGCCTGAGGCTCGCGGCGCAGCGCGGCGGCGGCGCGCGTGTGCTCAACGCGCAAAGAACGGCGCGGTCTCGAATACCTGCGGCGCGAAGCGGTGGCCGCCCAGCGCCAGGCTGCGCTTGAGCACGAAGTCGAACAGCAGCACGTTGTGCTGCCGCAGCGCGAGCAGCGGCTCGACCATCTCGGCCTGCAGCAACCCGCGCGCCACCAGCTTGCGCAGGTCGATCAGCGGCACCACGCCGGGCAGCGGGTAGTCCGAGCCGTTCAGCAGCCGGCCCTGCCATTCGCGGCGCGACAGCAGTGTGGGAATGACATCGATGCGGTTGGCCTGCACCACCGCCGAGATGTCGCCGAACAGGTGGGCGCGCCAGCGCGGCTCGTCCATCAACTGCGTGAACAGCTCGAAGTTCGACGGCTGGCCGCTCTTGACCTTGGCGTCGAGCTCCTCGGCGTGGCCCAGCGATGCGCAGTGCGCGACCACCACGCGCACGCCGGCGTCCAGCGGCCGGCGCAGCCGCATCGGGTTGCCCAGGTGTTCGCCGAAGCCGACCACCGCCTGCTCCTCGCCGGCATGGGTGATCAGCGGCAGCTTCAGCGCCGCCAGCCTGGCGTAGAAGGCGTCGCAGCGCGGGCTGGCCGGGTCGATGTTCTGCGCGCTCGGCAGCCACTTGATGGCGCGCGCGCCCTGCGCCACCGCCGCATCCAGCCGGTCGAGCGCGCTTGGGTCGTAGGGGTGCACCGAGGCCACCCACTCGAAATGCTCGGGGTGCTTGGCGGCCAACGCGGCGATGTGCTCGTCGCCGGCGTAGTAGGTGGAGACCTCGCGCAGCGGCGCGCCGGCTTCGTCGCGCGCCCAGTCGAAGGCGAACAGCATGGCCTTGAAGCCGGGGTCCATGCCTTCGGCCTGCGCCAGCAGCTGCGCCATGAAGCTGACATCGATGTGCCCGGGCCGGTCGTCGATGCACGAGGCGTTGATGTAGATCCTGCGCCGCAGGTATTCCACCGGGCGCCACAGCTGGCTCATGCGCGGGTTGAACCACAGCCCGCTGCCCGAATCGCCGTCGCCGAAGACGTGGATGTGCGTGTCCCACACCTTGGCCGCGTCCAGCCCCTGCCAGGCGGCGCGCACGCGCGGGTCGTCGCGCAGTGCGGCCGGCAGCGGCCCGAGGCACTTGTTGAGCAGGCCGTCGCGCAGGCTCAGGTCGAAGCCGGTCAACCCCAGCCCGGCCGCGGCGGCGCCGAGCACGATACGGCGGCGCATCATGGTTTGGCCCCCGCCGGCCGCGTGGCGATGCCGTGCTCGACGCGCTCCATCAGGAAGTCGAAGAAGGGGTTCGACGACATGCGCGCCAGCGAGTCGATGCTGACGATCAGCAGGCCGCGCTCGCCGCGCGTGGCCATCGCACCCAGGTTGGCGCCGTAGTCCTCGCGCGTGTCGGGTTGCAGGCCGTACAGCGGGTCGTTCAGCGGGAAGGGGATCGCCAGGTGCGACAGCGAGAACACGCCGGGCGGGAAGCTCGCGTTCAGCTCGCGCACCGTCTCTTCGGTGCTGCCGGCGGCCACCGTGCGCGCGGCCACCTGGTCGCTGTTGCGGTGCACGTTGGTGACCACGGTGGTCGTGAAGTTGCGCGGCGCATCGGGCAGCAGCCGCGACAGCACGGTGTCGGCGCTGGCGCGCAGCAACGGGCCGAAGCGCGCGTTGCGGTTCAGGTCGAACAGCACCAGCTCGCTGCCGTTGGCCGGCAGCTTGGCATACAGCGCGCTGACGATGGCGCGCGTGCTGACGGTGAAGTCCACCACCGATTGAAAGGTCAACACCGGCGGCAGGTCGCGCAGCTGGTCCTCGCGCGCATGGCGGTCGATCTGCGATTGCAGCCTGCGCGCCACCAGCGACGACTGGCGCGCGCCGTTCACCGGGAAGCTGTTGAACTTGAAGGGGTTGAACTCGGGCACGATGCCCAGCCAGGCCGCCTTGTCGAAGCGCGGGAAGAACGCCGGCCAGCCGAACACGCCGGCAAAACGCGCCATGCTGGTGATGCCGATCATCGGCGCGAACAGCACGATGCGCTCGGGGCGCGCCAGCTTGGGGTCGTCGAGCACGTCCAGCGCGTACTTCATGGCCAGCGCGCCGCCGTTGGAAAAGCCCACCACGTGCAGCGGCGCGGGCGCCGGCACCAGGCGCCGCGCCTCGCGCACCGCCAGGTGCGTGGCCGCCATCCACTGCTCCCACTCGACCTTGCCCAGGCCCGCAGGCACCGTGCCGTGGCCGGGCAGGCGGATGGCCACCGCGACCCAGCCGTCCTGCACGTAGCGCCGCGCCACGTGGCGCAGGCTGTAGGGCGAATCGGTCAGGCCGTGCAGCAGCACCACCGCGCCCACCGGGGTGCCGCTGGGTTTGAGCACGTAGGAGCGGTTCCAGTCGGTCTGGAAGCGCCCCGGGTAGATCGGGCTGCCGCTGTAGTAGCGGTTGGATTCGACCTGGTCTTCGGGCCCGAGCTTGTCGCTGACCTCGGCGCGCACCTCGTCGAACAGCTTGTTCTCCTGCTGCACGTAGCCGGCCCAGTCGAGTTTTTGGATCTGCTCGGCGCTGGCTTCGTGCGGCGCGAAGGTGTGCCAGCGTTCCAGGTGCGGCGCACGCAGCGCGTCGTAGGCGCGCCAGGCAACCACCGCCACCAGTATCGCCAGCAACAGGGCCAGCGTGCGTTTGACAATCTTCAGCGCGGTCGTCTTCATGGCTCGCGGCCGATCCCACTTTGATTCAAGCGCGGAATGATAAGTGGCACCGTCGGCCACGCTGCGGCGCCGCGCGCGAGGCACGCCGGCGGGCCGCGGGTGAAGGCCCGGATGCCATGCCGCCGCCGGGATGCGGCCCGGGCGCCGGCTGGGCCAGTGTCGCGCTGCGCTAAGCCACGGCGGCGCGCGCCGCGGCCCGGCGCTTGGCGGCGCTCTTGCGCGCCGCCGGCGCCGCCGTGTCGGCCGCCGTGTCGGCCGCGGTTTCGGCCGCGGTTTCGGCCACCGTGTCGAAGGTTTCGATCTCGGCCAGCGCGTCGCGCAGACAGCCGATCAGCTCGTGCGACGCCGCTTGCGGCAACACGCGGCGGCAGGCGGTGATGCCGAATTCGAGCTGGCCGGCGTAGCTTTGCACCGTGATGTTCACCGCCGCGCCGTGGTACGGGATCGAGACCGGGTAGAAGTGCCGCATGCGCGCGCCGGCCAGATACTGGTGCACCGGCAGCCCCGGCACGTTGGAGATCACCACGTTGGCCGGCGCCGGCAGGCGGCGCACCAGGTCGATGCGCCCGATCAGCGAGGCCAGGCCCGACATCAGCCACGGCGACGCGGTGAAAGGCAGGTCGACGCCGAGCACCGGCTTGAGCTCGCTGACCACCGCCTTGGCCGCTTCGGACGAGGCGTGGATCGCCCTGAAGCGCTGCTGCGGGTCGGCGATCTCGGTGGCCAGGTCGACGCGGATCATCGACACCTGGTTGTTCATCGCGCTGTCGTCGGCGCTGCGCAGGCTCACCGGCACGGCGGCGATCATGCCCTTTTCCGGCAACTCGTGATGTTGCTCGAACCAGCGGCGCAGCGCGCTCGCGCACATCGCCATCACGATGGTGTTGACGGTGCCGCCGACGCGCCGGCCCAGCGCCTTGATGTCGGCCAGCGGCAGCGACATCGTGCCGAACGAGCGCTGGTTGGTGATCGACACGTTCCAGGCGGTGCGCGGCGCCCAGCCCAGCTCGAGGCTGCGCTGGCCGCGCTGGCCGCGCCGCTTGGCGACGATGCGCGCGGCGCTGGCCAGGCCCCGGACCATGGTGGGCAGCTGCTTGACCGACTTCAGGTACTGGCGCGCGGCGTTGGCCACGGCGGCCTTCAGCAGCTCGGCCATGCCGGCGTCGTCCCACGCGTCATGGGCCGCGCGCCGCGGCGGCGGGATCTTGCGGCCCGTGGGCTCCATGTCGTACAGCACCTTCACCAGCTCGACACCGGCCTTGCCGTCGATGCCGCTGTGGTGCGCCTTGGTGTAGTAGGCGATCTGGCCGCTTTGCAGCCCGTCGATCACATAGATCTCCCACAACGGGCGGCTGCGGTCCAGCAGCGACGAATGCAGCCGCGCCACCAGCGCCTCGAGCTGCGCCATCGAACCGGGCTTGCGCAGCGTGACGCTGCGCACGTGGTAGTCCAGGTCGACATCGTCGTCGTCCACCCACACCGGGTCGGCCAGGTCGAAGGGCATCGTCAGCAGCTTGCGCCGCAGCAGCGTCACCAGGTGCATGCGCTCGGCGATCATCGCCTTGACGTCGTCGTAGAAGTCGCCGCGCCAGCCCTTGGGCAGATCGAGCAGCATCAGGCTGCCGACGTGCATCGGGGTTTCGGGCGTTTCCAGGTGCAAGAAGGCGGCGTCGATGGTGCTCAGGTGTTGCATGGGGCTCCTCGGGTGCGCGATGCGCGCGCGGCGCGTTGGCTTGGACGGTGCTTGCTGCGGGCTTCAGCGCGCCACCGGCATCGCGAATTCGGCGCCCTTGGCAATCGCGTCGGGCCAGCGCTGCATCACGCTCTTTTGCCGGGTGTAGAAGCGCACGCCTTCCTCGCCGTAGGCATGCATGTCGCCGAACAGGCTGCGCTTCCAGCCGCCGAAGCCGTGCCAGGCCATCGGCACCGGGATCGGCACGTTGATGCCGACCATGCCCACCTGCACGCGCCGCGCGAACTCGCGCGCCACGCCGCCGTCGCTGGTGAAGCAGGCCACGCCGTTGCCGAACTCGTTGGCGTTGACCAGCTGCAGCGCCTCGGCCAGGTCGGCCACGCGCACGCAGCCCAGCACCGGGCCGAAGATTTCTTCGCGGTAGATGCGCATCGCAGGCGTCACGTGGTCGAACAGCGTGCCGCCGGTGAAGAAGCCGCCCTCCAGCCCGGCCACCTCGTGGCCGCGGCCGTCGACCACCAGCTTGGCGCCTTCTTCGACACCCGCCGCGATGCAACCCTCGATGCGCTGCAGCGCCTCGCGCGTGACGACAGGCCCCATCTCGGCGTCCGGCGCCATCGGGTCCTTGATCTTCAGCGCCTTGGCGCGCGCGGCCAGCTTCGGCACGATGCGCTCGGCGACATCGCCCACCAGCACCGCCACGCTGATGGCCATGCAGCGCTCGCCGGCGCTGCCGTAGGCCGCGCCGATCAGCGCGTCCACCGCCTGTTCGATGTCGGCGTCGGGCATCACCACCATGTGGTTCTTGGCGCCGCCCAGCGCCTGCACGCGTTTGCCGTGGCGCGCGCCGACTTCGTAGATGTGCTGCGCGATCGGCGTGCTGCCGACGAAGGACAGCGCCTGCACGCCGGGGTGCGCGAGCAGCGCGTCCACCGCCAGCTTGTCGCCTTGCAGCACGTTGAACACGCCGTCGGGCAGCCCGGCGCGGCTCAGCAGCTCGGCCATCAGCAGGCTTGCGCTGGGGTCGCGTTCGCTGGGCTTCAGGATGAAGGCGTTGCCGCAGGCCAGCGCCAGCGGGAACATCCAGCACGGCACCATGCACGGGAAGTTGAACGGCGTGATGCCGGCCACCACGCCCAGCGGCTGGCGGAAGCACCAGTTGTCGATGCCGGTGGACACCTGGTCGGTGTAGGCGCCCTTGAGCAGCTGCGGGGCGCCGCAGGCGAACTCGACGATGTCGATGCCGCGCGTGACCTCGCCCTGCGCATCGCTGAAGACCTTGCCGTGCTCGGCGGTGATCATCGCGGCCAGCTCGTCGCGATGCTGGTTCAGCAGTTGCAGGAAGGCATCGAGCACGCGCGCGCGGCGGATCGGCGGCGTGTCGCCCCAGGCCGGCTGCGCCTTGCGCGCCGCGGCCACCGCGGTGTCGACCTCGGCCGCCGAGGCCAATGCCAGCTGGCGTGCGACCTGGCCGGTGGCGGGGTTGTAGACCGGCTGCTGGCGCCCGCTGCGGCCGGGCACGACGCGCCCGCCGATGTAGTGGCCGACGTCGGCGCTGTGGGTGAAGGCTTCGGCTGCGCCCATGGGGTGTGCTCCGTGGTGGTGGAAGAAGAATCAGGCGGCGCCGTGCAGCAGCCGCACCAGTTCGTCGGCGCCGACCAGTTGCAGCCCGGCTTCGCGCACGAAGTCGGCGGCCTTGTCGCTCAAGACGCCGGTGGCGACGACCAGCGCCGCGTCGGCGCCGAGTTCGCGCTGCGCCGCCTGCAGTTCGCGCAGCGGCTCGATGCCGACGCTCGCTGCCTTCCAGCGCTTGAAGGCGACGACGCTGCGCCGCTGCTTGCGCGTCAGCTCCAGGTCGGCGCCGCCGCGCTGCAGCCGCCGCACCTCATGCCCCTGGCGGCGAAACGCGGCTTCGAGCGCGTCGGCAAGTTCGCGCGAGTTCATCGCCTGCAGCCGCTGCAGCGTGCGTGCCGCCTGCGCCGCGCTCGGCGCGCGCAGCTGTTTCCACGCGGCGATGGCGGCGATCAGCGCGAAGGGCAAGGTGCCCAGCATGCCCGCCACCGCATAGTCGGCGGGCAGCAGCGCGCGCAGCAGCAGCGACAGCGCCACCGCCAACCCCAGGCTGGCCCACCACGGCGAACGCAGCAGCACCGCGAACAGCGAATTCGGTGCCATCTTCAGTTTCATGCGGTTGTCACCTGCGGTGCTGGGGTGTGCCCATCGGGTTCAGTAGGGGCTCGAGCGCGCGGCCAGCAAGCGCGCCGAAGCCAGCGCGGCCAGCGCCGACAACGCCATGCAGGCCCACATCACCGGCACGTAGCTGCCGCTGCGGTCGAACACCCAGCCGGCCAGCACCGGGCCGAACAGGTTGCCCAGCGCCGCGCCGGTATACAGCGTGCCGATGACGCCGGCCACCGCGCGTGCGCCGAACAGGTCCATCGCCACCGGCGGCAACAACGAAACGATGCCGCCGTAGCTCAGGCCGAACCACAGCGTGAAGGCGCTCAAGCCAACATAACTCGCGGCGCCGTACCAGGCCAGGAACGACAGCCCGGCCGACAACTGCATCAGCAGCAGCGTCAGCGTCCGCCCCAGCCGGTCGGCCAGCGCGCCGATGGCGAAGCGCCCGACCAGGCTGCCGATGCCGATCAGCCCGACCAGCCCCACCGCGCGCGCCGCGTCGATGCCCAGGTCGCGCGCCGCGGCCGAGACGTGGGCGAAGGGGATGAACATGCTGGGTGCGGCCAGCACGATGCTCAGGTACAGCCAGCCGTAGCGGCGGTCGCGCAGCGCCTGTCCCAGGCTCAGCCCCGGGATCTGGCCGCCGCGCGCGGCGCTGGCCGCTGGCGCGCGGCGCAGCGCCCAGGTGGCGGCCAGCCCCAGCACCAGCACCACCAGCGCCAGCGCGCGCATCGCCCCGCGCCACTGCAGCACGGCGATCGCGGCGCTGGCGAGCAAGGGCAGCGCCACCGTGCCGGCACCGATGCCGGCGCTGGCCAGCCCGGCCGCCAGACCGCGGCGCTGCGTGAACCACGGCTGCACGCAGGCGATGGCCGGCGTGTACACCAGCGCGATCCCCAGGCCGACGCCCACGCCGTAGGCCGCATAGACCATCGGCAGCGAGCCGGCGAGGCTGCACAGCAGCAGCCCGGCGGCGATCAGCAGCATGCCGGCGCAGGTCACCACGCGCGGGCCGAAGCGGTCGGCCAGCATGCCGGCGCCGGCGCCGAAGACGAAGTACACGCCGCCGGTGAGCCCGAAGACGAGCGAGACGTCGGCGCGCTGCGCGTCGAATTCGGCGGCGAAGGACGCAAAGAAGGCGGCGAAGGAGTACGACACGCCGAAGATGATGGCCAGCGCGACGAACGCCGCCCACACCACCACCCAGGCGTACGGTGCTTCCTTCATCGGGGCAGTTTAGCGGCGCTCGCAAGGGGCGCGCCCTGCGGCCGCAGACCGGCGCGTGGAAAGAAGGAAAGCCCGCCGCTGACCGGCGCGTGGCAAGAAAAGAAGCCCGCTGCAGACCGGCGCGTGGCAAGAAAAGAAGCCCGCTGCAGACCGGCGCGTGGCAAGAAAAGAAGCCCGCCGGAGACCGGCGGGCTTGTGGAAGTCCTCCGGAAGAGGACGTCGTTGGGATCGGTACAGGCCCGCGTGTTTTCGACCCTGTGCGGTACCTGGTGCGCCTTGCGCGCAAGCCATTGCTCGTGTGACAGCAGCTGCGCGGCACTGTAGGTGCGCGGCACGCCGCAGGCCATCCCTAACTCGATCGCCGGTTCGCTGCCGCTCGGCGCTGCGGCCTGAGAATCGGCGCAATGAACACCCCACCCCCCGACGACGCCGACGCGCATGCGCACGAGGACCAGCAGATCCGCCAGTTGCAGGAGCAACTCGACCGCGTGCCGGCGCCGCTGCAGCCGCTGGACGTCAGCGCCATCGATGGTTTCCTGTGCGCCGTGCTGCTGCAGCCCGAGCCGGTGCAGGCGCGCGACTGGCAACGCTGGATCATCGACGTCGAAGGGCGCGCGGCACCGAGCGGCTTCGATGTCGGCCGCATCCGCACGCTGTTGCAGCGCCGCCACGCCGCGCTGCAGCGCGCGATCGCGCAGCGGCAGTGGTTCGACCCGTGGATCTTCGAGCTGGACGGCGCGGCCACGGTGTCCGAATGTGTGCTGCCCTGGGTGGCCGGCTTTGCCGCCGCGCTGGAGCAGTTTCCAGCGCTCGGCGGCATCGACGACGCGCAACTGCTCGAGCCGCTGGCGCTGCTGTACCTGCACTTCGACGCCGACGATCTGGACGACGCCGACGCGCTGCTGCAACTGATCGACACGCTCGAGCCGCCTGCCGACCTGGCCGAGGCGGTGCAGGACGTGGTGCGCAGCGTGATGCTGCTGGCCGATGTCACGCAGCCGTTGCCGTCGGCAACCCCGGCGGGCCGTCCAGGCCGCGCACCGCGCCGCCGCTGAGTGATCGGCCACCCTGGCCGTCAGATCTCGATCAGCTCGAGGTCGTCGCAGCCGTCGACTTCACCCTTGTCGGCCAGCCCGCGCGCCTGGCACACGACGCGCATCGGCGCCCGCCCGGTGCGCGGCACCAGATAGTCGTGGCGGCAATGCAGGTGGCCGTGCAGCCACAGGTCGGCCTGCGGCAGCAGCGCGTCGTCGGCGTTGCAAAAGCTCGCGGTACTGGGCTGACAGCCGTAGCGCACATCCGCACTGCGCAGGCTTGGCGCGAAATGGGTGACGACCACCGTCTTGTCCCAGCGGCCGTCGGCGGGCCGCGCCAGTTCCGCCGTCAGCCAGTCGCGACACTGCAGCGACAGCTCGCGCACCGCCTTGGAGTCGAAGGGCTGGGCGTGCAGCGTGGACTGCATCAGGCGCATGAAGTAAGCAGCCGCTCTCATCGCCGAGGCTTGCCGCTGCGCGCCGAACAGGTCGAAGTCGCACCAGCGGATGCTGCCGACGAAACGCAGCCGCTGGCCGCCGCGGTCGCCGAGCACCACGCTGTCGCATTCCAGCATCGTCCAGCCCAGCCGCTGCACGCGCTCGCGCAAGGCGGGCCAGGCATGGTCCAGCTCGCGGCCGTCGAATTCGTGGTTGCCGGCGACGAACAGCACCGGCACCGGCCAGCCGGCGAAACGATCGAAACCGGCCCAACTGGAGTCGATGTCGCCGGCCAGCACCAGCACGTCCGCGCCCGGTGCCGGGCGCGGTTCGAAGGCTTCCGACTCCAGGTGCAGATCGGACAGCAGCTGCAGCTTCACCGCGCCTTGCGGCCGGGATGAGCTTCAGCCGGCCAGCGTGGCGGCGATGCGTGCGCGCGTGGCCGGCAGTTCGGCCGGCAAGCCGTGCGCCAGGCGCTGGAACAGCTCTTCGTGCAGCTCGAGTTCGTGCCGCCAATCGGCCGCGTCGATGGCGGTGACGGCAGCGAACTGCTCGCGCGAGAAGTCGATGCCGCTCCAGTCCAGATCTTCGTAGCGCGGGCTGAAGCCGAAGACGTTGTCGCGGCCGCCCGCGCCGCCGTCGACGCGGCCCAGCATCCACAGCAGCACGCGCATGTTCTCGCCATAACCGGGCCAGACGAACTTGCCGTCGGCGCCCTTGCGGAACCAGTTGACGCAGAAGATCTTCGGCAGCGTCGCGCCTTGCGCTTGCAGCTTGGCGCCCAGGTTCAGCCAATGCTGGAAGTACTGCGCCATGTTGTAGCCGGTGAAGGGCAGCATCGCGAAGGGGTCGCGCCGCACCGCGCCGGTGGCGCCGGCCTGCGCCGCGGTGGTCTCGCTGCCCATGGTGGCGGCCATGTAGACGCCCTCGGTCCAGTTGC
>ERZ795045.2615-NODE-2615-length-17333-cov-147.469615_pt1 | contig 17333 bp, 13 predicted proteins | sample MGYA00375129_ERZ795045 | MGnify/ENA primary metagenome ERZ795045 (study PRJEB30174, sample SAMN05720166) | activated sludge metagenome | isolation source: anaerobic digester from wastewater treatment plant | place: Japan | collected 2015-05-15 ... | reverse complement strand
GGCTTGGTGGTAAAGAAGGGCTCGAAGATTCTATCCAGGGTCTTGGCATCCATTCCGTGTCCGGTATCGGCCACCATCACCCGTACATAATTTCCTGGCCTTACATTCGAAGCCGAGGAAGGCAAAGCTTGCTCCGTCACGACGTCCGTTTCTAGGGTAATGGTACCCCCCTCGGGCATCGCATCGGCCGCATTCAAGAGCAGGTTCATGAAGACCTGGTTCATCTGACTCGGATCTGCTTCCACCCAAGGCAAATCGCTTGAAAGGTAACATTGGAACCGGATGTCTTTGCGTGTGCGCTGCAGGGTTTCGGCCGTTTCCCTCAATAGATCGTTTATTTGCACCGGTTTTACCTCGTACTTACCTCGGCGGGCATAGCCGAGCAGCTGGCGAGTCAAGCGAGAACCGCGCTGAATTTGATTTTCGATTTCGGAAAAGAGCTTATATTGGGGATTATGGGGTGGTGTCTCATGGAGAAGCAGAGAAACGATACCCCCCATTACCATGAGCAGATTGTTAAAATCATGGGCAATTCCACCTGCGAGCGTAGCCAGGGCCTCGAGCTTTTCTATTTGTTCGAGATGCCTCTTCAATGCCTTTGCTTCCGAGATATCACGAACGATCATCAATACCCCGGCCGGCTTGCCTTCATGATCGGCATAGCGGGACAAACTCAAACTGATATCTATTAGGCGACCGTCTTTCGTTTTGCCTTTACTTTCGAGCCCCTGGATGGGCTCTCCCGTCTGGACCAATTCTAAGAATGAAATTTCGTGCGCCTCCCTCTCCTCGTCCGCTATGATGGGTAGTTTTCCATTTCGTATTTCTCTTTCTTCCCAGCCGAACATCTTCGTAAACATGGGGCTTACATAGGTAACTTCCCCCTCTAAATTTGCCATTACAATTGCATCAGCAGAAGAATTAATGAGGGAGCGGTAGACTTCCTGGGCCCGGCGGGACTCCTCGTAAAGGGAGCGAAAACGATCTTGGCTTTTTTGTAAAGCCGCCAGGAATTCATGCCTTTCCGTCACATCCATGATGGATCCCTCGTAATATTCGACGCGCTCTCCTTCACCGAAGACAGCGCGGGCCGTTACCTCCACCCAGATGTGCCGACCGTCGTAACGTTTCAGTAACAATTCTCCCGCCCTACCCAGACGGCTGCTTTCGAGAAAGGTCGTCCATTCCTCTCTTTTCCGGGGATCAACGTAAAGGTCAATAACCGGTGTAGCTAAAAGGGTTTCGCGGTCCGGGAAACCCAGTAACTTTACCAGCGCGGGATTTACGTCAAGAAATTTTCCTTCCGGGGTAGAACGGAAGATCCCGACGGGTACCCCATCAAAGAAGCTGCGGTAGTGAACTTCGCTCTTTTTCAAGGCTTCCTGAGTCTTACGGAGGCGCCCCATATTTTCCGCAAGCTCCGCGAAGGCCTCCTGCAGACTTGAAGCCATCAGATGGAAAGACCTGGCCATGACCCCTACTTCGTCAGGCCGCTTGAGGGACTCCATATCCAGCGGGGCATCCCAGTTTCCTCCGCCGAGTTTCTTCGCCGTCTCCGACAGGTTCACAATGGGCTTAATGTATCCCTGAGCGATACGTTTCCCCCACAAAAAGGCGAGGGCCAAAATAGTAAGAAAAAACAATCCCGTTACAGCGAGAAAATAGATAAGCATCTCCCTTTGGTACGTTCTTAAGCGCTCTGCCAAAACCCGAGATTTCTCATGCATCGCTCTTACGGGAGCGGAAAATTCATCGATATACGTGGTGGCCGCCACCATAATGATACGGCCCTTCACCTTCACCCGGGACGGGGTAATAGCCATAAATTTCTTACGAATGGTTCCGTCCGGGTCGCGCCAGTCATAGTAACCTGCCACCTCTTTTCCGTCTTTGGTGTTATAGACGAGATGCCACCAAGTAGGTAGTTCTTTGGCCAGGAAGGAGACGTCCTTGTCGACCAGGGTTTGATTGGGGTGGATACGAAAAATCCATGTTTGCGCCTCATACATGGACGTATACCCCGTCTCTCCCACCTTCTGAAGGGCAAAAGACATAAATCCCGGATCCTTGCGCATCCGGTTAAAATCGTAATGGGGATGGGAAGAAAAGTAGATCTCCGCCTGTCTTGCCACATCCCTTGCCTTAGTCCTAATGTACTCTTCCCCTAATTGCTGAAGGCTCTTTTCCGCCTCCCGCGAGAATTCTACCGCTGCTTCGGAAAAGAAACCCTGGATTACCCGGCTGGTGTACACACTGCCTATGACGATGTATAAAATGATGGCGGCCAAGGGGATGAGGGAAGCGCAAAGGAAGTAACGAATAAAACTCTGCTCCATCGAGCGAGACGCACTAAGAGATGATGATAACCGTTTCTTTCTCATTTTTCCCCATGAGATTTCGATTTGAAACCGAGAAAACAATTAAGCAAAAAATATACCTTGATTTTCCGACGAATAAAGGACCTTAGATTTCAAGCAGATGGGATATTGTGATGTTCCCTGTCAAAAAAATTACACCTGATAGTGAAAACATAGGGGCATCTTTCCCCGGCCGGGGAGCTCTTTCCGGCCGGGGAAAGAGAGACACCGTTTAACGGACGAGGCAAGTTATTCAGGCAAGTACTTGAAAGATACGGTTAACTTTACTCGAAATTCGACGACCTTTCCCTCTTCGATTCTCATATCCAGCTCTTTTACTTCCGCCACCCGAAGTTCTTTCAGACTTTTTGATGCGATTTCTACGGCATTTTTGGCAGCTTCTTCCCAAGATGTCTTGCTTGAGCCAATGATTTCTATTACCTTGTAAACGCTGTCCATGGCTGACCTCCTTTTTCTGGTTTGGTGAGTTTAGTGAATTACTCCCTTACGCCGCGCACAAAAACCCCCAACCGTCGCCCAGGAGGAGGTACGAAAGGGTTGCGATGCTCGACGGGAGCCGCTTCAAAGGAAACCGGTTAACGCAAGACGGATGCCAAATTTGGTATAGGGTTATGTTTTCTTATACCTCAACCTTTAGTCATACGTCCAGAAGAAAAAACAAAAGGGCCGCGCCCGATTATTTAAAACGGTCGCGGCCCCTTTTTATTCTTACCTTCTCAGTTCTCCCGGCGATTTGTATTTTTCCGGCTGGATAAACTTCGCCACCAATTTTTCGTCTTCTGCGCTATAGCTCGCAACGTAAGCTATGTCCCCATCTTTTTGGAATTGAGCCTGCAGAATCTGGAAGTGCCCTGGTATCGTCCGGTATGGATTTTTCGGATCCACCATGATTGTTGAGTGAAAGAAGGGTTTGACTTTTTCGGTCTGGTACTTCATCTTCCCCATTGACCACACCGTTTCGGCCGTCTCCATCCCCTTTATGAGTTTTTGAATGTCAGACGTACCTTTTGCCTTTTCCACGGCATTTTTGAGATGGTAGATATCCGCGTAGGCCAGATGCACGTGGAGCTGCATGGGAATATTCCTCTCTCGAGCCTTTTTCACGAGGGGCACCGTTACGCGCGTCAGAGGTACATTGTAAAGGTCGGTGAAGGGCGTAACAATACCCAGTGCCTTTCCTCCCGTCATGCGCCAGAAATCCTGGGTCATAGCCACGCCACCGTCGAGATGCACGGCGAGATCCTTGGCCGCCGAATCAGACCATTGCTTGGCAAAGGATTCCGTATCGGTAAACCAGGAACTCATGTAAAAGATTATGTCGGCCTTGGCGGCGGCAATCTGCTGAAGGATAGGGAAATAAAGTGTGCCGCGGGGTTTCACCGGCTTGCTGTAGACGACCTGCATACCGCTCTTCTGGGCGAGCTCTTCCCAAGGTGGCAAATTCATGGCGGGTATTCCTTTGCGGAATTCCATCGTCCAGGCCAGATCCTCCCACAGGATGGCAAGCCTTTTGGCCTTCATGATTCTCTGAAAGTAATCGAAATAATGCCTCATGTGGGACCAGTATGCCGCCTCTGGCTGCCAATCACGGAAACAATGATCATACTTTGGCGCATGATCTAAAATGCGGGCCGTGAGCTCCGATCCCGCGGGACCGTTGAACTGGAGGATGTGCGGGTACTCCTTGAAGAGCATCCCCGAGGCCTCCTGGGCGGCAAGACAAATCTCCGTCCGACCTTCGATGGAAACGTAAATCGCCTTGTCGTCTATGATCAGCTTTCTCAAAGCCTCGACCGTAAGGGAAGTATCACCCTTCCCGTCCATGACTACGTACTTAATGGGTCGGCCAAGGATGCCCCCCGCTCCGTTTATCTCGTCTACCGCCATTTTTTGGATGTCCATACATGGTTTCGTACCGGGAGACGCCACATTGCCCACATAGCCAATAACGATGGGATTACCCTTTGGTTCTCTGGCGGCATCCGAAGATGATGGCAAGTAAATTACCCCTCCCATGGCAAACGCCATCAAACCTAACCAAAGCCAAAACCTTCTCATAAAACGTCCCTCCTTTCGTATGATTTTCCCTACCCGCCGGGGATTTTCCTGCCGGATGGCCTCAATTTCCGTTTCCTCTTTGACGTGAAAAAAATCGCCGATTGCCCTCTCGACATGGCAGATCCCCCTCCCATCCCATCAATCTACCTTATCCATTAGATGGTCAAGGATTTTCTCGATCAGAACTAATTTAAGCCTTTCACTTGCCAAATATTTTGTCGGCCCCGGCGCTGTCTCTTCAGAACCCCCTCCTCCTCGAGTTCGCCCAACACCTTTCTTATCCTCGTTTCAGACACATGGGGGAACTTTCCTTTGACGTGAAGGAATGTAAACTCTCGAGGCAAAAGAGAAAATATCTTTTCTTTCATCTCCATATAAGTTCCACCCTTCGATGCGGCTGGAAGGCCATATTCCGCCACCACTTCCGCCACCTTTTCATTCGGTTTGTCCATCTCATGGGCATCTACGGCCTCAAAAAAACGATGTGCCCATTCGTTCGCCAATTTTCTATTGCCGGCGAAAAATACCGTGAGCCCGGGATGCAACGCATAGATTTCTCCTATGGCCTTGACGGCAAAAGATGGCTTATAAAATCTCAATTTTGTCGGATTCAAAAAGTCTGAATAATTGGCCTCGATAACCACGGCCGCATGCTTATAGGTTGACAACTCGCCCAGTTGCTGATGGAAAACAGCCATTCTTCCGAACTCGGCGAGCAAATTATCAAAAGTTTTTCTCTCTATTACGGCTATGATGCCACTTTTATGCTTTAGTGCATAATCTCCCACCGGAAGTTGCATTTTCTCTATAATCGCACCGGGAAATCGCCACGCATATTTTTCCGCTGAATCAACGACGATGTTTAATGTCCCCAGGTGGTAAGTGGTAAGCTTAAATCTCGTTTTCCTTTCCGTTAAGGCCTTTTGAGTCCTCCAAAATATCTGCTCGTATTCACCTTCTTTCGTCTTGTACCTCTTCGTGAGAAACAGAAAATCACACCGCTTGTTTTTCGCCCGGTCGAGCACGATGGAAAGTCTTTGGCCATACCGATGGATGGCCAAAACCGGCACCCGTTCGAGCTCCTCTTCGGGCGGTTCGAGCTTCCTACCCTCTTCTCTGATGCAAAAAATATTGCCTTTTTGTCCCGGCCACCTATCCTGAACCATCAATGCCAGGAGGGTTTTTTCTCCCCTCCTAATCGTAAGGCGATAGGGAAATTTCGGATTATTAACTTTTTTAATGACATAGACCGTCGTCATAGCCATAGATTTTCGTCTACCTGACCTCAATCACCTTTGCTTACCTGAACACAAATATCGCGGTTCTTTTCTACATAATGAGGGGGCAGTTTTAAGCCGTGGGGGTAGGGTTTATTATGCTCATCCACCGTCACGTAAGTGGCGGAGTTCGTAATAATGGGAACTTCATCACCGGCGCGGAACACCTCATTAAAAACCGTGATACTTGAGACCCCCACTTGGGAGATCCTGGTTTTTATCTCGATAAGTTCGCCATTCCTTACGGGTTTCTTGAAAATCATGCGGTCGAATTTCACACACACCACGTCCTCCGGCTTACCGATTAGGCGGGCCACGGCCATGAGGCCCGCTTCGATGCACCACTTGGCCATCTGGCCCGCAAATAAAGTCCCGTGATGATTCAAATCTTCCGGCCTCACTAGATGAAGAACCCGACTCTCCAATTTTGATTCGTCAATCATTTTGCCTCTCCTTGCGGTTCAATGGTAAATGAAGGGTGAGAATTCTTTAACACAAAACGAAAACAGACACTACCTACTTTCGATTGGGGGCGTCATGATGGGAAAAAAGAACATAAAAACTTATGAATCATGGGGAGAGGTGACGGCCTTTTTCGCCCTCTTTCTCGACAATGTGGGAGTTCTTGTCTTTTTCAGCTCCATTTTAATTTTCACCTTCAACTACCCCGCCGACATCATCCTCACCCACATGATTCCGGGGACCGCCATGGGCATCTGTGTGGGAGACCTCGTTTACACCTATCTTGCCATCCGCCTCGGGAAGATGACGGGACGTAGGGACGTAACCGCCATGCCACTGGGCATCGACACCCCATCCACCATTGGCCTTGCCTACGCCGTCATCGGCCCCGTTTTCACTGCCAGTGGGGATGCGAAGCTGGCCTGGCAGGTGGGCATGGCCACCCTTTTTTTGATTGGCCTTGTTAAAGTAATCACCTCCTTCTTCGGCGGATGGATCCAACGCCTCATCCCTACGGCGGGGCTCTTGGGGCCCTTGGGCGGCATTGGACTCCTTCTCCTTGGATTTTTACCCCTCATGGAATTGTTCAACGAAGTCATGGTCGGCATGGTCGCTTTGGGGCTTATCTTTACCTCCTTGATGAGCCGCCTAAGGTTACCCGGCAATTTTCCGGGGGTGCTGGCAGCGGTTATCCTGGGCACGGTGCTCCACTTTGGGCTGGGTTTTTCCGGCTACCTGACGGAGTTTTCCAAACCGACGTTGGATTTGCGTTTCTCTCCCCCTAAATTTTCCTTCGAATTTCTCTCGATTTTGCCCGAAAGCTGGCAGTACCTCACCCTTGCCATCCCCTTCGGTCTCCTTACCATCGTGGGCGGCATCAACAACACGGAAAGTGCCAGGTTGGCAGGTGACGACTATCGAACACGAGACATCCTCCTCACAGAAGCCCTCTCTTCTCTATTTGCCCCCTTCTTTGGCGGGGTGGCCCAGACTACACCCTACATTGGTCACCCCGCCTACAAGAAGATGGGCGCTTCTTGGCTATATACCCTCCTTACCGCCCTCTTTATCGGTCTTTGTTCATTCGTGGGTCTTTTGTCCCTCCTCGTGAGTCTTATTCCCCGCGCCGTCATCGCCCCCATATTCATCTTCATCGGCTTTGAAATAATTCGGCAGGCGTATCAGGACTCCCCACCGGCCCACTTACCAGCCGTAAGCTTCAGTATGCTCCCCGTGGTCGCAAGCCTCGTCCTGATAATCATGAATCAATTCACCACTGCCCTCAACGCCAACATGGCCCATCTACCTCTCCACCTTACGGTTACACACCAAACTCTGGTTATGCTGAGCAATGGATTCATCATCACCGGTCTTCTCTGGGGAAGCATGCTTACCTATATTATAGATCGTAGGCCACGCCCTGCCGCCTTCTGTGCCCTCATATGCGCCGCCCTTGCCCTCTTTGGTTTCATCCATTCCTTCCGACCCACGGGGGAACTCTATCTGCCCTGGCAGGTGGAAACGACTACCCCTTTCCTCGTTGCCCTTGCTTACTTATTGCTCGCTGGTATTTTCACTTCTATGAAGGAAAAGAGATAAGTCAAGCGGCCAAAAGGGTGGGGGGCTTTTGATTATCTCTTCCGAAGGCATCTTTCACTCCTTTCTCTTCGGCACTCAGAATCTTGACCCGCTCTTCTTTCTCCCCGCCCCAAGAACGATTCTTCTTGAGAAATTCGATCAATGCATCCCGGTCGTAAATACCCGTATCCTGGCGAAATCCTTTTGCCGCCCGGAGCAAAGTAAAGCCATCTCCTCCGGCAGCCATGAAAGAATTAACCACCACCCGATAGGTAGCTTGGAAGTCAAGGGTAACGTACTGGCCGTCCTTCCTTTCAACGAAGAGCCTCTTTACTCGCTCCCCTGTCGGGGCAGAAAAATCGACCTCCATCTTCATCCCGGAAACGTAGGGCAGCAAATCGGGGTTCTGACCCCGTTCTCGAATCAGAAAAGCGATTCCCCCTTCCAAGGCGTCCTTCAATTCTTTACCCGTTAGGTCAAGAAGGAAAAGGGTGTTGCCGAAAGGCAGCACCTCCGCCACATCACTTAACGAGATTTTCCCTGCCGGTAGATTACGACGCACCCCACCACTGTTGTACAAGGCAATTTGGGCCCCGGGGAATTTATCCCTCATCGCATCGGCCACGAGATTGCCCAAGGGGCGGTTCAGACCCCTTGTCAGAGGAAAAGGTATCTCAGTTACGGTTTCTCGCTTGTACTTCTCTATCTTCGCCCCAAAGGGGGCGATCTTTTTCAAAATTTCCCGATCTTCCTTAACCGTCTTTACGATACCGGTACCCCAAATGATGTCCTTGAACTCACGATAACGGTTCTCATCGGCCCTTAAGGTCCTGCCCCCTTCCTTCAGTGACGTCCCGGCTGGGAGAACAAGGGAACCCCGATAGTCCTTTACTTCTCCTTCCGGTGAAAAATAGACCTCGAGCTTTCCCACTATCTGCGCCCAGCGCCATGCCTGAACGACCAACACCTTTTCGCCATCGGGAGCCCTGATGACCGTAGGATAAGGACCTTCCGGCATCAGACCCAGGGGGGACAAACTTTCTTCGGGCCCTAACAAACTATGGCTATGTCCCCCCACGATAACATCTATGCCGGTGACCCGCGCGGCGAGTTCACAATCCCGGGCATAACCCAAATGGGAAAGGACAATGATCTTGTTTACCCCCATTTTGGTAAGTAAAGAAACGTACTTCCGCGTCGTCTCTACAGGGTCTTCAAAAACCGTCTTCCCCACATTAAGGGCCATGAAGGGCGTCTTTTCCGTCGTAAGACCGATGATGCCTATTTTTTCCCCTTTAACCTTTTTTATTAAGTACGGTTTTACTAGGGCCGCAATTTCCGGCTCGCCGGAGAAATCGATATTCGATGCCACCCAAGGAAAACGACTTTTTCTGATCCAACCGGGGAGAACCTTCACCCCCCGGTCAAACTCGTGATTCCCCATGACCATACAGGTCGGCTTTAAGTCATTCAAGAGGCTGAACTCCAGGCTCCCATCAAAAAGGGTAAAGTACAGCGTACCCTGGACAACATCGCCCGCATGGAGGAACAAAAGATGAGGGTCTTCCGTCCGCCATTCATTTACGAGCGTTTTAAGCCGCGCAAACCCCCCTGCCGGAATGGAAACGGGGGTGCCTTTTACTTTTAGCGTCACCCATTCGGATTCGAGGTGAGAATGAGTATCGTTTATGTGGACAAGGGTGAGAGGAAAATCTTGGGCCTCGGCTATGACGGAAAAGTTCAGGAGAAGGGTCAACGCGAGAACAATCTGCCACCCTCGTACCTTCATGGGCATCTACCTCCTAAGATGGGATGGTGTGGATGGGCCTTCCCGTAGAGAGGGCAAGCAAGTAAACCTGGGCCACTTTCTCCAATAGTTCGGCCTTGATTAACGCCTTCTCCATCGTTTCCCCCAAAATGAGGGCACCGTGGTTCTGAAGGAGATAGGCATAAGCCCCGTTCGATAACTTAGATTGCGCCTTCCAGGCGAGCGCCTCGCTTCCCGATAGGGCATAGGGGATTACCTCGACCACCTCGCCCAGCTCCATGACCACTTCATCGAAAAGCGGCGGAATGGAAAGGTTGAGGATCGAAAGGACACTGGCGTAAGTCTGATGGGTGTGGATTAAAGCCCTCGTTTCGGACCTAATCTGATACACGCGGGCATGGAGGGCCTTTTCGATGGAAGGCTTCCGTCCCTCCCTTACCTCCACCGGCTTACCGTCCAGGGAGACGATGCAGATATCTTCCTTTGCCAGGTCCTGATAGGGGATGGATGAAGGGGTAATGGCCATAACCCCTTCATCCACCCGGATAGACACGTTCCCTCCGGTACCCCGGCGGGTACCGAAATAGCCATGCCGAGAAAGCCAGCGGCAGGCATCGACGATTATGCTTCTTTCCTCCTCGTACAAGACCCGCTACCTAATTTACGAAATCGAGGCCCCGGCAAGGAATCCCTCTCTTATGGCTTCCAGGGCATTTCTGGGCGTGAGGGCATCTCCCACCACCTTCACGTTTGCCTGCTTCCCTAAACTCTTTGCCAGCGCATCGTTCGAAGTCATGCCCATGGCCAGAACCACCGTATCGGCCGTAATTTCGTAAGAGGAACCATTTTTCTTGACCCGCACGCCCTTGGCGTTAATCTCCACGATTTCCGCCTCGGTAACGATTTCGATCTTCTTTTCCTCCATCATCTTAAGGAGCATGAAACGACGTGTGTACTCTTCATCCGCTGCTATCATAGGGAGCATTTCGACGATGGTCACCTGTCGCCCCATCGAAGCGAGATAGGTAGCCGTCTCGCACCCCACTATTCCGCCTCCGGCTATGACCACTTTTTGTTTCGGCAACGCCTTTCCCTTGAGCACCTCTTCCGCTGTAAGGACATTTGTGCCCTCTATCCCTTTAATGGGAGGCCTGGCCGGCGACGCGCCGGTTGCGATAATCACGGCATCAGGTTTTTCTTTTTTGTACCAGGCGGCGCTGTATTCCGTGTTTAATTTTACTGTAACCCCCAATTTCTGAAGTTGCCTGATAGCCCACGCCAAATAAGGTGTGATATCCCCCTTCCCTGGGGGCACCGCGGCGAGAGCAAATTGCCCACCCAGGCGATCCCCCCTTTCATACAGAGTTACCTCATGTCCCGCCAGGGCAGCCGCCCGGGCCGCTTCCATCCCGGCCGGTCCTCCCCCTACAACGGTCACCTTTCTGCGCACTTTGGCCTTTTTCAACTCCTGACGATATTCAAAGCCCAGGGTAGGATTAACCAGGCAACGTATCGGCTCATTGCGGAAAAGCACCTCCAAGCAGCCCTGCTGACAGCCTATGCAGGGGCGGATGTCTTCACACTGTCCTCGGGCGAATTTGTTGGGCAGCTCGGGATCGGCGAGCGATGCCCTCCCCATCGCTATAAGATCCGCCTTCCCCGAGCGTAGGATACTCTCCGCCAACCAGGGATCGTTTATACGCCCCACCGTCATCACGGGAATTTCCACCACCTTCTTAACCTCGGCGGCATAATCCACAATCCACGCGAGTTTCGTACCCATGGGCGGTATGATCGCCCACGTGCTTTCGTAAGTACCGGCGGAGATGTGGATGAGGTCTATGCCATGCTTCTCTAATTCTACGGCTATCGCCTTTGTTTCTTCGATGGTTCGGCCTCCCGGCACCATCTCGTCTCCTGAAATCCGGAAATCGATAAGGAAATCGGGGCCGCACTTCTTGCGAATGTCGGAGATTATCTCCAAGGGAAAGCGCAGGCGGTTTTCGAGTGAGCCTCCATATTCATCGGTACGCTTATTGGCATACTTGGACATGAACTGGGCAATCAGGTAACCATGAGCCCCGTGCACTTCCACGCCGTCAAAGCCCGCCTTTTTCGCCCTTAAGGCGGCATCGCCAAACTGGGACACAATTTTTTTTATTTCTTGGATACTTAGCTCCCGGGGCAATTCGCCCAGGACCGGACAGGGGAGGGGTGAAGACGAAACCGGCTGGGCTCCAATGAGAGCCGAGGTCGTCTGCCTTCCCGCATGGTAAATCTGGGCGATGATTTTGGCCCCGGCCTTGTGTACTGCGCTAACGAGCCTGGCGTGAGATGCCACTTGCTCATCATCCCATAGCCCCGGTGTCCAGAACCCACGCCCCAGGGGATCCACGGCATAATCTTCCACGATGATCATGCCCCACCCACCCCTCGCCTTCGCCTCGTGGTAGGCGATGAAACGATCCGTCGCCATCCCCTTTTCATCACAGAAAACGGTGACCATAGGTGCGACCACGAGACGGTTCTTAATCTTCACCCCGCCTATGGATACGGGCCTAAACAACATGTGGACATTCATCTTTTTTCCGGTCATGGCTTACCCCCCTTCTTGCGATATTGGATTACCTTTAACGCCATTAAACCAACCCCCGATACAAAAGATAAAACGAGGGACAATCCTTTATGAGGGAAGAAAACTGTCTTTGACCCCCTACCTTTCCCGGTAAATCAGGCGACGGTTTCCCTTTCTATCTTCCAATCGTTTCCAACCCTGATCAAATCCAATTTTTTCTTCGTTTTATTCTTGAGGATAGAAGATTTGTAATCCTGGACGAAAACGGCCGTCGCCCGTCTCCCACCATCAGATACAGAAACTTTCAGGTTTTCGATTCTTATAGATATCTTGCCACTGTTGGCGCGTACCCTTTCTTTGTATTTCACCCAGGCCTCACGATTCATACCCCGGGAGCGGAAATTTTCGCTGTAGCAAAGTTTGTAATTGCCGAACTTTCCCTCTTCCCAGTATTTGGCCCACTTCAGGACAAAACTCTTTACGTTCTCTTCTTCCCTCTTATTCGAGATAGGCACAAGCTTCTCGGCGGGCGGGGCTTCCACTGCCGTCGCCGGCGCCGACGTCTGTGCGGAAGCCACCACCGGTCCCTTGGGCACTTCTGCCACCGCGTACCATTGGTTTTGAACCCGCTCCAGGACAAGCCTCTGATAAGCCCCTCGAAAGGTATTGTCCTTCTGAATTTCCGTTACCTGGTCGAAGATAATGACCGCCTGAGGCCCGTTTTGCAAAAAAGTAACATCCCGTGGCTCCAGCAGGTAGTAGCGGCTCATCTTGCCCACTTTACGGGAAATCTGTAACAGCTCTTCTCGCCCCTTGTTCTGAGGCTGGGTTCCAGGGAGATAAAGCAAGTCTATGATCTGCGGATCACCCGACAGAACCGCTTTCTGCCATGCAGAAAGAAAACCCTGGAGCTCACGCTTCTCTGCTACCGTCTGCTCCGGGGAGACCCAGCGGACGGCAGCAGTTATGATGACCGGAGTCTTCTGAATCTGGATAAATTCTTCCAACTTCTTAGCATCTGCATCTTTAAGCACCACACAGCCGTTGGATTGGAAGGGGACGAGGGGACGAGTTGTTCCGTGAATCCAGATGTTATTACCCCCACGACCGGCCTTTCTATCCATCACGTTGGGATAGTCCAAGGCATAGGCAATCGATCCATAGGTTTCATTCGGCTGGGTATTTTTCAGGATCTGGTTGACGAAAAAGATCCCTTCCGGTGTCTTGGCATCGCCCGGCGCCACCTTCGGTCCCCGGTTCTTCCCCGTGGAGCATACCGCCTCGAAAACCTTTTCTATTTGAGCATCCTCTCTTTGAAACACGTAGAGCTTCTGTTCCTTTTTATCCACGACGATCACATAACCGGAAGACAGGGAAACTATGTTGGCAGGTATTCTCGAGATCGCACCGGATAAATCGGCCGTGAGATGAGAAAAAAGGATCATAAAAGAAAAACACATCAATAAACGAGAAAGAATCTTCACCTTATCCTCCCCTCACCAAGATATGCAGCTCGCAGCTTCAAATCTTCCTTCAATTGTTTTTTAGGTCAGAACCAGGCTCTTCGCGAATTCGATACCAAACCCGGCCATGATACGCAACTAAAAGTGAAGCTCAGTTCCTCTGTCCCTGCCAAGGGATGATGGAACCGGGTTGATCGCTACCGCTAAATCCGCCCTGGATAAAATCACTCCCCAGGAAGGTGCCGGTAAACTTCTGAAAAATGGGCCGATCCTTGCCGAAGCGGCAATCCAAGGTACGGATGAAGGAAAAATCCTCGCCCTTGAATTCTACCTCGAGGATTTCTTCCACCCCCGTTCCCTCCACCCTCAACCAGGCCACACCCTTTTGCGGTGTGTAGCGAAGAAGCTTCAACGTACCCCGGAAAGAAGGCGTCACGATCTTAAATGGACCATAGATTTGCACCCCTCCGGCCGTGGGATCTAAAGCAATCTTCTCCACCATCATCCCACCCCTCTTGAGCAGGAAGGGACGAGGAAATTCATCCACGTAGTAGTAACCCCACTTGTCTTGCGAATTTTTGGTAACACCGGATAATCTATCGGTGACAGAAAACTTTATTTTCCACGGTCTATGAGAGCGAACGAGCATATAAATTACATTCGAGGTACTCTCTGGGCTTACGGAGAAGATATATTTCTTCTCGGCCCCGGGCATGTACTTTGTCCCCGTCCCCGTTCCGATACCTACAAAACTGTAACTGTCCTGGCCGGAGGGGTCTCCATCTATCCAGCTCACTCCAAACCCCATATCATCACCGGCGTCGTAAGTGAGGGTCGCTTCGTATTTCTTGCCGGGCACGACCGGCCAAATCTTAAAAATGGCATAGTAATGTTCCGGCGGGCCATAAAACCGCGGCAGCTCCACCCCGGTCATGGTCGTTACCTCCACCGAGGTATTGACGGGTAAATCGTAAAAACCGGCCTTGGCAAAAGCCAAGCCACACATAAGGCACCAAGTGGCAACTACCACAACCGCCATTCTCACCTTCATGACATTTTCTCCTCAAATTTTATTTGCCTTCTTCTTAACCTAATCAGCGGAGAGTGTAAAGTTCTTATAGGAAGGCATTGCGATAAAGGATGGGCGATGATAATAGACCTCGCAGTAAGTACATGAATTTCAATCTATCGAATCTCGAGGCTTAGAGCATTGATTATTTGGTGGATTCTTTTCGGACTTTTCATTCTCGCGATGATCACCCTGGATTTGGGTCTCATCAATCGCCAGGCGCATGTCATTCGCATGAAGGAGGCTTTCCTGTGGACTTCCTTTTGGATAAGCCTGGCCGTCATATTTGGGATAGGGGTCTACCTGGTCGAAGGGACCACCAAATCCCTGGAATTCTTTACCGCCTACCTCATCGAATATTCGTTGAGTATCGACAATATCTTCGTTTTTCTACTCATATTCAAGTATTTCTCCCTCCCCCGAGAACTTGAGCATAAGGCACTGTTCTGGGGCATTATCCTGGCGCTAATCACCCGCCTCCTCTTTATTCTGACCGGTGTCACCCTTATTAAAACTTTTGCGTGGATAACTTACATATTTGGGGCCTTTCTCGTTTTTACGGGCGTTAAGATGGCATTTTCAAAGGACATAGAGGTACATCCCGATAGAAACGTGGCCATTCGGCTGCTCAGACTCTTCTCGCCCGTGACGAAAGAATTTCACGGTGCCCGCTTTTTCGTACGCCAAAACGGGGGAATCATGGCGACTCCCATGCTTGCCATTGTTCTCGTCCTTGAAAGCACCGATATCCTCTTTGCCGTGGACTCCATTCCGGCCGTCCTGGCCGTCTCCAAAGACCCGTTCATTGTTTATACGTCCAACGTGTTTGCCATCCTCGGTTTAAGAAGCCTTTTTTTCGCCCTGGCCGGTCTCATGAGGCTGTTTCACCATCTCCACTATGGACTGGCCGCCATTCTCTCCTTCGTGGGCATAAAGATGCTCCTCGAAGAAATTTATCACTTCCCTATCACCATTTCGCTTCTCATCATCTCCCTTCTGCTTGCCCTTTCCATTTTATCCTCCCTCCTTTGGCCGGAAAAGAAGTCTCCCCCCGACGGACCATAGAGAATTATTTGCCTTAAAAGAATAATTGCGATATGAGATAAATCATGAACGAAAAGTCCTTTCAGCGATTTCTCCCGATCCTGATCTCCATTTTCATCCTTCTAGCCCTGGACGGCGACATCCTGGCGGGGCAGTCGGCAATCGTAACTGCCGAAGGCTACTCTTGCCTGGGGGTGGATAAGTCGAGACGGGAAACGGAAAAGGAAGCTCGGGCCGAAGCAAAAAGGAATGCCGTCGAAAATGCCCTTACCCTGATAAGAAGCGCGACCCAGATAAAGGACCTTCAGGTCGAAAAAGACCTCATCGAAGCGTATGCCCATGGTAAAGTCACTGTCCTTGAAGAGATAAAAGAAAAAACGGGCTGGTACCGTGACCCCGCGATGGGCGATTGCTTCAGGTACCATATAAAGGCCGAAGTTATCCCCGATGAACAGGCCCTCATCAAGGTTACGTCAAAACAGGATTTAACCGACGATCCTTCCTCCCCCCTTAACGTTCGTCTCTGGACGGGAAAAAAGGAGTATCGAGCGGGAGAAAAGGTGAAGATCTTTCTCAAGGGAAACCGACCCTTTTATGCCCGGATTCTCTATAGGGATGTGAGAGGGAATCTCGTCCAAATCCTTCCCAATCCTTATCGCCGGGACAATTACTTCCAGGGAGGAATAGTTTATGAACTTCCGGAAGGAAATAAAGACCGTTTCCAGCTGGAAGTAACCCCACCCTTTGGTCAAGAGCGGATTATCCTCCATGCCAGCTCCACCCCCTTGGGAGAGCTGGATCTGGAAGATAAGGGTGCCATCTATCAGGTAAAAAATACGGAAAAGGAAATTGGGATAAAGAGCCGGGGCATAAAAATCGTAGCGGGAACCGAGGCATCCCAAGGAGATACGGGAGGAGCCGAATTTTTCGAGACCCGGATCGAGATTTCTACTCACAAGTAATCCTGCTTCATAAAAGTTTACTTCGTTAAAAAGCGCTTTCCCTTTATCCTCCGGCATTTTCGGTCTATAAAAAAACGTTTGATATACGAGAAAACTATATTAAATTCGACACATACAGAAAAAAAGCTGTTTTTAACAAAAAACATAGGAGGGTTGACTTATGTTGAAGTTAAGAACAATTTTAGTCATGATGGTTGCAGTTTCTTTGATAGCTTATCCTTTCGTTGGTACGGCGGGAATTAAAGACAAAGTCAAAGAAAAAAACCCAAAAGGCCTTGTCTAGAACTACAGAAAATGTAGGTAGAGTAGGCGTAGGGATCGGTGAAGCAACGGAAAAGTCAGCTGAAACGTTCGGAAAAACCGTAGGCCTCGTTTCGAAACGGGCGGGTGGTGCCATAGAATCAGCCGGTGAGAAGGCGGGAAAAGTAGAAAAAGCAGCAGGATCCAAAATGTACAAGGTGGCAGACAAGATTGAAGGTAAAAAGTAAGGCTCGAGTCTTTCCCAAGCAGGCGCTCATTAAAATTCGCCCATCCCTACCTTAGAAGCCCGCCTCAAGCGGTCTTCTAAGGTAAATTTAGGGCGATTTTCAAATTGGCCGCAAAAAATTTACGAGCCTCGACGGGTAGCTCCCCTATCAATCCATCTTTCCAGACGTGATTTATGTGCAAAGCCCACAGCCTGCGTGGAGACCCAGGCCG
>ERZ795045.2601-NODE-2601-length-17385-cov-13.287998_pt1 | contig 17385 bp, 20 predicted proteins | sample MGYA00375129_ERZ795045 | MGnify/ENA primary metagenome ERZ795045 (study PRJEB30174, sample SAMN05720166) | activated sludge metagenome | isolation source: anaerobic digester from wastewater treatment plant | place: Japan | collected 2015-05-15 ... | reverse complement strand
CCCGTTATAAATTCAAAAACATTAATAAACAATTCTTTTGGTACTTGTACCGAGGCGAGTGAGGGCTTCGCCCTAGACCCGTTATAAATTCAAAAACATTAATAAACAATTGATTTTGGTACTTGTACCGAGGTGGGTGAGGGCTCCGCCCTTAGACCCGTTATAATTGAAATCATATTATGTTAATATCACATATAGGGGGCAGCGCCCCCTATAATAAACTGGTTTTCTATTTTTTCAATACTATTTTTCCCTCTTCTAATTCTTTTAAAGCTATGGCAACATAATCTTTTTTCTGCGAAACACCCTTTAGTTGATCTATATTTTTTAAGGTTTCTGCTCTTTTTGCTACTATAACTGGAACAGCAAACTTTAGTTTTACAATATTTAATATTTTATCGTAATTAATTTCTAAATCCATTGGCTTTCACTCCTTCTGTTTCTTGTTTTTTAAAGAAGAAAAATTGTGAGGTTAATTCATTGTATCTTTCGCGTTTTAGCTGTTCTGCTACCAAAATTGATGTAAGCTGTTGTGACGATTCGGAAACCTCATGGTTGACAACAATATAATCGAAATTATCGATTTTTGACATTTCCCATTTAGCGTTATTTAATCTAATCTGCATTATTTCAGCAGTTTCAGTTCCTCTATTTTTTAATCTTTTTTCTAGGTCTTTAATAGAAGGGGGAAGGATGAAAATATAGATGGCTTCTTCGTATTTTTTTTGAATATTTAAAGCACCTTGTACGTCAACATCGAGTACCAATCCTCTACACTCTTTTAATTTCTTTTCTACAAAACTTTTTGAAGTAGCATAATAGTTACCGTGAACTTTAGCCCACTCTAAAAACTCGTCTTTGTCTCTCATTTCAAAAAAAGTTTTTTCATCTACAAAAAAGTAGTCAATTCCTTCTGTTTCTCCATCTCTTTTAGGGCGAGTTGTGTAAGAGACTGAAAAATCGAATCCATTCAAACTTTTTAATGCATTTTTTATTAGAGTTGATTTTCCTACTCCAGAAGGTCCACTAATAACGTATAGTAATCCGTGCATTTTTTAGAAATTTTCCTTTCTTATTTTGTCAAGTACTTTTTCTATTTCGTAGAAATTTTGTAAAAAACGATTGGTAATTGTTTCTGGTTGAATAGCACTAGCTATAACATGACCAGAGTCAGTAATAATGTATGCCCTTGTTTTTCTTCCGTGATTGACTTCTAGAAGCTTACCTTGTTGATCTGCTATATCTTTGAGTCGTTTTAAAGGTTGGGAACTAGGGTTCACTATGGCTATCACTCTGTCTCCCACCACCACGTTTCCAAATCCAATGTTGATTAATCCATACATAGAGAGCACCTCCAAAAAAATTATCAAAAACATAAAATCATAATTATCCACACATTAATTAATATTAAAAGTTAAACAATTATAAACAATTATTATATATTTAATGAACATTCTGAACCTGTTCTCTTATTTTATTTACTAAAGATCTCCCCTCTAACGAAAGATTAGTGATCTCTAAGAGTTTTGATTTGGAAGCTATAGTGTTAAATTCCCTGTGCATTTCTTGACAAATAAAGTCTAGATCTTGGCCTATAGAAGGTTCGCTGCTTTCTAACAAATTTTTGAATCTTTTTATATGACTGTTAAGTCTGTCTATTTCTTCGGTTATGTCTGATCTTTCAGATAACAAAGTAATTTCCATTTCCATTCTTTTTTCATCTATATTAGTAAAATCAGTTAGTAAACTATTTAAATTATTGTTAATTAATTCTCTATATGTATCTTTCATTTTATCTGCATGTTGACTTATTTCGTCAACAATTCTTTTCATTTCTTCTAAGTATTCAACAATCACTTTTTCTAAGTTTTTACCTTCTTCTTCTTGGAAGTTAATAACTATATTAGTAGCTTCTTCTAACACTTTTTCTAATCCGCACCATATTTGAGCTATCTTTTCATCTGTTAAAGAAACTTTTAGTATATCTTTAAATTTAAGTAATATTTCTAAATTTACTTCACCAGATAGGTGTAATTCATTTGCAAGTACATTAAGAGCATTGTAATATGCTTTAGCTAATCCTAAATCTATATCTATGACATCGTCACTTTTTAGTAGTTTAATATCTATGTATATGTTAATTCTACCGCGTTGAAAGTGCTTTTTTATAAAGTTTTGAATGTTAATTTCTAAAGGTGAAAAAATAGGAGAGATTATTACATTTAAATTTAATGATTTTGAATTAAGTGATTTGATCTCCAAGTTATACCCATAATCCCCAATATTTTTGTTTATTCTACCATAACCAGTCATACTCCGCATTTTTAAACCCCCTTTTACTAATATTATACATTAAAAATTCAATAATTCAAAAAATTAAGAATATTTTTTAACTTATTTAAAAATATTTCTGCTTCATTAAGATTATTTAGATGAGATAGGCTAATTCTTACTAAACCTTTAGCATTTGTGTCATCGTATCCCAAACTTTTCATTATCCTACTTTCTGTGCGAGTTTTACTTGCACAAGCGGATGTAGTAGAAACAAAAATCTCTTCTTCTGAAAGAGCATTGACTATAATATCGCCACGAATGTTAGGAAAGAAAAAGCCTAATGTGTTGGGTATTGAATTTTCAAGAGGGGTTAATATTTTGGCTCCAATCTTTTCTAAATTATCAGCTAAATAATTTCTTATTTGTTTAATATAAGTTTTCATGTATTCTAGTTGATCTACAGCTTTTTCTAAAGCTAATGCTGTTCCAATTATTCCTGGTACATTTTGTGTTCCTGCTCTCATCGCATTTTCTTGTGTACCGCCAGTAAGTAAGGGGTACATTCTTGTGCCTCTCTTTTTATACAATATCCCAACTCCTTTTGGACCGTGAAATTTGTGTGCAGAAAAAGAAGCAAAATCGCATTTGTAGATTTCAATATTAAAGGGTATTTTTCCTAGGGCTTGTACAGCATCTATGTGAAAATATGTATTGCTATTTATTTTCTTTACTAAGTTATATGCTTCATTGATGGGTTCAATTGTACCGATCTCGTTATTTGCAAGCATCAAACTGACCAAGATAGTATTTTGGTTAATTGAATTTGCAAGTTGTTCAAGGTCAATAACTCCAGTTTTATCGACATTTATGTATATTACATCAAATCCATTTCTTTCTAGATCTTTTAACGTGTTGATAACTGCTGAGTGTTCGATTGTAGAAGTAATTATTCTTTTTCCTATGTTCTTATTGGCTCTTGCAACACCACGTATAACCGTGTTAATAGATTCTGTTGCACAAGATGTAAAAAATATTTCTGTAGGCAATACTTGTAGAATTTCTGAGATAGTCTTTCTTGATTCTTCAAGATATTGCTCAATTTGAACACCAAATGAATGTATTGAATTGGGATTAGCATATAGTTCAGTCATATATTTTAATATAACTTCTGCTACTTCTTTGTCTACCGGTGTAGTAGCATTATTGTCAAAATAAATCAATTTACAATTTTCCTCCTTTTGTCTATGTTGTTACTTGTAGTGAGGGGAGAGAGCTTGACCCTTATTACCTTTTAAATTATTAATTTTCTATTATTTGAAATGAAGAGTGAATGTAGTTCCTTTGTTTATTTCTGATTCCACAGTAATTTTTATGTCTAATGCGTCTGCTAGTTTTTTAGCGATAGAAAGCCCTAGACCATGTCCCTTTTGAGACCTTGAAGAGTCAGCTTTATAGAATCTCTCAAAGATGTTTTTTAACTTTTCTTCCTCTATACCAATTCCGTAGTCTTTAATTATTAACTTCTTTTGTAAAGGATTTAATTCTATATCAATTTTTTTGATATCTTTAGAATATTTTATCGCATTTTCTATAAGTACCTTTAATATTATAGATAAATATTCTTTAGAAGTATTGACTTTGAAGTCCTTTCCTTTTATCTGCACCGAAAATTCTTGGAGGGAAAGTTTAAAAAAATCTAGAATATCTTCTATTACTGAATATAAATTTATTTCTTCTTTTTCTATCTGATAATCAGTTTTTGTTAGGAGAAGAAGTTTTTCTACTAAATCACTTAGGTATTCGCTAGAAGATTCTATGCTATCCAATGATTCTTCCATAACTGTTGGGTCGCTTTTACCCCATCTTTTCAACATTTTGACATAACCATTGATAGAAGTTAAAGGTGTCCTTAATTCATGGGAAACATCAGAAACAAATTGATTTTGCAATTCAAAAGCTTGTTGTATTCTATTTAGCATTGAATTCAGTTTATTTGCAAATATGTCGAATTCTTTTGTATTTTGTTCAGGAATTCTTTGGTTTATGTTGTCAATATCAATTTTTGAAATTTGATCTGAGATTTTAACAACAGGTTTAAGAGTGTTTTTCGCCAAAAAATATGAAACGACTAGAGATAGAAAAAAACCAAAGATTAAGATAAGGGTTGTAACCTCGCGAAAACTTTTTAAAAGCGCTGTAATTTCAAGTGAAGGATTTCCTATAATTAAATAAGACGAATCAAAAATTGGAACACCTATAAAAAGATAGTATAATCCTTGATATTCATATAAATAGGGGAGATATGGGATTTTAAATTTGTCTTTTATCAAACCATACGGGTCTGATATTAGTACTCCATCAAGAATGACAATCTTATTAGACACAAGACTCCTTCTTATTACATTTGAATCTTGCATGAGCTGATAGAGTAGATTTAAAGTATCTTGAGGTTCATTAGTTTTTTCTTTTTTACCAGTTGCTATATTTAATTCTGTAGCATATAAATCACTGTAAGTTCTTATAGTAAATTGTACATAAAATATTCTAATAATTATAACCATTGCAAACACTATGGCCATGGTTACTGAAGTAAAAACTATAGTTTGCCTGAAAACTGCGCTAGGTTTCTTTTTTTCTCTCCCTAATGACGTATCCAACACCTCTTATCGTTTCAATATTTTGTGAAGAATTTTTTATTTTTTTTCTCAGATAGTTTATATATACTTCGACTAGATTGTTATTTTCTTCATCGTAATAACCCCATACCTCTTCCATAATTTTTTCTTTCGAAATAACAAGATTTTTGTTAATTGCTAAAAGTTTTAATATGTTAAATTCAGTTAAGCTTAGATGTATTTCATCACCTTTAACTATCACCTGCATTTTTTGGGGATATATTTCGATATCCCCCACTTTTATATAATCCGTAGTTTTGCCCATTCTTCTGAGTAGGGATTCGATTCTAGCAAGTATTTCCTCTATTTCAAAAGGTTTAACAACATAATCATCTGCTTTTTTTAAACCTTCAATTTTATTTTCAAGTTCACCCCTAGCTGTTAACATAATTATACCAACATCTGGATCATATCCTCTAATTGCTTCTGCAACCTCAAAGCCATCAAGTTTGGGTAGCATAATATCTAATAATATAATATGAGGCTTAAAATTTTCATAAAATTCCAAGGCTTCTTCACCGTCTTTTGCAATTTTAACCTTGTAACCTGCATGAGTTAATTCTAGCTCTAATAATCTTGAAATTGATCTATCATCTTCAACAACCATTATTTTACACATATGTATAACCCCTTTCTAAAAATAATTTTCTTCATTTAAAATTGTAGGATTTTTATTTGACGTTTAGTATAAAATTTTAGGTTTTTTGGTTAAATTTGGTGCTAATTTTAAAATATAATAAACTTTGTAGGTTAAAATTCCAACGAACAAGTCATTTTGTGTATATTCATTTGATAATAATACAGAAGGCTAATTTTTGATTTAAGCAATTTATATTTATATTGGACACCAAAATTAATATATGGTTTTAACTTATCATTTCTTGAGACCTTAATGCCTACGCCAGGGGCAAATGTTACGATATGTGAATTGTTTTCGCTTTTGATTATATCTTTTAAAACTAACAAGTCATATGATATATAGTCTAAGCTGTTTGTTAAGGTGTTGGAAAAACTCACAGTTCCTCCCAAAATAATATTTCCATAAAGATCGAAATTGTCATAGTGTTGAAGGTCGTTAACAAAAATGTTTGTGTTGGATTCTTTGGAATTTTTTTTAAAAAGGACACCTAAATTCATATTATTAACTAAATTAGTACTTAATGAAAAATCGAGATGCTCTTTAAAATTCGAAGATATTTCAATATAATTATTCCCAAGGTTGATTCCTGATATAACTATAAATTTAGCATCAGGAATCAAATAACCTATTCCAAAATTAAAGAGACTTTCGGAATTATCAATATTTTCATGATTCTTTTTTATATATATATCACTTAAATTTAGATATGTTATAGCTAATATATAATATTTTTCTTCATTTTCTATAGCTAAATATCCAATTTCATTAGTATTCAAAAGGATACTGTTATTTTCTTTCATTATTAAATGTTTTATTAACAATTTGTTATTTGAAAAATCTAGTACGATATTATTGTTAGTAAGTGTCTTATAATATGTTATTTCTTGGGAAGAAGGCATTTTTAATTGATGATATTCTAATTCTTTTATTCTTGTCAGATATTCAAAATTATTTTCTAAAATTATTGTAGATTTTTTATTTTTTATAAAAAATGTTTTTTCATATTCAATTTTTTCGTTTTCCTTTAGAAATTGATATACATTGTCTGATATCTCATATATGGAAAAGAAAAGAAAATAATCATTTGATTTGTCTTGTGTTTCAAGAAATTCAAATAAAGCTTTTATATATTCATGCATTTCATCATTTTTGTTTAATAAAATAATATTTAAGTTCTGTATTACAAAAACTTTTTCTGATAAAAGTGTTAATAAATTAAGAATCTTTTTCAGATCTAGGTTATTAAATTCCATTTGTAAAATTTCTTTCTGCATATTTTGCATTTTTATATTAAAATTACCTACTAAGTAAAGGTCATCACTTATTTTTTTGTATTCATAGTTAGTTGAGTATAATAAACTATCTAAGGCATTTTCTAGATTTATGGCGTTTATTGTTGTATGAATAGTGCCTTTGATATCGGGGGATGTTAGTATAGTTGAACCACTAATTTCTTCTAGTGCTTTCAAAGCCTCTTTTAAAGCTATATTGGGGAGAGTAATTTGAATATTAGAAAAGCCAGTTATACTAGTTATGAAAATTAATAATAGAAAGAAGATTTTACGCATTTTATTCTCCTTGTTATTCTCCTTGTTATAACGTGAATGAATAGCTGTAAGTTTTTATTATGCTTTTTGGATCAGTATATGAATAATATTCAATATCAATTATAATGGTGTCTACACCTAATTCAACAATTAATTGATTGTTTATCGAAATTGATTGTTCTGGAAGAATCGGTTTTTCGGGTAGTATTCTAATTTCTTCACCAACTTTTTTGCCTATTTGTTTGTTGAATTTGTTTATTTTAATCTGGTAGAGCAAAGTTGAATTACCTGTGTTTTCAATATCAATTTTAAAATTTAGGTTCTTATTAAATTTATTGATTGGGATTAGTTCGATTGATGTGACGTTACTTTTTACTTCATATTTGTTGTTACCAAAGTTTATAACAGTTGGGATTTTCGTTGTATTGTAGAAAATTTTTTCTCGCGAGTAACCTTCTGAGATTAATTGAACAGTGCCAAAAAATTCTCCCTCTAAATTTTGAAGGTTTGCTCTTCTGTAGTCTGCAATTAAATTAATTTCTCCTTTTTCATCTGGTTTTAGAGAAATTTTTGAGGGATTCTCGCTTATATATTTTGGATTTATACTTCTTTCTAGAGGAATATCTACGGTTGAACTAATAAAATCAATCGAAAGATTTGCATCTATATAGTCGTTATTTAAAATAGTTAGGGTTTCTTGTTGTGGAGTAGTTATATATTCTCTGGTGCTCATTTCCTTAGGCACAGAAATATATAATTTGTTTTTATTTACCACAAAGTTAATAGCTTTTCTATCTAAATATATAGTTTCTGGAATGGTGAATTCTTTTTCTAATACATATTTTTCTTGTAAATAATTTTTGTACCCATAATTTAATTCCATACGAATTCGGTATTTTCCAGGTTTCAGGTATCGATCAATAAATATTTCAAAGTCTTTTTCTGTTTGAGGGAGAATTGCCGATTGGTAACCTTCAAATAAAGGTTTTTCTACAATGAAATTTGAGTTTTCTTTAGAAGTAAGTCTAAAATTTCCTGAAATTTCTAAAATTAGATTGCTATCGTTTGTAATTGTGAAAGGGAAAATAGTTCCCAATTTATCTTCGTAAGAAATATGTAAATCACCACTGTAAATTTCTACAGTGGGATGATAATCAAATTGAGGAATTATGTTAATTCTAAATAAAATAGGAAAATAAATATTTCCTATCTCGTTTATAAAATTATTTTCAATAGAGAATTGGAAAAAAAAGAAATAAGAACCGACATTTGTTTTAGTAGGAGAAACGACAAAGTTTACATTCTGAGTTTCATAAGGGTTTAAATAAATTGTCTTAGGGTATGAAATATCTACAAAATCGTTTTTAGATAGATTTTTTATCTGAATGATTTGTTCATAGTTTTTATCGTTAACGAAAACGAAGGGCACTACAACTTCTTTATAATCAATTAAATCAATATTTATAAAATATTTGTCTATTTTAAGAGAAAAACATAGCGAAGAAATTGTTAATACTATTAGAAAAAAGCAAACTTTCTTCAAACATAATTCCTCCTCGTTTGATGTTTTTATAAAACTTTGACACGGATTCTTTTTTATTATAACATATCAAACAAATTAATTGTTAATAGATAAACTATTGATTTTTTAACAAATACTTGATAATATAGAAACGATGAAATAATTTTCAATATTTTTTTTGATTATTTCAACTCGCATATTTTAAATTTAACGAATTTTGTAAAGAAATTGAAAGGAGCGAAGTTATGGCAGCTTGGATGGATTCCTCTATTTTTAATTATGTGGTTTTGCCTTTTATTATTTTTTTAATGAGGCTTACAGACGTAACTTTAATGACACTTAGGATAATTTTTGTTTCAAAAGGATATAAACTTTGGTCGTCTGTTATGGGCTTTTTTGAGGTTAGCGTTTGGCTAGTTGCCATATCCCAAGTTATGAATAATTTAGATAAGCCATTGTATGCAATAGCTTACGCTGTTGGTTTTGCGTGTGGAAATTATCTTGGGGCATATTTGGATGAAAAAATTGCTTTGGGAGTGAATTTATTACAGATAATAACCAATAAGGATGCAGAACAGTTAGTAAAGTACTTGAGGGACAATGACTTTGGAGTAACTAGTATTAATGCAGAAGGAGCTAGAGGCCCTGTAAAAGTAATTTATAGTGTTGTAAGAAGGAAAGATTTAAATAAAATAATTCAAATAGTAAACGAGTTTAATCCTAATGCTTTTTATTCAGTTGCTGAGGTTAGAAGTGTTAACAAGGGAATATTTCCAGTAAAAACTCCTAAAGACAAAAAGTTAGGAAGGTTTATTAAAAACGGAAAATAAAAGATTATGAGATTGATAGTTTTTATCGAAATTTTTTATTTTATATAATATCATATTGCAAAAAATGTTAAAAAGTAAATATGTAATATTAGTCATTTCGGGAAGTTGTCTATATAATGGGTTAGAATAAATCCTTTTTTAAAAATTAATCTTAAAATTAATTGGGTATCAGGGCGGCGCACTTAATTTATGTTACAAAAGCTTTTGGAGGTTTCTTAAACTATTCCTAAGTTAGATTCTAAAATTTAGTTTATTATTGAGCCGCTCCTTTCCTACAAAAAATCCTTCATCTTCTAAAAATATAATAAACAGAGCTTTCATATTCTTTTTTAAGTTGATGAAATATTAGTTCAAAAAATATAGTTTTGAATTTATAGAGAATTTGGGTAGAAACCCTCTCTTTTTCATAGACAAATTAAAAAAGTTAAAAAGAATTGAAAAGGGTAACAGGGCGAATCCCTTTCCTTTTTCCCTTGGTACAAGTAGAAAAAATGCAATGGTTAATTATTGTTTTTGAATTTAAAAGGGTAACAGGGCGCAGCCCTCCCCTTTCCCTTGGTACAAGTAGAAAAAGAAGTTAAAAAATTAAGAGTTAGTGAGGATTAGAAGTTGGTAAGTATTTTGCAAAAAAATCAAATACGAAACATATATATAATTAAGGTAGACCTTAGAATTTCTAAAGTGAGTAAATTACTATTACATGAGGAGGAGGATAATATTGAAGGAACAAATTACTACTTCAGAAGCTCCAAAAGCGATAGGCCCTTATTCTCAGGCGGTGAGAGTTGACGGTTTTTTATTTATTTCTGGTATTCTTCCCATAGATCCAAAAACAGGTCAGATGGTGGAGATGAATATACGAGATCAAACATTACAGGTAATGAATAATCTAGAGGCTATTTTAGAGGCTGCAGGTTTAAAAATAAGTAATGTTGTAAAAACAACCATTTTTTTAAAAGATTTGAGTCATTTTAATGAAGTTAATGATATTTATGGTAGTTTTTTCAGTGAAATACCACCAGCAAGGTCGTGCATAGAGGTTAGCAGATTGCCAAAAGATGCTTTGATTGAAATTGAAGCAATTGCTAGATAGAAATTATAAATAGGAGGTGTTTTTGTATGATGTATCCACCCGAGCCTTTTAAAATCAAATCTGTTGAGACAATAAAAATGACGACGAAAGAAGAACGAGCCCAAGTTCTGAAAGAAGCAGGGTATAATACTTTTCTAATTCCTTCAAAAAAAGTTTACATTGATTTATTAACAGATAGCGGAACTTCTGCTATGAGTGATCATCAGTGGGCGTCTATGATGATTGGAGACGAAGCTTATGGGGGAAGTGAGAATTGGTATCATCTCAGAGATGCTGTTCAAGAGGTTTATGGCTTTGAATATGTTGTACCTACTCATCAAGGCAGAGGTGCAGAAAATCTTTTATCTCAAATTATGATAAAACACGGTGATTATATTCCTGGAAATATGTATTTCACTACTACAAGAACACATATAGAATTAAACGGTGGTAAATTTGTGGATGTAATTATAGATGAAGCACATCAACCTGAGATTGAGTTGCCTTTTAAAGGCAATGTAGATTTAAAAAAGTACCAAAATTTAATTGATGAAGTTGGGGCAAATAGAATTCCTTATATTTGTGTTGGAGTTACCGTTAACATGGCTGGAGGTCAGCCTGTTAGTATGGAAAATTTAAGAAAAGTTAAAGAAATTTCAGAAAAAAATGGTATAAAAGTGATGTTTGATGCTACTAGATGCGTAGAAAATGCCTATTTTATAAAAGAGAGAGAACCTGGGTATGGGGATAAAAGTATAGCAGAAATTTTGAAAGAAATGATGAGTTATGCAGATGGGTGTACTATGAGTGGGAAAAAAGATTGTTTGGTAAATATTGGTGGTTTTTTGGCTTTAAGAGATCAAGATTTATATGAAAAGGCTACTTCTTTAGTAGTTGTGTATGAAGGAATGCCCACCTACGGAGGTATGGCTGGTAGAGACATGGAGGCTATGGCAACAGGAATTTATGAATCTTTAGATTTTCATTATATTGAGCATAGAATCAAACAGGTAAGATATTTAGGAGATAAGTTAGACGAAGCAGGCATTCCTATTATTAAACCAGTGGGAGGTCATGCGGTTTTTTTAGATGCAAAAAGATTTTTGCCACATTTATCACAAGATGAGCTGCCTGCACAAGCTTTGTCAGCGGAAATATATTTAGATTCAGGGGTACGTTCAATGGAGAGAGGAATAGTATCTGCAGGTAGAGATGAAAAAGGCAGAAATCGTTATCCAAAACTTGAAACTGTTAGATTAACAATTCCCAGAAGGGTGTATACTTATTCCCATATGGATGTTGTTGCTGATTCAGTTATTAGTTTATTTGATAAGCGGAATTCTATTAAAGGTTTGGAATTTGTCTATGAGCCCCCAGTTTTAAGGTTCTTTACAGCTAGATTCAAACCCATTGAATAAAAACTTGATTTTCTTCAGTTAATACTTCTTTTTATTGTTGAATTCTTCCGTTCTTATTTTAATGGAGTTTACAATGTTGAACTGATACTTTTTTAGACTGAATAGGGCAGTAAAGAGGTGATAAAAATGGAAATTACTGTTCAAGATGTAATTAATGCAATAGTTCTTCCAAAATTAAGTAGTGAAGCTACTGTTGATAAACTTCTATTTGGTGATCCTGAAACTATAGTAACTGGAATTTCTGTAACTTTTTTAGCCACTCAAGAGGTAATTGAACAGTCAATCAAACTTGGAAATAATTTTATTATCACTCATGAAGGGATTTTTTATAGCCATATTGGAAATACTGAGTTTTTGAAATCGGATCCGGTTTTTAAGCAAAAGCTACACTTAATAGAATCAAATAGTTTGTCAATTTTTAGGTTTCATGACAACATTCATAGATATCAACCAGATGGTATTATGGCAGGATTATTAAAGAGATTATCTTTGGATATTTATGAGGTTAATAGAAGTCAAACTTATTCAATAATTGAAATTCCTAAAAAAAGTTTACTTGAGATTATACAAGATATAAAAAAATCTTTAGATATAGATTATATACGATATATGGGAGATTTATCAATGGAATGTAGGAGAGTAGGCATATTAGTTGGTTATAGGGGAACCGGTGAAATGATTATACCTCTTTTTCATAAAGAAAGTCTTGATTTAGTAATTTATGGAGAAGGTCCTGAATGGGAAGCCCCTGAATATGTTAGAGACGCAATTAGGCAAGGCAATCATAAGGCTTTGATTGTTTTAGGACATGCTGAAAGCGAAAAGCCAGGTATGGAATATGTTGCAAACTTAATAAAGTTAAAATTTCCAAGTATTCCAGTCCATTATATTGACCTTGAACCGCTTTTTTGTGTCTATTAACAAAATCTTTTAATAATATCTTTCACTTTTCTCAAGCTGGTTATTAATCTACAGATTTATTAAAAAGATTGTAAGCTCTGTTTGATGGATTTTTTTACTCATTACAGAAAAATCAAAAATTATCTTATTATTAAATTACAAAGACATGTAAGTGTTTGTTTAACAATAAGAACAGATTTTTTAAATCAAATTGTGATATAATAAATAATGTAGGTGTTTTTAATTACAAATTCGTTTTTTTGAGTTTGTCAAAGGAGGAATAGAAATGGGTATGAAAATTTCTTCACCTGTTTTTAAGAACAATGATTATATTCCGAGTAAGTATTCATGTGAAGGGAGAGACATTAATCCGCCTTTGATCATTGAAGAAATTCCAAATAACACAAAATATCTTGCATTAATAATGGATGATCCTGACGCTCCTCGAGGCACATTCGTACACTGGGTTGCTTGGAATATTGAAGCGGTAAATGAGATACCTGAAGCTATCCCTAAAATGCACGTAGTTACCTCTCCTATATCGATGAGACAAGGCAAAAATAGTGCTTATCAGATAGGTTATATAGGTCCTTGCCCACCTGTAGGTCATGGAGTCCATCATTATCACTTTAAAATATATGCATTAGATACTGAGTTAGATCTACCCGAAAGTTCAAAGAAAGAGGACCTTTTAGAAGCTATGAACGGTCACATAATTGAACAAGCTGAGATAGTTGGACTATACAAAAGAACTTGAGTAAGATCAAATTGTCTATACTATAAATTATTGTATTTCATTGGATTAATTAACTGAAAGTATAGGAGGAAAATTATGGATTTTAAATTAGATTTAGTTCAAGTAACAATACCTGAAGATGCAAATGTAATCATAGGTCAATCCCATTTTATAAAGACTGTAGAAGATATTTATGAATGTATAGTGACTACCAACCCTTCCTTAAAGTTTGGAATAGCATTTATTGAAGCCTCTGGTCCAAGACTTATAAGATTTGATGGAAATGATGAAGAGCTGATTAAAATTGCAGTAGAAAATGCTCAAAAGATTGGGGCGGGACATTGCTTTGTCATTGTATTGAAAGAGGGTTTCCCAATAAATATAAAGAATCAATTACAAAATGTTCAAGAAGTTATTGGTATTTTCGCTGCTACTGCAAATCCTCTTCAAATAATCATTGCTGAAAGTGAACAAGGAAGAGGTATTTTAGGTGTTATTGATGGGTTTAAACCTTTAGGCATAGAAAATCAGAAGGATATTGAAAATAGGAAAGACTTTTTGAGAAAAATTACACAATATAAAAGATGATGGCTATTAATATTTTTGAATTAGAGAATTTTTTAAATTCTATATTAAAACCATGGGATTATGATGACTTTTGCCATAATGGGATACAGATTGAAGGGGCTCACACTATTAACAAAATAGCTGTAGGGGTATCATTTAATGAAGAATTTATTAGTACAGCTATAAAAGAAAACTGTGATCTTTTGTTGGTTCATCATGGAATTTTTGGAAAAGATTTTTTTGAACTGAAAGGATATTTAAAAAGAAGAGTAGAAAAGGTCATAAAAAACAATTTGACGTTGATGGCTTATCATCTTCCTTTAGATGGACATGAAGAATATGGAAACAATGTTAGTATACTCAAATCATTAAATCTAAATATTAAAGAAAAGGTAGATGTAACCTTTATAGGTGAATACGAAGATCCTATTTTATTTATGGATTTTCATAAACAAGTAGAAAAGCTTTTCAATCCTCAACCCCTACTTGTCTATCAAAATAACAAATTTGTAAAAACCGTTGGGGTTTGTTCAGGAGGTGGTTCCTCTTTTTTGGAGAGTGTTGAAAATAAAATAGATACTTTTATAACTGGAGAGGTTAAAGAACAAACTAGAAATATTGTTGCTGAAATGGGTATTAATTTTATTAATGCAGGACACTATTCAACAGAAGTTTTTGGAATCAAAAATATAGGAGATTTAATCAGAAATAGCTTTGGTATAGAAGTTGAATTTATAGATATTTACAACGAAATTTAAATCGATTTAATTTTAAATTCTTTAGGAGAAATTATGTGGATTGTGCTTATTTTTGTGATTATAACTATAAGTTATTTTTTATTTTTTTGGATAATTCCTTTTTCGTTGAAAGGGGCTATCTATGATCCAAGTAATAAGGAAGCAGTTAAAAAAATGGTTGAACTTGCCCAGATTAAACCTGGAGAAAAGTCGGTTGATTTAGGTTCAGGAGATGGAAGGGTAGTTATTGAGTTTGCAAAAAAAGGTATCCAAGCTCACGGATACGAGATTAACCCTTTATTAGTTATCATTTCAAGAATAAATATTAGAAAGGCTGGGTTGAAAGGAAAGGCTTTTATTCATTGGAATAATTTTTGGAAAGTTGATTTGTCCCAGTATGACATTATTACAGTTTTTCAGGTGAGTTTTGCAATGGATAGATTAGAAAAAAAACTTATGTATGAATTAAAACCCGGTGCACGAGTAATATCTAATTATTGGACGTTTCCTAATTGGAGACCTAGCAAATACGAAAAGGATGTCTATGTTTATGAGAAAAAGATTAACTATATCTTTTATGAGTGAATGAAGAACGAGGTAAAATGACAAAATATTTTTTTATCCTGTTAATTTTTATACCTTTGGTTTGTTTTTCCTTTAATTTGTATTATTTTCCAGCTACCCTTCATATAGAAGATGACAGATTAGTAAATTTTTCAAATCAGTTTTGTATAAAGTTTAATGAGCAAATCGCAGTATTAGAGGCAAGTTCTCTTGAAGAGTTTACTGAATTAACTAAATTGCCTTACTCATATTATGCAGGTGCGTTGATAGTATCAAAAAACGATTATTATATAGTAACGTTACCTTTTGACGTATTGCACAAGAAAGGAATATTTTATAGTACATTAGTTCATGAGATAATGCATTATTATCTTGAAAGTTATTTTGATTTTTCCGAGGAGGAACAAGAAGATATAATTTCACAATTTATAAACTAATTAATAATCATTAAAAATAAGTACTTTTGTACCTTTGAATTAACTGCTACTCATTTACTACCTTGCGAGGGGGAATTAAAATGAAGATACAATTGTACAACGTTTTTGTGGAACCATTTAAAATTGCTTTTAGTAAAGAGCCTATAATACTTATTCCTCTTTTCATTAGCATATTACTTACTATTATTTTTGATATTATTGGCCAATTTGGTCCAGTCGCTTATTTTGTCTCAGTCATGCTAACAGGGATTTTTAACACTTTTTTCTATGCATGGACTACAATATTGTATAACGAGTTTAAAGAACATGAAAAAGCTGACATGAGAGATAGTTTTGCAAGGATTAAGAAACTTTTTCTTGATATTACGATACTTTCGATTTTTGTAGGTTTTTTAATTTCTATAGGATTTATGGCTTTTGTGATACCGGGTATTATTTTAGCACTTTTTCTTATTTTTTCTCCTTGTGTTTTTGTGGTAGAAGATGTTTCATTAGCTGATTCAATAAGAAAAAGTTTTTCTTTTGTTTTTAAGGCAGAACATTTTTTCCAGATATTAATTGTATTGGTTGCCATATTTCTTTTGGGATTAATACCTTATATAGGTGTTTATATCTCAACCTTACTTGAGTTTTTGTGGCTTCCTTATCTTTATGTATATTATCATGATAACAATCAAGTAGTCGCTCCTCAAAAACCTCAGGTTAAAGAAAATAAACAAGATTAAAAGAAATTTAGCGTTAGTGAAGATTAGAAGTCGAGGATTTTTTGTGTAAATAATCAAATTCAAAACATACATATAGTAAGGATTTTAGAATTTCTAAAGTGAGTATATTTGAAATTATAGAGGAGGTGTTTTATTTGAATAAAAAAAAGGCTTTAGGTATATTGGAATATGCGTTAGCCAAGGAAATTGAAGGCATGCAATTTTATGAGTCTAAATCAAAAACTGTAAAAATTAAACAGGTAAAAGAAACATTTGAAGAACTTAGTAACATGGAGAAAAATCATGCAGATTATATAACCAGTCTTATAAATGAAATAGATGAACATGATTATGTACATTTTAGGCAAGAAACAGATATAGGTCAATCCTTTCGTAAAAAAGCTGAACAGGAAATACCATATTCTGGGGATTTTAGTGCGCTAAGATCTGATATTCCTGTTTTGAGGATGGCTTATTTGATAGAAGAAGACTTTATGAATTTTTACAATCAAGCTGCTGAAAGAGTGGAGGATGAAGAACTCAAGAAGATTTTAAAACATTTAGCAGAGTGGGAAAAGAATCACAGAGACATGATTTATAAGTTGTATCAAAAAACTGCAAAAGATTATTGGGAACATGTTGAAGTTGAGCCTCTATTTTAGAGTTAAATAGTAGTAGGGATGCCTTATAGCATCCCTACTTTTTAATTTTATCATTTTCCTGCAAGAAGACTCCCACTTCTGTAAGTGGGTGATGAATTGC
>ERZ795045.2580-NODE-2580-length-17525-cov-12.314539_pt1 | contig 17525 bp, 16 predicted proteins | sample MGYA00375129_ERZ795045 | MGnify/ENA primary metagenome ERZ795045 (study PRJEB30174, sample SAMN05720166) | activated sludge metagenome | isolation source: anaerobic digester from wastewater treatment plant | place: Japan | collected 2015-05-15 ... | reverse complement strand
GACGCCATCCTGGCTATGTCCTCGCACGCAACCCTATGACGCCGTACCTCCTGTATGGCTACCATTGCCCCTTACTTTTGCTTTTGTCCACATTTGCTGTTTTCAAAAAACGTTTAGCTTTGGCTTTTCACTTATTTCTTTATATAGTTACATTTCTTATGAGGGTGCTACATTCTTTTTCCTGTGAAACTATACACATCCACTCTAAAGGATGTTTTGTGTAGAATCTTATTTACCTTTTACTACCGCTAATATTACTACCAAAAAGATTTTCTCAGAAATCCATTTCAAACTATCTATCGTTGCAAAAATTAGCCTATCGATAATTAGTTTAAAATCAAAAATATTTTATTGATTTGACTTTGTACACGCGTATGTGTTACAAGCGTTTTTACTTATTGCGGGATATATAATGTTGTTAATAAAAGGTGTGGCTCATGGTTGCGTGGCTCAATGGCTCTTTAACTGACATACACAATGCAAAGGTTTCTCTGCTTTCACATAGTTTCAGCAGGGGGACAGCAATATTTGAAGTGTTGGAGATAGTTACCAATGGAAAAGGCACCGCCCTGCTGGGATTGCACCAGCATTGTGAACGGTTTTTTAACAGTGCCAGAGCATTGCACATACAACTACCATACAACAAAGAACAAATAATTGAAGCGATAGTTACCTGTGCAAAGGCCAATAATTGTAAAAATGGTCTTGTTAAATTCTTTGCCTATTTTGATGATATTGAACTTACCATTGTACCACATTCAATGAATGTGTCGCTTGCAATATTCTGTATCAATTACGAAACTCTGAATTTTGATGTGCATGAGCTTTCAAAACCTTCCCGTGCATGCTTAAGCACGTATAAAAAAATTGACCCTTTGACAGTACCCGTATATGCAAAAGTTGCAGGTAATTACGTCAATAGCTACTTAGCACAAATGGAAGCAAAACAAAAGGGGTATTCTGATGCCATACTTGTTGATACTCAGGGTAACATAGCTGAAGCTGCCACCGCCAATATATTTTTTGTAAAGGGTCAGAGTCTCTATACACCTACTCTGCGTTCAATCATGCCAGGCATAACACGAATGATTGTGTTAGATATAGCTCACCATGATAACATCCCGGCAACAGAATGCGATATCCCTGCAGAAAGCATCAATCAGTTTTCAGAAGCTTTTTTCAGCGGCAGCGTAAATAACATACAGCCTATTGAAAGCATTGATGATATTATCTTTAGACCTGTTCCTGGAACTATCTCACAAATAATACAGGATAAAGTTACTTCCCTGATTTCTGGTAATCACCCATTAACTAATAAATATTTATATTACTTTTAATGAATAATGACATTATTGGGATGTGATTGTTTTGATAATGGTATTGACAGGAATGACGTCCCCACAGGTGGCTTTTTGCTGATATACATTGTTGCAATGCTCAATGTCATCGATTTATATGTTATATCGATAAAGCCATGTTTTTCCTGCATGGCTGTCAATGTAACAGGGTCAATAAATGTGTGTATGGTTTTTGAAAGATACCTATAGGCATTAAAACTTCCAGCAATGATTCCACCAAGCACTGGTAAAATAGTATAAAGATAAAAAAAGTATAGCAATCTGAATATATTGTAGCGTGGACGGGTAAGTTCTAAAATAATGAATGTACCACCAGGTCGTAAAACCCTGTACACCTCTTCAAGGAAATTATCAATATCAGGAATATTGCGGATGCCAAATGATATGCATACTTTGGTAAAAATATTGTCTTTAAATGGCAATTTTGAAGCATCAGCAACTGTTGCAAGGTCATCAATATTTCCCTTTTCTCTTCCTTTTTGAATCATGTTTTCTGAAAAATCAAGCGACACAACATGTGCACCTGTACCACGGATTAATGCAGACAGATCACCAGTACCACAGCATATATCAAGTACCACATCAGACGGTTTGCATTCACAGTGCTCTACAACTGTTTTACGCCATGACCTGTCTATGCCTAACGATAAAATTCGGTTTGCTCTGTCATAGCCATCAACAATGGAATCAAACATTGACCGTATTTTTGCTTTGCGCTCATGAGGAGTATCATTATCAACCCTGTATCTCATACATATCTCCTGATAGGCCTGTACTTAGAATCACGCTGCAGGGGAACTTTCCCCGCATTAATAATGATATCACATATTTGTTCAATATTTGTGGTTGTGGTTACGCCTGTTGCTTTTACCACCTTCTCTTCCATCAAAATCCCACCCATATCGTTTGCACCCATTGCAAGTGCAATCTGTGCTAATGCCATCCCCTCGGTAAGCCATCCTGCATGAAGATATGGCACATTGTCCAGAAAAATTCGTGCAATGGCGACAGTTTTTAGATAATCCAGGCCAGTTGCAGGGATTATATCATCCATGTACGTACCCTTTGGCGAAAATGACCAGGGAATAAAGCCCATGATAATACCTGTTTCATCCTGCATGCGGCGAACTACTTCTAAATGCTCTATTCGCTGCTCTAATGTTTCGCCCATGCCGTAGGTCATGGTTGCTGTGGTGTGCATGCCATGTTTCTTTATTGAACGAACTACATCACACCACTGTTGTACTGTAATTTTACGCGGGCTTACTCTCATGCGTACTTCATCCACAAGCAAGTCAGAAGCACCTGGTATTGAATCAAGACCTGCAGTTTGTAGACTGCCAATAACATCATCAATGCTGCAATTACTTTGCTTTGCTATATGAACCACTTCGGATGGGGAAAATGAATGCAGGTATATAGTGGGATAATGCTTTTTTATTGTTTTTACCATGTCAATATAGTGCTGTAACGTATATTCAGGATGCAATCCACCCTGCAACATGACCTGTGTGCCACCAATGGCAACAAGCTCATTAATCTTTTGTAAAATGTCATCCATGGTTAAATCATACGGCGGTATTTTCCCTGCACGGGCATGATATGCGCAAAAATTGCACATTGCCACACACCTGTTGGAATAATTTATGATGCGGTCAATGACAAAGCCAACTTCATTTCCAGGAACTATCTGCTCGCGACGCATGTTTGCTAAAACACCTAACGTAGCTATATCGTATTGATACAGGGAAACGGCGTCATGCGGATCTATCCGTCTGCGGTCAGCTACGGGATGGTATATGTTGTCAATTGATTTCATATCCAGTAACTATCGCCCATATAATTGTAATGATGGAACCTGTGGCAACAATTGAAGCTCCGAAGCCAGTGAATAATAATACAGCAAAGCCTTTTTAAGCTCATCTGTAAATTCAAACTTAAGCAATGTGTAGTAATGAGCAATATCATAGGCTATGTCAGGGTAACGCTGCCGTGCCTTTTCAATAACATCGTGGGGATTTTTTGCAAGCTCATTCAATGACATGCGGTATGACGCACACACCGCGTTAATGGTTTCAGCATAGTCTATTGCATCGTTGCGCACTGCAAACACGGCAAAGACCACAGGGTAACCAGTTTTCTGAAGCCACAGATCACCCAGGTCATAGATATACGGCAGTGGCTCTGTTTCATGCATCATTGCTTCATTACCAATGACAAGCTTTGCATCAACATCATGCAGCACTGGATAGGGGTCAGAGCTTATGTAGTGTGGCGTCAATCCGTAAAATTTCTGCAAGATTATTTTTAACAGCATTACCGAAGTTTGTGAAGCCTGTGACAGCCCAACAACACAGTGGTCAAGCATTTCAATGGGCTTACTGCTTACAAGAATGACCGAACGTACATACCCAATGGAACTTAAACAAAACTCAGGCAAAAGCTGCAAATCCTGCTGCGCTTCAGCATACGCTGCCGATGATATGGGGCTCATGTGCAGCACGCCGTTTTTCAGCATTGTGTTAAGCTGGCTTGGATATGCAGGCACCACCTCAACACCAGGTAATGGCTTTACATGAAACATATGATAGTAAAATGGAAAGCAATTGAGATAATTTATATAGCCTAATTTCATAATTCACCGTGTTGGTATATAGCTTGCATTGACACGCAGTGGCGTAAAACCCGCATCGCGTATCAGGTGCTGCAAAAAAGGCTCTGACCCCCATGCAGGCGTTTTTGCCCCTGCACTGTGCACCACCTTTTCATCGTAGTAGGTTGCGCCAATATCATCTACACCGCATTGCAGAAGAACCTGAGCAACCTTTGGTCCCACATACATCCATAGCGCCTTTATATGCGGAACGTTGTGCAAATAGATGCGTGCTGTTGCATACATCCTGATAATATCGTACCCTGTTGGCTCTTTTCGCTTTGCTTTAATTTTTGTGTGTTCTTCATGAAATGCCAGCGGCACAAATGTTTTGAAACCTTTTGTTGTATCCTGCAATTGGCGTATATGACGCAAATGATCAACAATGTCAGCAGGTTTTTCAATATGGTTACAAAGCATGGTTGCATTGGTTTTGATGCCATTCCTGTGAGCTATAGCCATAACCTCTAACCAGCGTTTACCACTGATTTTTTTTGGGGCTATAATTTCCCTCACCTCAGGTGCAAAGATTTCAGCACCCCCACCAGGAATTGATCCAAGCCCTGCATTTTTGAAGCGCACAAATAGTTCATCTAACGGTATATCAAACTTCTTTGAAAGATAATCGTATTCCACAGCAGTGAAGGCAACGATGTGAATAGTGGGTTTTATTGTTTTAATGGTTTTGAGCATGTCTTCATAGTATGAAAATGGTAAATCAGGATGAAGCCCACCAACGATGTGCACTTCATCAATATCACCAGCCTGTGTGATCTTGTTAGCTATATCATCAATTGACAGTACATAAGCATCGGCATCGTTTTTATCGCGGGAAAATGCACACAACGGACATCGCAGCATGCATACATTGGTATAGTTAAGATTCATATTTACGCCATAATAGACTACATTGCCATGTAGCTTTTGCTTTATGCTGTGAGCAATGGAACAAATTCCCATGATGTCACTGGTTAAAAGCATGGCAAGGGCTTCATCGTCAGTGATGGGAATACCAGCTTCCACTTTTTCTGCAATTGCTTCAAGGTTGCTATCGGTTATTATTTTCATTGTTCCATCTTTTGTACAGAGTATGTTCAATATGTAACAGGTCCAGTACCCTGCCAACAACAAAATTAATAACATCGTCAATAGTTTTGGGGAAATTATAAAATGCTGGTAAGGGCATAACCACACTCGTTCCATTGAGTGCTATCGTGTACAAATTATGCAGGTGTATTGTACTCATTGGTGTTTCCCGGGGCACAACAATTAACGTACGCTTTTCTTTCAGTGCAATATCGCACACACGGTGGATAAGATTATCGGCATACCCATGTGCGATAGCGGCCACGGTCTTCATTGATGCAGGAATAACCACTGCAGCATCAAAGGGAAAGCTACCGCTTGCCACAGGCGCAAAAAAATCATCAGGTGAATATTCTTTCAGGTTTTCTAGCAGATTGTTTTGTACATCTCGGTTTTTTAAAATAGCTGCTATTGTTTTTGCATCTGTCTGTAACTCATAGTGCATAACCTGCCATGCACTTTGTGAAACAATGCAGGTTACTTCTTTATTGCATTGTAACAATTCTTCTATAAGGCGTATTCCTAAAATAGCACCACTTGCACCTGTTATACATACAATTATCATGGGATTAATTGTATCACAATGCGTTAATTCCTTCTAAAGTAATTTTGCCATCTTACCATAGTATGCAGGCGCTTAAGCACTTAACCACCTGTGATAATTGATGTATACCAGACCTCATTTACCCCTGCGTACACAGCGTTTCATGAATTCTCTGCGTGATGCATCATTCCTTGACTTTACGCAGTGTACGCTTAGATTTTAATTCTTAACATTTCTGCCCTTTCTTTTGTCAATACGGCAACAACTCCATATCATTCTTTTCACAAGGGGAAAAAGGGCTTCATACGCCAGCCCCTTTTCCCCTTGTCATCCCCTTTACCCCGGCTTGGCGCCTATCGTTTTTTGTCCCTCATTTCATGAGGGATTCCCTGCGCTCCTCGTCCACGGCGGGGGCTGCGGAACTTGCACCGATTGCATCGGTGCTTCGAACAGTCCTCGCCCTTTTCCCGCCGTGTCCTGCGGTGCTCGGCAAAAAAAACGGCACTTTTTTATTCTCAGTATAAGATATTTTATAGCCATGTACTAACACGTAATACTAAGAGCATCGACATCCTGTCTTCGCTGTTTATAGTAACTCAACCATGTATACATTATTATTTTATGGTTAGACTCCGACACATGCGTTCTCTGTGTGATCAATAATTCCTTTTCCTGACATAGAGGGCACTTAGAAAATACCAGAACATGACGCTCATCAAAAAACATCTTGACATCAAATTATTCAATCCAAATAAAGAACTTATGAAACACAAACACTGGTACATATCTTTATTATGAATCATCTTCAAAATGATTACCCGTATCTGTTTTCACTGGCATTACGCAGAAATCCATTTAATAAAAAAGCTTCGGTTGTTGTTATATAAAATCAGGTTAACAGCTTATTTTTGCCTGATAGAGGCATTAATATCAAAAACACTGCATACAATGGCCAGGTAAAAAAATAAAATAAATCAGGATTAGACCCATACCGAACATTATAAAATATGCCAATGACATCCATAATAAAATAGCTTGTTGTTGCAGCAGGTATCATCCACCGCGAATGCGCTGGGAAATACTCAGAGCGACGCGCCAGCCAACCCGACCACGCAACAGGCACCAGCAACAGTGCATATGCAATTGATATGCCCAAAATATTATAGCGCTGTAACATTTCAAAAAGATATATAATGATAATAAATGCTACCGCATATAGTACTATCAGGATACCAATATCTTTCTTTTGTACCGCTTTGAACATCTCAGTATGGCGTATAATCACTGTTAATAGCATTGGCAAAGCCACAATACCCCCAATAGTAAGGAGTGTGTACATATCAGGCAAAAAATGAGTCCACGTCAGGACACACATATCAGTAATAAACGTACAGGTAAAGATTAAACGCAAAAATCGTTTATCTTTTTGGGCGATAGTATCCTGCAATCCAAACCACACAAATAATGTTGCTGATAATGAAAGCAACCCTTTGGGTATTGCCACAAAATTGATTTTGTACCCCAATAATAACCCAATGAAATCAATGGTGGTAAAAACGACAACCAGTGCTATCTGAAATCCAACAAAATATTTTGTTGTCTTATTGGACTTTGAAGTCATGGCAACTCTCCTTTCAGAAAATGGAATGCAAGGCTCTGACCCCCATTTTTTTCTTATTGTGGTATTGCAGGATATTTTCCTACTATCCTGCCCTTACGTATCATGATTATATCGCCAAACTCACGCATGATTGCTTCACTCTGCGTTGGCAGTAAAAATATATTATCATCAACCTGAAGTGCTGTAGCCCGCGAACCATTTACGATTGCCTGATTGGTACTGAATCCATAGATGGTATTATCAATGAGCCCTTCAGGTGAATAATAATGAGCACGCCAACCACCACCATACATAAAATACGTCACCTGTCTGTTGGGATTCCATTTGGCCATTAGATTTGATATTACTTCAATGAAAGGAATCGTTGTACCTTCCAGTCTTTTTAAAACTGGTGTTGCAATAAATAATGCTTCAACATGTTCCGATAAAAGTGGCTTATCAAAATCGGATGGTTTAAGCAATGCCGAACCCATTGCTATATCGTTGACAGGTAATGTACCATTAAATAACATGTAGGTTTGACTGCCACCACTGTTAAATGTTAAATTGCCATCAAAAAGTGCAGGATGTTTCTTTTTACCATAATTGTAAAACATTGCATATCGTGTCATAGTATCGTTAAATGCATTCTGTATGGCTTTTTTCTTTGAGGTAAATATTGCAAGAGCAGATGCAGAATGAACATCATAACCCATAAAGCCAGAAAATTGTAAAATTTTGGAATTTTTCTCTATTGTATTCAGCATCTGATCGAGTTCCTCAACAGTTGTAATTCCGCCTCTATGTAATCCCACATCAATTTCAATATTTATTTTCATCCTAATATTCTTTTGTTTTGCAAAATCACAATATTGCTGCAGCCTTGCAGGTGTGTCCACCAGCCACTGGATTTGTTTTTCTGGTTTAAATTGTATTCCTGGTTTTAATGAATTGTAAAATTCCTTAACGGCATTAATAGGCATTGGCTTTCCCAGAAGTATATCATAATTTTTTGAATTATTGGCAAGGTAGGTTAAATCTGGTCCGTGAAAAACCATGACATGTTGAGAATTCATTTTCGTTAAAATATAATCAATAAGCCACAGACATGGAATTGACTTTACTGTTAATCTAAATTTTATAGAAGGTTGTAATTGTTTTTTAACTATTGCCAAGTTCTTATCAAGATTATCAAGATCAACAATAATAACTGGTCTGCCAGGACCATTTTTCTTTAGTTCCATATTCAAATTAGCAAAATATGAATTATATGGTTTGCCCTTATCACAGGGTTTAACAATAATAATTAATAGCAATCCAATGACAAGTATGGCGATAGTTGTTATTTTCTTTTTCATGATTGTGTTCCTCCTTTTTTTTATATATATGATATACCTGTATGGGGATGTAAGTCAAATTAAAAAATTGGTTTTGCTTTTCTGCACTTTCTTTTGTCCAGACGGCAACAACTCCATATCATTCTTTTCACAAGGGGAAAAAGGGCTTCATACGCCAGCCCCTTTTCCCCTTGTCATCCCCTTTACCCCGGCTTGGCGCCTATCGTTTTTTGTCCCTCATTTCATGAGGGATTCCCTGCGCTCCTCGTCCACGGCGGGGGCTGCGGAACTCGTCCCGATACCGACTTCCTCGGTCTCGGGACTCAAACAGTCCTCGCCCTTTTCCCGCCGTGTCCTGCGGTGCTCGGCAAAAATACGGCACTCTTTCATTCTCTGTGTAAATAATTTATAGCTATGTACTGATACATAGTACAAAAACAGCTTTGACATCTTTATTCAGCGATCTTTCGCAACCTAAGTATATACCATTCTTTACTATACACATAGTGCGCTAAGGAACATAAATTGTGATTACAAAGATCTGAGCCCATGTATTTCTCATTATGCAGGTGCTTGAGCGCCTGCGTAAAAATGCTAAATAAATAGTAAAAGGCAGGTAACCTCACATAACAAAAAACACATCAACCAGTGTTGCTAAAAACAGCACTGGTGATATGAATGAATTAACCTTAAAAAATTCCTTTATTGCATGCTGCAAATCACTGCTGCGAGCTAACCTCTGCTGATAAATAAAAATAATACCAACGCAGAATACACCTATCCAGTATGCTTCTCTACGGCCTGTCATAACACCAAGAGTAATAAGCGAACTAAACGATAACACATATAATAACGCTGAAATTATTAACGCTTTATCCACTCCATACCGTGAAGGTATTGAGTATAGGCCTTCCTGTTTGTCAAAGTCTACATCAAGGATGGCATACACCACATCAAGGCCAGCAATCCACGTCATAATGGCAAAGCCTAATATAAACGGTATCAGATCAAATTCACCTGTTGTTGCTAAATAGCCACCAATGGGTGCAGCTGCTTCCACAAATCCTAAATACAGATGCGAGGCTGATGAAAACCTTTTAAAGTACGAATAGCTTATTAAAAGAACTATCGCCACAAATGAAAGATAAAAACACAGCATATTAAGCATGTATGATGACCCCACAAAAATGATACAAGAAAGAACTGCAACACGCATCACTTCTTCACGAGTGACCTCACCTTTGGGCAATGCCCGGTCTTGAGTACGGGGATTTTTTGCATCAATGTCTGCATCAATAAGCCTGTTAAAGCACATGCCGGCAGTTCGCGCAGCAATCAGCGCAATTGAAGCAAATATCCAGGTTGAAAGCCTGCCACCGCCTGCAAAAAGAATACCCAGATATGCAAACGGCAGCGCAAACACCGTTTGTTCAATCAAAATAAGTTGCGAAAGCTTCTTAAAATCCATACTCTTTCCACCTTTTGTTTACCAGTTCAATAATATTCGATGACATTGTTATTTCCTCAGGCCACTCTCTGCCCATACCTTCTTCCTTTGTTTTACGTGTTGCATCAATTCCCATCTTCCCACCAAAATTGGCAAAGCTAGCTGAATGATCAAGCGCATCCAGTGGTCCTTCCACAATCATGAGGTCACGCCGCGGATCAACATTGTTTAATAGCTTCCATACCACCGTGCTGTAATCACGAAGATGTATGTCTGCATCAAACACTGCAATAAACTTAGTCGATGCCATTTGCCCCAACCCCCAGAGGGCATTGATAACTTTCTTTGCCTGCCCGGGATATTCTTTTTTAATTGATACAAGCGCACAGTTGTGAAACACACCTTCAAGCGGAAGTTCAATATCAACAATTTCAGGTATCAGCATCTTTAAAAAAGGCAGGAATATACGCTCAGTGGCTTTTGCCATATAGCAGTCTTCCATTGGGGGTTTACCCACTACTGTTGCAGGATACACAGGATTATCGCGCGTTGTTATACAGGTAACATGAAATACTGGATATCTGTCAGCAGGAGAATAAAATCCTGTGTGATCACCAAAGGGACCTTCAATGGTCTCATCACCAGGATCAACATAGCCCTCAATAATAAACTCGGCTTCAGCAGGTACCAGTAAATCCACTGTCTTTGCTGTAACAAGTTCAACTGGTTCACCATCCAAAAAACCAGCAAATAGCATTTCATCAATATCAGGTGGCAATGGTGCCGTTGCAGCGTATGTAATGGCCGGGCTTCCGCCAAGAGCAACAGCAACCGGCATCCTTTGCTGCAACTGACAATATTTTCTATAGTGGCGAGCACCGTCTTTGTTATACTGCCAGTGCATACCGGTTGTTGTGTTAGAAAACTTGTGCATGCGATACATACCTGCATTCTGAATCCCTGTTTCAGGATCCTTTGTAATCACAATGGGTAATGTAACAAACGGACCACCATCCTTTGGCCAGCATGTTAAAATTGGCAGAGCATCAAGTAAAGCGCCATCGGTTACCACATGCTTCTGGCATGGTGCTTTACTCACCTGTTTGGGCATCAGTGATGCAACATCTTTTAGCATCAGTAATGCCTTTATTTTTTCGGTTAATGTTTTAGGAGGCTGCATGGTAATGAGATTATAAATTTTTTGACCAATGTCATCAAAAGAATCGCAGTGCAGTGCCATCTGCATACGTTTGTAGCTTCCAAACGCATTGATGAGTACCGGGTATAAAGAACCCTTTACCTTTTCAAAAAGAAGTGCTGGACCACCGGTTTTACTCATTCTGTCAGCTATTTCCGTAATCTCTAAATATGGATCTACTTCTGCTGTGATACGTTTCAGCTCACCAGCTTTTTCTAAAGCAGTAATAAAGTTGTGTAAATTTTTATATGCCACGTAAACCTCATTTCCACATTTATAGTTGGTAACTATCGGCCATAAAAATAACGTTAACGCAAGTATTTTTTATATGTGCGATAGTTACTATAAAAAAAGCGGGCCATTTAGTAGCCCGCTTTAGTGTTGATTGTGACGCGTGACAACCTGCTTACTCTATCGCAAAGCTTTCTTCCGGAATGTCAAGCATTGAAAGATTCTGACTCTTTATTGCTTTTGCATATGCCTGCGCATGCGGCAGTACATGTGTAATATAGTAGCGCGCACTGTGAATCTTACCAGAATAAAATGCTGCTTCTTTATGATCTTTTGCCAGTTGCGCAACAGCCTTTTTATCATTTACATCAACATTATTCTGTTTGCAAATTTCGTCAAGCTTTTCATACGCAATGCCACTTTGCCAGAAAAGAAGCCAGCCCAATGCAACAGTTCCCATAAGATTTAAGAATGGATATGCATTGCTGATTGGAATTAAGAACTTACCTTCTTTGCCACACTGGACAAAGAACATGCCCATGTCAGCAAGTAAATTGACTGCATCCTGAACATCCTTTGAAATATCAGCAAGCCGTGGATTATCCTTGTAGCGTGCAAGAGTTTTGTTAATCTCACCAAGGAAATTAATGAAGTTTGCCCCTTTCTTCTGCGACATCTTTCGCCCAACTAAATCAAGTGCCTGTATGCCATTGGTGCCTTCATATATGGACGCAATTTTCAAATCGCGCATGAACTGTTCAACAGGATAGTCCTGACAATACCCATAACCGCCATAAATTTGAATAGCAAGCTCTGTTACCCTGAAGCCCATATCTGTACAATATGCCTTGGTTATGGGAACCAGCAATTCCATAATTCCATGCCATTTTTCTGCTTCTTCGCCTTCACTTGCTTCTTTGCGGTCAATAGCAAGAGCGCACAAATATACCAGAGCACGCATGCCTTCAACATGTGATTTCATCCATAAAAGCATCCTACGAACATCCGGATGATTGACAATTGAAACACGTGGTGCTTCTGGATTTTGCATATTCAATAAATCTGCACCCTGCTTTCGCTCTTTTGCATAGTTTAAAGCATGGAGGTATGCAATTGAAGCGGTACCAAGCCCCTGCAGCCCCATACCCAGACGAGCTTCATTCATCATCTGGAACATTATCTTCATACCCTGGCGAGGTTGACCCAATAGTTCAGCATAACAATTGCCATTATCACCAAAACTCATTGAACAGGTAGCACTACCTTTCAATCCCATCTTGTGTTCTATGCCGGTGATAGTTACATCATTTTTTCTTCCCAGAGTACCATCATCGTTTACCAGATATTTGGGAACAAGAAATATGGAAATACCACTGGTACCTGCCGGGTCTCCTTCAATTCGTGCAAGAACAGGATGTACAATATTTTCAAAAAGGTCTGAATCGCCACCGGAAATAAATATTTTGCTTCCCACAATTTTATATGTCCCATCTGCCTGAGGAATAGCTTTTGTCTTTAAATTTCCAACATCCGAACCTGCTTCGGGTTCAGTCAATACCATTGTGCCACCCCATTTCCCTTCATACATCTTATACATGTATTTCTTCTTTTGCTCTTCAGTACCATACACTTCAATGAGGTGTGCAGCACCAACTGCGGCTTCAGGATATAATAAAAACCCCATATTGAATACGTAGTATTCACGTGCAGCCAGATCAATCACATACGGAAATCCCTGACCACCTGCTTCGGGGGATACTGCCATGGTAAATAGGCCACTGTCATTCATTATTTTATGAAGATAGTGATAGCACTGGGGAACTTTAACTTCGCCATTCACCAGTTTTGCTCCTTCTCTGTCGCCTTCCATATACCTTGGCAAAACTTCTTCTTCAGAAATACGCTTTGAAAGATCAATTGCCATATCAAACATATCTTTTGAGTAGTCTGAAAAACGTGCTGTTGCAAATAATTCCTGCAATCCCAGCATCTCATACAACACAAATTCCTGATCTCGCCTGTCAACTATCAAACCCATAAACAACCTCATAATAATATTTATTAAAATTTATATATATAATTATAGTATATAATTTGCTCTTCACAAATTTTTTATTGTAGTTTACTGGTAGTTCCAATTTTATTTTATTGACCTTTCTATCAGCCACAATATATTATTATGCCAGTATTATTTCTTAACTTTTTTTAAAGTAGAGGTTAGCCATGAATATACCATTACCAATTATTCTTCATGCATTATTTATGTTTATTGGATTTGTTGTGCTGCTCTATGCTGCCAGTATTTCAATGAAAAAGAAAACCAATCAATGGTTAAAAAAACACCGTATAACTGCACTTTCTGGAGTGACATCAGTCATAACTGGATTGATTATTATGATACTGTTTAAAGAATCTAAAGGGTATCCACACCTGGATTCCCCTCATGCAATTGGTGGTCTGGTTACCTGTTTCATGTCACTGATTACACCCACTCTGGGTTATTTGATAACTAAAGGCAAACAGAAAGTAAAACCTCTTCACAAATGGTCTGGCAGGTTAACTATAATTCTTGTTGCAATAACCATCATTTTTGGTTTTATACGGTTATTGGAGATAGTTAATTAAATTTTTTCATTCAGCAGGTTTTACAGGAATTCAGAATCTTACTATCTGGGGTGGCTGGACAGATATCCTTATTCCTAGACCAGAACCAGGAGTAATAATTGAACAGATTAAAAAATTCAAACCAACATTTGTTCCGGGGGTACCAACAATATTTATTGGGTTACTGAACAACCCTGAATTCAGAAAGATGGACTTAAGCTTTATTAAAGGCTTCATTGCCGGTGCTGCACCACTGCCAGTTGAGACGATAAAGCAACTGAAAGAATTAACCGGTGGTGATATCATCAACATATATGGCCTTACTGAAATTTCGCCAATGGGTACAGGTTCACCATGGAAAGGGAACATAAAACCTGGCACTGTTGGTGTACCATTACCCAGTACAGACATTAAAATAGTTGATGTTGAATCTGGCACAAAAGAAATGGGGATTGGTCAGTCGGGTGAAATATGCTTTAAAGGCCCTCAGGTAATGAAAGGATATTATAAAAAACCTGAGGAGACAGCTGTTGTTTTAAAAGATGGATGGTTGTATACCGGCGACATTGGAACTATTGATGAAGATGGCTACCTTACAATAGTTGATCGCAAAAAAGATATGATTATTTCAAGCGGATACAATATTTTCCCACTGGAGATTGATGAGATATTATTCCAGCACCCCAAGATTCTTGAAGCATGTACTATTGGTGTGCCAGATCCATATAGAGGAGAGGCACCAAAAGCATTTGTTGTGGTAAAGCCTGGTGAGCAACTTACAAAAGAGGAAATTATTGCTTATTGCAAGGAAAAGCTTGCACCTTATAAAGTTCCTAAAGATATAGAATTTATTGACGCATTGCCTAAAAGTGCAATAGGGAAGATTTTACGAAAAGAAGTGAGAGAACTAGAAAGGAAAAAACGTGAGAAGACAGCATAATAAAGTAACAAGGGCGGGTTTGAATCCCGCCCTTGTTTGTATTAATAATATTTTGTTGAATCTTTCAAAAATTCCGTCATGGTACTGTCAACATCCTTCATACCCTTATAATATGTTTCAGCTATGTTTAATAATACATCATAAAAATACATTAAATGGGGTATATAAAATTCTCGCTTTAACTGGTTCTGAATGGGGAATGCTGTTGAATTTTTAACTTCAGATAATCGTTTTTCTGTTAGAATTACCTTATTTTCACGTATATATGAAAACACAATATCATCGGTTCCCAATGAAGTAGGTGTTGGGTCAATTATTTTTACTTCTGAAACGGTGTTTTCATAATAATTCTCTTCCCGTATAATTGATTCCAGCTTGCTCACAGTTGTTCCATTGGTATAAATTTTGATAGATTTTAATTTCTTTATCTTTATCTTGTTTGGAACCAGATCATCCTTTACAAAAAAATGTTTTTCCAGATAAATGTAGTCATTACCCTGTGAGTATGATATCTGGAATGGCAATAATCGTATATCTTTTATTGACATCAATTTGTATTTGGCAATTGTTTCTTCAATTCTTTTACAAAATGTAAGTATTTGCTGGTCTAATTCTTTACCTTCATTAACAAGTGCTTCAGATTCCAGTGAATCTTTCTTAGTTTCCTGTGAAAAAACACCAGTAGTAACTATCATGGATGCAATAATAAATATAATCAAATACAGTTTACGCATTCATATCCTCCGATTATATATAATTAAGGAAATTTACTACGTATTGTATATCATATTATAAAAATTTAAAGAAAAATTTGTTAAACCAGGCCTTGCTTATCTAATTATCGATATGTAGCAATATTTTTGTTAATAAAATAATATATTATAATAAATGGCAGGTTGACCACAAAAAACAATATTGACAATTTTTGCTTCATTAAATATTGTACATTGCATCACTGATATTTACTAATGCAACAGGTTACATTCATGTCACAAACAAATTTCAATGAAGAAAACTTTTCTGAATTACTGGAACAATCGTTCATCAAATCCGATAATTTTGAAGTTGGCGATACCGTTACAGGTAAAGTCATTCTCATCACCGGGGAGAGCATTTTTGTTGATATTCAATCCAAAAGTGAGGCTGTCATTGACACACAGGAATTCACTGATGACAAAGGCAACCGTACCATAAAAGCTGGTGATACTATTACTGCGTATATTGCCGCTATCAAACGCGGTGAAATAGTATTAACATCACGAATTGGCAAAGGTGTGGTTTCACCTGATCTTTTGCATATAGCGTATAAAAACCAATTACCTGTACATGGAACTGTCAAACAAACAACCAATGGTGGCTTTATTGTTTCCGTTGGTGGTATTCAAGCATTTTGTCCACTATCACATATTGATACAAAGATTCAGGAAAGCGATAGTTACCTAAATAAAAGCTTTGACTTTGCCATTATGCGCTATGAGCAGCAGGGTAAAAACATCATTCTGTCGCGAAGGTCATTGCTTGATAAAATCAAAGAAGAAACCATAGAAAAGCTGAAACAGCAATTACATAGTGGCGACACAGTTCAGGCTACTATAGTTCAGGTACTTGATGCTGGCCTTTTAGTATCGCTACATTCACTTGACGCCTTTGTGCCAAAAAGTGAGTTATCGCACAGCCGCAAACCAAACATGAATCAGTATGAAGCAGGTCAAACCATCACTGCAAAGATACTTGATTTAGACTGGAATAAAGTCAAAATAACATTAAGTATTAAGCAAACATTGCCTGAACCCTGGCATTACATCAACCACTACCAGGTTGGGAATACTTATACAGGAACTATCGCCAAAATAATAAAAAATGGTGCATTTGTCGAACTTGATGCCGGCCTTGAAGGGTTTATACCACTTTCACGCATGAGTTATGTTAAAAAGTTACATGACCCACATGAAGTATGTAATGAGGGCGATAGTGTCCAGGTAAAAATTATTGATATTGATCACAGCAGTAAAAAAATTACACTGGAACTTATTACCAGTGAAGAAAATCCCTGGCTTACCGCAAGTGAATCACTGCGCGATTCTATACAAGCTGCAACCATTGAAGAGATCACTGCTAAAGGGCTTGTTGTTGTGCTGCCAAACCAGGTGCGTGCATTTGTTCCTAAAGAGCAATGCGTAATTGACCGTAATGCCGATATAACAAAGTCATATCAGGTAGGGTCAACCATCAAGGTTGTAGTGACTACAGTTAATCCCGATGACAGAAAATGCATTGCTTCAGAAAAAAAAGCGCAGGAAATTGAAGAGCGCCAGTCGTACGAAAAATTCATTGCTTCCAGTACCACGCAGGGTTCTTCAGCTTTTGGACAACTGTTTAAACAGAAGTACGAGGAAATGCAGAAAAAATCTAAAAACACATAGACCAGTATGGATAGCAACACTTCACACAATGAACTTTTAGCATATAGAACATACGTAGAAAACAATATCCAATATATTAACGAAATCCACAAGAAGATTGAAAA
>ERZ795045.2568-NODE-2568-length-17576-cov-4.457280_pt1 | contig 17576 bp, 9 predicted proteins | sample MGYA00375129_ERZ795045 | MGnify/ENA primary metagenome ERZ795045 (study PRJEB30174, sample SAMN05720166) | activated sludge metagenome | isolation source: anaerobic digester from wastewater treatment plant | place: Japan | collected 2015-05-15 ... | reverse complement strand
TCCAGGCACAGCTGTCCGGGATTAGCCTGAGCGAAGCCAACAGGGCAATCCAGGAGGCGATTAAAGATATGGAGCTGCCGCCTGGTTATCGGGTCAGTGAGGCCACCTCAGACCAGATGAGCGAGGTTTACGACGAGCTCTACCTGGTGCTGGTTGTCTCCATATTCCTGGTCTACCTGGTGATGGCGGCCCAGTTTGAATCATTCTTGCATCCCTTTATCATCATCTGCAGCCTGCCTCTGGCCCTATCGGGGTCGGTGATTGCCCTGATGATCACCGGCCATGGCCTGAGCATACCGGCTCTGATCGGGGGAGTAGTCATGGTGGGAATTCTGGTCAACAGCGGGATTATCATGGTTGACTTTATTAACCAGCTGCGCCGCATTCACGGCAAGCCCCTGGAGGAGGCAATTATCACCGGCGCATCCACCAGGCTGCGGCCCATCCTGATGACCACGCTCACTACCATCCTGGGCCTGGTCCCGCTTTCGCTGGGCCTGGGGCAGGGCAGCCAGGTGCAGGCGCCGATGGCCATCGCCCTTATCGGCGGCATGACCAGCGGCACTGTATTACTGCTCGGCTTCATCCCGGCGCTCTACTACCTGATCAACCGGAAAAAGGGTATTAAAGTTGACGCAGGCCAATTCGAAGATATGACGGTGTAAGCCGTATGCCGGGGGCAAGTCAAAGTCCCCCTTTAAGAAAGGGAGACTTAGGAGGATTTGGCCGTTGGCATTGCGGGCGGGGATGGAAGCCCGCCAATTGAGATGTAAGAGGTGAGAATTTAGAAATGAGAAAAGTGGGACACTAGGGACGTACCTTTTTGTCCCATTTTGATCTGGTTCTGAGGTTGGCGGGCGGGCGTGGAAGCCCGCCCTTACAGATGACCGAACGCTACCGCTGGCATTGCGGGCGGGGATGGAACCCCGCCCCTACACGTCATCCTGAACACCATTTATGTCATCCTGAGCGAAGCGAAGGATCTCCAAAACCGGGCTCTTTCCATAAGCCACTTCCCTAAATAGGCTAATCCTCAGTCCTTGATCCCGCAGTGCATTTTGACCAGGCGCTTGCAGGAATCGATATCGTATTGATTGCGGATGGCGATCTTCTCCATGATGGGCGAACCGCCGCCATGCAGGCCTCCCACCTGAGCCACCCCGGCAAAAGCGGAGCAGAGCATATCGGAGAGGGTGCGGAAAAGCCGGTGCTGATTCTCCGCCGAGACGCCGTCCTTGCGCATGATGTATTTTTCCAGCAGGGGCTGGATCTCCGGATTGTAGAAATCATCTTCCAGGGGCAGGGTCGCCGGCAGCCCCCCGGCCAGGTCGGCCAGGGTCTCATACTCGTGATAGAGGCTGACCCCGGCGTGGTAACGGCCTACGTTGGTATAGATGATGTTTGGGATATGGGTCCCCGAAGCGGCTTCGGTTGATTTAACCGAGGCGGCAATGCCGGCAGCGTAGACCAGTTCGCCCACGGCGATGAGATCTGAAAGCTTATCCTTGACATGTGAAGCATCGGCCACCCCGTTATACTCGGCTACCAGGGCGGAGGCGCCCAGGATTAGATCGGTCATCGCCGGCTTGCAGCCGGTGTAGCTGTGGCGGTGGTAGGTGGCAAAGAGCATCGCCAGGAAGCTGGCAAAGTAGGTTTCGCCGCAAAGAAAGACCCGCTCCCAGGGAACAAACACATCGTCAAAAATAGTTGTCGAATCGGCTACTCCGTAGAAGTGCTTTGTGTGAATATGCTTGCGCGGCCGAGGCGTGGTAATCCGCACCACCTGCTTAATCCCCGGGGTATCGGCGGGAATGGCGAAAGCCACCGCCCAATCGGCATCCTGCTCGGTCATCAGGCGGGTGGGGACAACGACGATCTCGTCGGAGAAGGGGGCGTTGGAGTTGTGCGCCTTGCAGCCCCGCACCACAATGCCGTCTTTCTTTTTCTCTATGACCCGCAGGTAGAGATCGGGGTCGCTCTGCTCAAAGGGGCGCTTGGAGCGATCCCCCTTGACATCCGACTGGGCGCAGTTGCCCACCAGGTCGTTTTTCTGAAAGTATTTCATAAATTCGACGAAGCGGGGATAATACTCGGTGCCGTAGGCGTCATCGCAGTCCTTGGTTATTACCGAAATGGCGTTCAGGGCGTCGATGCCCATGCAGCGCTGAATGCAGCCCCCGGCCTGGCGGCAGAGCAGGCGGGTGCACTCCTGCTTCTTTAACAAGTCCTCGGAACTCCGGTGGATATGGTTGAGCCGGTGAATCTCTTCCCCGGTAAGATGAGACTTCGCCGTGATCAGCCCTTTCAGATCGGGATCGTTGACCCTCTCGAAGCTGTTGGCAATGAGGTCAACTCCCGGCTTGAGGCGGGGATCATCCCTGCCGATGAGCTCTCCCCCCATGTAGATATTTTTTCGCATCCGGTAGAGCCGCTCCCTGTATTCTTCCGCCGTGGCGATACCCATATCTTCACTCATCCTTTCTTATTAAATTTAGAATCGTCTCAATTGTATAACATTAGGTGAAGCGATTCAAGAAAAGCGGACCCGTCCTGATGTTCTTCATCGTTATTGACGAGCCAGGTCGAGTGTTGCTATATTGTTTGCAGAAGCTGCGTTGTAAGAAGGCGGAAAGCCTTTGGGCCCGCATGGAGAATATTCAGTTAAATTAACGAGAGGAGTATATGAGATGCACGCAGTCTCCGCACTGGTCTTCGGGCTGATCTTTCTACTTAGCGGGTTAATTCTCAAATACTTGAGCGCCAATGAGAAATCGCGCAACCCGGTGGCGGGCTACCGCACCCCCCGATCAATGAAAAGCCCGGAGACCTGGGTTGCGGCAAACCGCTACGCGGCCAAAGCTTTTTTTGCTGCCGGGGCCGGGATCTTGCTAATTGGAGCAGCTCTCTGGTGGAAACCGCTGCCGAAATATAACGAGTTTGTCATCCTGGCCATGATGTTCTTGTCTTTAGTGATTATCGTCCTGGCAACAGAATCTTACCTGAAACGCCGCTTTGATGAACAGGGCGCTCCCAGAACGCCTTCGCTGGGGAACACTGCCCGGTCTCAATCCGGCCGGGCAGACTCTGAAGGGAAAGCTGAAAAGATCCCCTATACCCGTCTCGAGTGGCTGCTTGAGGCCCTCTCCATTTTGTTGTTCATCCTGGTGGCGATCCTGCTAATTGCACGCTGGCCCCAGCTGCCCGACCAGGTGCCCCGGCACTACAATTTCCGGGGCGTGGTCGATGCCTGGGGGGGGGAAGCGGTCACTGGCGGCCCTTCCCGTCATCAGCGCCCTCCTCTATCTCGTTTTGACCCTGGTGAGAGTACTTGTCCCTTTGCATTCCCCCAAGGGCATGCCGCGCCGCTCCTTGATCCTGAGCATGGAGATGATCGCCTGGTTGAAAGCCTCCACTGTGGGAATCTTTACCTATCTGACCTGGAGCACTGTTCAGATTGCTCTGGACCAGGCTGAGGCGCTCTCTCCCCTCTTCCTGCCCCTGGCGGCGGGGTTTTACCTGGTGATCCTGTTAGTCTATGTTGTTTTGATCTTGCGGAGAAGCTCCCGTTAGGGAAAATCCCCCCCGGTCCCCCTTTTTCAAAGGGGGGAGCTTTGAAATCCCCCCCCGGCCCCAGGGGAGTATTTGAGCTGCATTGCGGGCGGGGATGGAACCCGCCCCTACGCATATTAGAGGTCAGAAGTCGGAGGTCGGACGGTAAAATAACGGACCAAGCTGGCCCGGACCGGGCATGCCTGGTTTTCACAGCCCTGGGTGAAACTACAAGCTTTTCCCTGCAACGGGCGGGGATGGGAATAGGCGGGCGGGGTCGCCTCCTCCCGTGAAAGAAAGTGGGACAAACAGGTACGTCCCTAGTGTCCCACTGGCAAAACGGGGGTAATTTTCCATTAAAAATGGGACTGGGAGTCGGCTTCCAGCTGCTCCAGCTGGGAGCTGACTTCTTCCCAGCGCTGCAGCAGTTCAGCCAGCCTCTCTTTGGCGGCAGCCAGATTATCGCCCAGCTCGCGGAGGCGGTTGAAATCTCCATATTCTTCAGGATTAGAAAGCAGCTTTTCATGGCGGGCAACCAGGGCCTCGGCGGCATGGATCTCCTCTTCCAGGCGCTGCTGCTCTTCGCGGAGCTGCCGCAAGCGGCGCTCATGTTCGCGGCGGCGGCGCTGCTCCGCCTGAGCCTGGCGCTTCCGATCCAGCTCCCCTTCGCTGCCGCTGCGCCCAACAGGTACAGTCTCGCTCTCCTTGCTCTCGAGATATTCCTGGAAGCTTCCGTTGAAAATCTCTAGGCGGCCCCGGCGGAGTTCGCAGACCCGGTTGACCAGGTTTTTTAGAAAGTAGCGGTCGTGTGAGACAATGATCAAGGTGCCCGGGTAGCCGTGCAGTACCGCTTCCAGCTCTTCGAGAGCGGGCAGATCGAGGTGGCTGGTCGGTTCGTCCATCAAAAGGCAGTTGCCGCTGCTCAGGGCCAGGCGGGCCAGGGCCAGGCGGCTCTTCTCGCCGCCGCTCAAGGAGGCCACTTTCTTGAAGACATCATCGCCGCGAAAGAGATAGCGGCCGAGATGATTGCGCGCCTGCTTCAGGTCGAGATGGGAGTTGGCGGTAATCTCCTCAAGCACCGTGCGCCCGGGATCGAGCTGCTCCTGCTCCTGGGCAAAGTAGACCACGCTGACAGCCGGCCCGAGCCGTATCCTCCCTCTGGAAGGCTGTTCTTCACCGGCAACCATCTTCAGCAGAGTGCTCTTTCCGGAACCGTTTGGGCCGACCAGGGCGACGCGGTCCCCCCAGCGGATCTCAAGATTAAGGCCGCTAAAGAGAATATTGTTGCCGAAGGATTTGCTTAACTCTTCAAAAACAACCACCTGCCGCCCGCTTCGCCCGGCATAATCAAAATTAAGATGAAATTTTTCCTCTTCCGGGGGTTTCTCCAGCAGATCCATCTTCTCCAGCATCTTCTGGCGGCTGCGGGCCTGGCGCTTGGAGCGGCGGTCCGCTTTTGATTCCCGGATCAGCTTCCCTGTTTGCTCGATCAGTTTCTGCTGCTCCCTGTAGGCGCGCTCGAGGCTCTCTCTTGCGGCGGCGTGTTTATCCCGGTAAGCGCTGTAATTGCCGCGGTAGCTGTAGAGCCGCCGCCCCTCCAGGGCGAAGATCTGCGAGACTACCCGATCGAGGAAATAGCGATCATGCGAAACAATCAACATGGTGGAGCGTGAAACGGCCAGGTATTTCTCCAGCCAGGCCAGCCCCTCGAAGTCAAGATAGTTGGTGGGCTCGTCCAGAAGGAGCAGATCGGGATCGCGGAGCAGCAGCTCCGCCAGGTTGGCCCTGGTCTTCTCGCCGCCGCTGAAATGCGCTGTGTCGCGATTTAGCTCTTCCGGAGAAAAGCCAAGCCCCGCGGCAACCGTGCTGATGCGGCTTTCGATGAGATAGCCCCCTTCATCCTCAAAGCGGCGCGCAAAGTCGCCGTAGCGCGCCAGCAGTGAATCGAGATCCCCGGCGCCGGAGCGGGCCCGGGAGGCGATCTCCTGCTCCAGGGAGGCGATCTTTTCCTTAAGCTCCAACAGCCGGCGAAAAGGTCTTTCAAGGCGGCTTCGCAGGGTCCCTCTCGCCTCCCTGCCGGGCTCCTGGGGCAGGTAACCCACCCTGGTTCCCCGGGCCAGGCTGACCGTGCCGCTGTCCGGCTCCAGCAGCCCGGCAATGATCTGAAGCAAGGTGCTCTTCCCCGCCCCGTTGGGCCCGATGAGCCCCGCCTTGTCGCCAGCCTGCAGCTGCAGCGAGATATTTTCCAGGACCTCCTGCGCTCCGAAAGACTTGCCAATCTCAGAAAGAATCAACAGGGACATATCTTCTCCCTCTCGCTCACAAATTAGTTAACTCGGTGCCAGGCACCGAGTTAACTAATTCACCTTGGCTTCGCCCGACGAGATTAGGGCATAACGGGTCCCCAGGGGGCCGATCAACTCGCACACCGCCACTGCGGCCAGCTCTATGGCAACTATAGTTGTGGCCAGGGTGGGGAAGCGATCTTGAACCAGCATGAGCAGGCCGATGGTCAAGCCGGCCTTGGAAAACATGGCAAAGCCAAGGTACTTCTGCACCACTTTTTCTGCCCTGGAGAGGTAGGCTCCGAGAAAGGCGCCGCCTACCTTTCCGATGCCCCGGGCGACAATATATACGGCGGCCCAGAGCCAGTTTTGAATAAGAACATGGAACTGCAGAGCGGCTCCGGCCAGGGTGAAGAAAACCACCAGCACCGGCATCTCAATATCCTGCAGATAGTTCAGCTCCTCCGGTTTCTGGTATATGTTAGCCACAACAAAGCCGCAGAGCATGTTCACCATGAGAGGCGAAAGCTGCCAGGCGTAGGCCAGCCCGCTGTTTAGAAGGATTGTTCCCACGAGAACGGTGACCTTGTGATAGCGATTGGGCAACCTGGGCAGCAGCAGCGCCAGTATAATTCCGGTCCCGGCACCGAGGAGCGCAGATTCGAAGATCTCGAGCAGCGAAATTAAAAATGCCCCGGCGCCGATCGCCTCTCCCTGGAGGATCAGCTCTACCACCACAGAGACAATTCCAAAAAAGATGATGCAGACGGCATCATCCAGGGCCACTACTCCGAGCAGAGTAGTGGTGAAGGGGCCGCGGGCTTTATACTCTCGGATTACCGTTACCGGTGATGCCGGCGCTGTAGCCGTGGCCAGCGCCCCCAGGAGCAGTGATATGGTCAGAGGAAGCTTGAGAATCAGGTATGCCGCCAGGAAGACAGCAATAAATGCTCCCAAAACCTGGACCACGGTGATACCGAGTATGGCCCTGCCGAGATGCTTGATCTTCTTTATTTCCATCTCGCCGCCGATGAGGATGGCAATCATGCCCAATCCAAGTATCTTTATCAATTCAAGCGCCTGGTTCATCTCTAAAGAGACGACCCCGCCCAGTGAAGGGCCCAGGATCATCCCGGCCGCCAGGTAGCCAACAACCATGGGCAGCTTTAACCGGCGGAATATTCTGCCCATCAGGTAACCGCTCAAGACAATAACAGCCAATACAAGTGTTTTCTGATAAACTTCAGGCAACTTTACTTCCCTGCCTGTTACAATTCTTCTTTTGCAAGGCCAAATGCTTCGCCAAGCTTAAGGCTGAAAAGAATCCCCACGCCCGGGCGGGTCATATCCCCGAGCACTTCTTTTACCGCGGTGAGCGCTCGTTCCAGTTTTTCTTTTGACTCCACCACGGAGAAAATAGTTTTGTTTTGTGGCCGGCTGTATTGAAAGATGGAGCGAAGGCCCGCCAGCACCGACACCTCATGATCGGCCTGGGCCAGCGTCCGTCCCATCCCGGTGGAATCTATAATCGTCGCGCCATGGATACCGGCCTGAACCAGGCTTTCCAGAACATCTTCCAGCAGCTCTACCCGGTTCAGGACCAAGACAATCAAATACACTTGATGAGCACCTCTTTCCGGCATTGAGATCAAATATAGCCCCACTGCGCGGGGCTACATTCATTATAGATCGAGGAAGGCGGTTTCGTCAAAAAGGCCCCGTCCTTTGCGGGGCCGGGGCCTAGTTAGTTAATTTGGTGCCTGGCACCAAGTTAACTAACTAGAGGCGGTAGGCGACATGGAATGCTTCGTGGATCGCTTCCGCGGCCTTGCGGGGGCGGTCGCAGTCGCCGACAGCGTATACTTCGTTCATCAAGGGTTTGAGGATCCCTTCGAGCGGGTTGTACGGTTGGGCGCCGGCGGCAATGACGATTGTGTCAAGGTCCTCGATGGCCGACTCCTGACCGTTGCTGCGGAGGGTAATGGAGTGTTCGCCGATGGAGAGAACCTCTGTAGATGTCCGGATCTCAACAGCGGGATTTTCGTGCAGCCGCCTCAGCAACTCGCCGCGCAGGGAAGGGCTCTGGTCAGGGGCCAGTTCATCCTGCATCTCCAGGATGATCACGCGGCGGTCTCCTTCGGCAAGATAGGCCGCGGTCTCGCAGCCAACCAACCCGCCGCCGATTATGGCCACATGCCTGCCGGGGCGGACTTTCTCCTCCAGCACATCCCAGGCGGTGATGGCATGCCGGGGATCGATGCCGGGCAGTGCGGGAATCAACGGCACCGCGCCCGTGGCCAGTATCACGGCATCCGGTTTTTCCCGCATGACCTTATCTTCAGTAGCGGCGCTGTTCAGGCGGATATCCACATCGAGCGTCTCGACGCGGTAGATGAGGTAGCGCAGGATCTCGCCAAAACGCTCCTTATGCGGCGGCTTTAGGGCGAGGCGCCACTGCCCGCCCAGCTCGGAAGAGCGTTCGAAAAGAACCACCTGGTGCCCTCTTTCGCGGGCGACACGGGCCGCCTCCAGCCCTGCCGGGCCGCCGCCGACAACAACAACTTTTTTACTGCGGCGGGCCCTGACAAAGGGGAACTCATGCTCCTTTCCGGCCCGGGCATTGTAGATACAACCGACCGGCTGGCCGTAGACCAGCAGCGGGTCAACGCAGAGCTGGTTGCATTCGATGCATTTGCGGATGTTTTTAACCTGGCCCAGCTCAACTTTCCTGGCAAAATGTGAATCGGTGATCAACCCACGGCCGAGAGAGACAAAATCAGCTTTACCCCCGGCGATGAGTTGCTCTCCGATTTCGGGATCATGGATCTTGCCTACCGCAATTACCGGGATCGTGACACGGGCCCTGATACCGGCGGCGTAATGTGCCAGCGGCGGTTCCGGCTCATACATGGTGGCGATAATTGGCAGCGGCGACCCGTAGACGCCCCCGGAAACATGGAGCGCGTCGACGCCGGCCTTTTCCAGGAGCCCGGCAAATTCACGGCCTTCCTCAGGGGTGATCCCCCCTTCCACACCCTCATCGGCATTCATCCGGAAGATCACCGGAAAATCACCGCCTACGGCGGCGCGGACGGCATCGTAAACCTCAATGGGGAAGCGGCGCCGGCCGGCGGGCGAGCCGCCGTATTCATCGGTGCGCTTATTGCTGTAAGGCGAAAGAAACTGGTTGATCAGATAGCCATGGGTCCCGTGAATTTCTACGGCGTCAAAGCCCGCTTCGCGGGCGCGGCGGGCGGCGTGGCCGAAGGCTTCGACAATGCCCTTAATTTCCTCGATGGTCAGGGAGCGGGGCATATCCCGGCAGATGGGACAGGGGATTTCCGAGGGGGCCACCGGTTGATAACCGGTTGTTTGAAAAGTAGTCTGCCGGCCGGCGTGGTGAAGCTGGATTGCCGCGCGGGCGCCGTGCTTCCGGATTGATTCGGCCAGGTAGCGCAACCCGGGGATAAACTTGTCGGCCCAGATGCCGATCTGGTGCGTAATGGCCTTCCCTTCGGGAGCCACAGCGGCTACCTCTACGATGATCAGGCCGGTGCCCCCCTCTGCGCGCGCTTCGTAGTAGCGGACAAGCCGCTCCGTGACAAAGCCGTCATCTGAAGCGTAATTCGTGCCCATAGGGGGCATGACCATGCGGTTTCGAACGGTGATGTTGCCGATGCGGGCGGGCGAAAGAAGATGCCTGAAACCGGTGGGACTGCCGGGACCGCGTTGCTGCTTCTTTTCTCCGACTATGGTCTCTACCAAGGCTGGTCCTCCTTTTGAAGGTTCTACTCCTGCCGAAACAGGTGAACAGTTGTCTCTTTTATCTTTTTCCTTTTGCGGTATGGTTATGCCTTATTGTAGGAGGTCAGAGGTCGGAAGTCTGAGGCCGGAGGAGATCATGCAAGTGAAAGCAGCCAGGATCCTGAGAATATATAATGGTAAATTTTGTAGGAGCGAGGCATGCCTCGCCATTGAGAGGTGAAAAGTTAGAATTTAGATGTTCGAAGGTTAGGGATGGCTGTCTTTTGTTAACAGCACCAGATTGTCCAAATGCCATAGACATGTTCGAACGTGTCTCTGCTAAAACCTTTTTTTTAGCACCGGGCAATTACGGGTTGAATAGAAGATTCTTTTGTCAAGAAAAATATTCTGAGAGAAAAGACAGTCTGCACGGGAGCAGCACTTTTGAAACAATCAGGAGGTTTACGGGCTGCTGCCTGGCGGGTAAATTGAAAAGGCCGCTTCCCTGGATGGGAGCGGCCGGATTAAGCCTTGTTTTTGAAATCTAGTAAAACTGCAGCGGATTTATGGCCGGGTGGGTGTACCATCCGCTCCAGCTGGAACCAATGCTGCGGCGGATCTCAAAATGCAGGTGAGGCCCGGTAGAGTTCCCTGTTGAACCCAGGCGGGCGATGACCTGCCCGCGGGAAACTCTCTGCCCGGCGGAGACCAGGTTGACATTGTTATGCAGGTAGAGGGTGTAGTAGCTGCCGTGGTTAATTACGATGTAGTTCCCCTGGCTGCTGCCACATCCCGATACAGCCACAACCCCGCTTTCTGCAGCAAGGATCGACGTGTTAAGAGGCGCGGCGATATCAATACCCCTGTGCCCGGCATGGAAATACTGGCTTATCCGGCCGCCGCCGGCAACAGGCCAGGCAAATCTCTTCAGGGTGCCCCGCTCCACGACCCTGGCTTCAGGTTCAGTGATAATCCTGTTGGAAAGAGCTTCTCTGGATTTCTCCACTCCATTTTCACAGGTAACCAGGTAGGTTACTTCTTTTAGGCCGCTTTTCCCCGGGGATACAACCCTGCTTTCACCGGCATACATTTTGTCGGTGTAGATGTATTTGGTAGTATATGGTATCTCTTCTTTCACGGTGATCTTTTCAACGTGTCTCACGTGCACTGCCGGTACTGCCGGCCCGGCCTCTTCTTCTAATTCACTTCTGCCCATGCGGGAGGCGATCATCTGGCGGGAGGCAACAAGCAACTCCTGATCGTACTCTTGCCGCGTCAGCAGGGCGACTATCTCGCCGGGGTCATAAACCTGTTCGGGTGGGACCACGCATTTTTCGCCGGAGATCTCCTCGAGCAACTCCACATCCAGCACTTCAACCTGCTTATCCTTGCCGACAAAGGCAAAACATACCTCCTCGACTACGCGGTTCACTTCCTCCATCTTAGATACCGGCGCTACCGGGACACCGTCAACAGTAACCAGCACCGCATCGGTAAGGAAGCTCAGGCGCTGCATCAAGGCATTCCGGGCTAGCTGGATATCTTCCGACTCGCCTGGGCGGTATTCCCGGGTCAGGGTGATCTCCTGCTTCGGGAAAAGCTCCATCCGGTAGAGAGAGCTGGATTTATCAGTTAATTCAGCGAGAAACTGCTCCACCTCTTCGGGATCCCGCACCAGTCCAATTTCAACCCCGTCCATGCGGACCGCGTAAAGGTGACAGTACTGGTAATAGTGATAGCCAAGCAGGCCAGTCAGGGCCAGGCATGAGAGGATCAGGTAAAGCGACCAGTGGAGGGATTTTCCCTTTAACCGGCGCAGCAGTTTTGCCAGTCCTCTGTGACGGTAAGCGGGCTTCAGGCGGGAGATTAAAGGCGTCTTTTTGTTCCGAATTAAATGCGTCATGCCATGACAACCTCCATCCCAAAAAGCCATTAAAATTATTAAGATAAGATAACAATTCCTTAACATTTAAACCATACTACAAGTTTTCCTTTTTGTCTACTGGTAATTATTTCTTTCCTGGAAGGCATTGCGTAAAAATGGGACACTAGGGACGTACCTTTTTGTCCCATTTTTATAGAAGCGAAAAAGGGGGGCCGGGGGGGATTTAAGCGCTCCCCCCTTTGAAAAAGGGGGGCCGGGGGGGATTTAATCTTGGCCTCATTAACCAAAATAAAAATGAGTTGCCCCCTTAAATTCAAATCCCCCTAAATCCCCCTTTAAAAAAGGGGGACTTTTAGCTTGCATCCCTGAAAAAAAGCGGCGCTATTGTTTGGTGAAGGCAAGGATCTCTTCTTTCAGCGATTTTAGCTTTGCTTCAGCTTCTGCAGCGCTGCCTGCGCTGACGGAAAAATAGAGCTTTATTTTCGGCTCGGTGCCCGAAGGGCGGATACAGAACCAGGCTCCGCTCTCCAGGCGGTAAAAGAGAACCTCGGAGCGGGGCAGCTCCACCGGGCGCTCCTCCCCGGCGAGCAGATCCCAGCTTTTGCGCTGCCCGTAATCCCTTTTTTCGATGACCCTCTCCCCCGCCAGCTCCGGCGGGATCGCTTCATAAGCGCGCATGAGCTCACCCGCCTTCTCCATGTCGTCCAGCTCGATGGAGACCAGGTCTTCGCGGAAGAAGCCGTACTTCCGGGAAAGCTGCTCCAAAACCTGCAGCAGGCTGCGCCCCTTTTCCTTGTGGTAAGCAGCCATCTCGGCAATGAGGCAGGCCGCCCCGATGGCATCCTTGTCCCGCGCGAAGGTGCCTGCGAGGAAGCCGTAGCTCTCTTCATAGCCAAAGATAAAGCTGAATTCGCCGCTCTCTTCAAATTCTTTTATTTTCTCTCCGATATATTTAAAGCCGGTGAGAGTCTCTATGGTCTTGACACCGTAAGCTTCGGCCACCTTCCGGCCGAGATCGCCGGTAACAATGGTTTTGATCATGACCGCATTGGGCGGCAGCGCTTTTTTCCGGGCCAGCCCGGCCAGGATATAGTCCAGCAACAGGGCTCCGATCTGGTTGCCGGTAAGGTGAGTATAGCTGCCGCCGTCTCCGCGAACGGCGCAGCCGACACGGTCACCATCGGGATCTGTGGCCAGGACAATATCCGCCTCTTCACGCCGGGCCAGCTCCAGGGCCATCTTAAAAGCCTCCGGCTCTTCGGGGTTGGGAACGGTCACGGTGCTGAATTGCGGGTCGGGAACCATCTGCTTCTCCACCAGGGCCAGGTCGATGTAGCCGCATTCGCGCAGCAGATCGGGAATATGGCAGGCCCCGGTGCCGTGCAGCGGCGTGTAGACAAGCTTCAGCCTTGTCTGCGGCCTGGAGAGAGAAAGCGACCGGATCGCCTCGCGGTAAGAGCGGTCTATCTCCGGGCCGATAATCCGGAGCAGGCCTGCGCTCTCCGCCTCTTCCCGGGAAATAATCCTCACATCGTCAAAGAGATCCACCCGCGATATGGCCGCTGCAACTTCATCGATGAGCGGCGAAACTGCCTGTCCGCCGTCGGGGCCATAGACCTTGTAACCGTTATACTGCGGCGGATTGTGGCTGGCCGTGATCACGATCCCGGCGGCGCAGCCCAGTTCGCGCACGGCAAAGGAAAGCTCCGGCGTAGGGCGGACGCCGTCAAAGAGAAGCGCGGTGATGCCGTTGGCTGCAAGGACCAGGGCGGCATCAACGGAAAATTCGCAGGAGAAGCGCCTCGTATCGCAGGCGATGGCCACCTTTTTATCTTTTGTCTCCAGATCCAGGCTGTTAAGGTAGTCAGCCAGCCCCTGCGTCGCCCGCCGCACGATATAGCGGTTCATCCTGTTCATCCCGGCGCCGATAACGCCGCGCATCCCCCCGGTCCCGAAAGCCAGCTCGCTGCCAAAGCAGCAGGCTATTTCGTCGCTGTTGCCGGCCATGGCCTCCAGCTCGCGCCGCGTTTCCGGATCCAGGTCCGGGCATTCCAGCCACCTGAGGTAACACTGCTCAGGGGTTGTCCCCTCCCCCGCCGCCGTGCGGCCGAAATCATCTGCGTAGCGGATGATATCATCTTCCCCGAGATAGCTGCCGTTCTGCACCTCTATCACCTCCAGCAGCTCGCTGCCGGGATTCTCCAGGCGGTGCTTCGCCCCGGCTGGTATGAAGACGCTTTCACCTGCCTGGCGCAGCAGCTCTTCCTCCCCCACGGTAACCAGCGCCCGCCCCCGGACCACGATCCAGTTTTCCGAGCGGTGGCGGTGGCTCTGCAGGCTGAGCCGCTTTCCAGGTTCCACGGTAAGCCGTTTCACCTGGTAACCCTCGCCCGCCTCCAGAGAAGTAAAGCTCCCCCAGGGACGGTAGACGGTGCGGTGATGCGAAAATTCGGGGGCACCGCTCTGTTCCAGCGCCTCTGCCAGCTCCCGGACTTCCTGGGAGCGCGATAGCGGGCAGACCAGCAGGGAATCGCCGGTTTCCACCACGGCCATATTTTCCAACCCTACCGCGCCGACCAGCCGCGACCCGGCGAGTACCATGCTGTTGCGGGTATCAATGAGAAGAGTGCGCCCCTCGCAGTAATTTCCGGCGCTGTCCCGGGGCGAGACCTTGTATAAAGCCTCAAAACTGCCCACGTCGCTCCAGGTAATTTCCGCCGGAATCACCGCCACCTCCTCCGCTCTCTCCATAATCCCATAGTCTATGGAAAGCGGGGTAATCCTGGCATAGGCGTCCCTGATCGAACTGTCCTCTGTAAAATCAATCTCATCGAGAGCGGAGGCCATATCCGGCAAGTAGCGGCGGTAGGCGGCAACGAGATCCCTAACCTTAAACATGAACATGCCGCTGTTCCACAGGTAGCGGCCGTCTTCCAGGTAGGCCGCGGCCCGCTCCCGGTCCGGCTTCTCCACAAAACGCTCCACCAAAAAAGCGCTATCATCGAGCTGCCGGCCGCGGCAGATATAGCCGTAGCCGGTCTCGGGGTATTGAGGGGCAATTCCGAAAGTGACCAGCCCGTATTTTTGGGCGGCCTTCTCTCCCTGCAGCAGCAGGTTAAGGTATTCCTTCCCCGCCGGGATGAAGTGGTCAGACGGAAGGACCGCCATGATCTCCTCCCCTCCCCCGCGGCTTGAGAGAAACCAGGCGGCCATTCCAATGGCCGGGGCGGTGTTGAGCGATTGGGGCTCACCAAGCACGGTTACCGAGCCCGGATCGATCTCCATGCCCCAAAGCTGGCGGCGGATCTCTTCTTCCTGCTCCGCGTGGGTGACGATAATGATCCTCGCCGGCGGAACTTCCGGCGCCACCCTGGCGACAGTCTCCTGAAAAAGGCTTTTTCTGCCACGGCCAAAGACCAGGTATTGTTTCGGATATTGCTCCCGGCTGAGCGGCCAGAGGCGGGTCCCGCTGCCGCCGGCCAAAATAACGGCATACATTTAAGCTTCACTCCCTGCCTTGATATCTGCTTTAGCCCAAATGGTTCAACTGTTTTCCCGCTGCGGCGAGGCCGCGCCGGCCACTTCGCCGATGCCCGTGTATCCCTGGTGCGAAGCCAAGTGCATCCGGTGCAGCGCCAGCATGAGGGAAAGCGTCGATTCAGCGCCCTGGTTCAGGTTAACTCCGCCCGGCATAAGCCCGTCACAGCAGCCGCCGCTGCTAAAATCATAGAGGGGCTGGTGGATATCGTTGTTGCCGAAGAACCAGTTGAACGCCCAATCCATGGCAATCTGCCAGCGGGGCTCTCCGGTGACCAGGTAGGCCTGGGCGCAGGCATCAACGAGAGCCGCCGCGTCGAGAGGCTGCTGGTCAAAGCGGGCTTTCTGCCCGCCGCGGCGGTACCACCCCTTGTTGCCGACCAGAGAGAGCTGCCCCCCGCCGGGATCAGTCTGAATGGAAATGAGCCAGTCCAGGGCGCCGAGCCCGGTTTGCAGGATCTGTTCATCATGCAGGTAGCGCCCCGCGGCAATGAGAGCCTGCGGGATCCGGGCATTGTCGTAGGTAACGATCTCTTCCAGCCAGAACCACTCCGCGGTGGCGTACTCGCTGAACTGGCGACAGAGCCGCCTGCTCAGCTCCTCCAGCAGCTGGCGCGCCTCGGGATCCCCGCCAAAACGCTTCAGGTAATGAATTACGCCGATGATGGTAAAAGCCCAGGCGCGGGGCGAGGTAAAGGAGGGCGCCTGCAAGAGACACTGCTTGAACAGGCGCGTCACCAGGCCGATCAGTGAATCATCGGGCGGATAGGCGACGGTATAACCAAGAGCCCAGATGCTGCGCCCGTGGCTGTCTTCGGAGCCTATCTCTTCCAGCCACTGCCGCTGGTATGACATGAAATTGCGCATTCGTTCCCTTTCCCGGTTGTAGGCGTAAAGCAGAAAACTGAGGTAGGTGCGGAAAAGCGGCAGGATTCTCTCTTCTTTGAAGAGGCGCCAGTTCATCACCGTGACGAGCAGCGCCCTGGCGTTGTCATCGGTGCAGTAGCCATGCCTCCGATCCGGTACCGTGTAGAGGGCATGCTGAAAGATGCCGGTATCGTCGGTCAGCGTCTTCAAATGATCCAGTCTGATTTCTGGCAAAACGGCGCTCTCGGTTACGGCCAGGCTCTGGACTGAAGTTTTGGCCTGAGCGCTGTATTCGCTCACCGCTTTTTCAAAGGCGTCGGCGTAGCTGCGGGCCACCTCGCGCCAGATCATCTTCCGCCCGTAGCGGTAAGAAAGTTTGCGCATGTGATTGCGCAGCTCTCCGTCCTGGAGCAGGTTGATGAGGCTGTCGGCCAGGGCCTCGCTGTCGCGGAAGGGCACCAGGCAGCCACGCCCTTCGGCCAGCAGCTCCTGGGCATACCAGTAAGGCGTGGAGACGATCACCTTGCCGCAGGCAAGGGCATAGGCCAGGGTGCCCGAAGTGATCTGATCCTTGTTCACATAAGGGGTCAGGTATATGTCGGTGGCTACGAGAAACTCGATTAAGCGCTCCAGGCTGACATACTGGTTGTAAAAAGTGATCTGCTCCTGAAGCCCCTTTTCCCGGACCAGCTGCTCCAGGTGGTGGCGGTATTTTTCCCCGTAACGGCGTTTTATTTCAGGATGAGTGGCCCCGAGAATAAGGTAGAGCACTTCCGGAAACCTGGCTGCCACCTTCTCCATCGCAGCAATGGCATATTCGATCCCCTTGTTCGGCCCGAGCAGGCCGAAGGTAAGAAGCAAGGTCCGCCCTTCGGCCTGGAATCTGTCCTTGTAAAAGGAAGAATCAAGAAAGGGGACATCGGGCGCCCCGTGCGGGATCATCACTATCTTGGAGGCGGGAATGCCGTAAACATCCTCCAGCAGCTGCACCGCCATCTGAGCCTGCACCACCACCAGGGTGGAGAGTTCGCAGATACGGGTCAAAGTATTCTTCTGCCCGGCGGTCGGCTCGGCGAGGATGGTGTGGAAAGTTGTCACCACCGGTTTTTTCAGGCGGCGCAGCAAGTAGATGATATAACTGCCGTCCTCTCCGCCGAAGATGCCGAACTCATGCTGCAGGCAAACCACGTCAACGGGCGAAACGTTGATAAAGTCGGCCGCCCTCTGGTAGTCGCCGCGATGCTGATCGCGTATATGGAAGCTCACTTCCCGGCCGTACCGGTATCCCTGCGGCCTGTTGTTCAGGGCAATCACTTCAAAAATATGAGGATCGTCGTTATGGTTGCTTCCGCCGTAAAGCTGCCGGAAGTTCCCGGTCAGATCCGCCGTATAGGTTGCAATACCGCAGCGGCGCGGCGGGTAGGTGGAGATAAAGGCCACCTTCAACGGTTTGAACAGACTCCCAAGATACATTTTTACACCTCGCTACTATATTTCCACTTCTTCTATACTTAACCTTTCCCTATTTATATTTTTCAATGACCTGCCGGTAGACCTCGAGATAGCGTCTCACCATCAACTCGACGGTAAAGTTCTCTTCCACCCAGGCGCGGCAGCGGCGCCGCGACAGCTCTTTGAGCCGGTGTAGGCAGGCGTATGCATCTTCCGCACGCTCCACCAGGAAACCGGTCTCCCCGTCGCGGATCAGC
>ERZ795045.2563-NODE-2563-length-17590-cov-36.145709_pt1 | contig 17590 bp, 17 predicted proteins | sample MGYA00375129_ERZ795045 | MGnify/ENA primary metagenome ERZ795045 (study PRJEB30174, sample SAMN05720166) | activated sludge metagenome | isolation source: anaerobic digester from wastewater treatment plant | place: Japan | collected 2015-05-15 ... | reverse complement strand
TCTTTTGTAATATAGCATTCTCCTTTATTAAGAATATAATCTGTTCTAAGATTTTCTAAAATATCCACAGCTGTGGATAACTTGTGGATTATCTGTGGATAACTTGTGTATAATTTTTTAAAGGATGTAAGATACTAAGCTGGCTACTTCAGGATTTAATAAGGGTAGATGACAAATAGTTTAAATTATCATAAAATTAAAATGAAAAAATCCTAAGGGGTGAGAAAAATGGTTGAGATTAAAAGTAAGGCGCCTGATTTTTGTCTTCCTAATAAAAATGGTGATACGGTATGTTTAAAAGATTTTTTAGGGAAGTGGGTAGTTTTGTATTTTTATCCTAAGGATAATACTCCTGGCTGTACCATGGAGGCAGTAGAATTTTCAAGTCTTCTAAAAGAGTTTGAGAAGTTAAATGCTGTTGTTATAGGAATAAGTAAGGATTCTGTAAAGTCTCATTTAAACTTTTTCCAGAAGAATGCTCTTGAAATAGAGCTTCTGAGTGATGAATCGGCTTCTGTTATAAAGGCATATGGAGCTTGGGGCAAGAAGAAGATGTATGGTAAGGAACATGAAGGGACTATTCGTTCTACGTTTATTATTGATCCAGAGGGGAAGATTGCATACATCTTTCATGATGTTAAGGCTAAGGGGCATGCTCAAGAGGTTTTAGAAAAGTTAAAAGAATTGCTCTCTTTTTAATAAATTTTTATGATGTAATCTCCTTATACCTTTTGTATTCTTCCTCCCATCTCTTATGATCTCTTGGATAATAAACTACAGGCTCAAAGGAATTCTTTATGATCTTTCTTCCATGGGGCAGATCTTTAATGGCACCTCTTGATATAGCCTGAATCATAATATTTCCCATAGCAGTAGCCTCTACTGGTCCTGTTATTACAGGTATATCTAATGCATCAGCAGTAAATTGAGAAAGAAGAGTATTTTGAGATCCGCCACCTACTATATGAAGTATCCTTATATGCTTTCCTAAAAGTTTCTCTAATGTTTCAAAAACCTCTTTATACCTAAAAGCTAAGCTTTCTAAAATGCATCTTATAATCTCTCCCTTTGTCTTTGGTACTTTTTGATGAGTCCTTTTGCAAAATTCCTTTATAGCAGATTCCATATTAGGAGGATTAAGAAAAGAATCATCATCAGGGTTTACAAAATATTGGAATGGTTCTGACTCTTCTGCTAAATTTGTTATTTCAGAATAGGAAAGTTCTACTCCTTCTTTCATCCATATCCTTCTTACACTTTGAAGGAGCCAGAGTCCCATAATATTCTTCAAAAATCTAAAGGTTTTATTTACTCCTCCCTCATTAGTGAAGTTTGCTTCTAAGGAATCTTTGTTAATTATGGGCTCTTTGATCTCTACTCCCATCAGAGACCAAGTTCCAGAGCTTATATATGCCCAGTCACTTCCCTCTGCTGGTACACTGGCAACGGCACAGGCAGTATCATGTCCACAGGGAGAAATTACTGAAACATCTTTCAGATTAAATTCTCTTTTAATACTTTCGGAAATCTTTCCTACTTCTGTTCCTGGCATTGTAACCTCAGGCATAATTTCCATAGGGATCCCAAATTTTTCAAAGAGTTCCTCCTCCCAAGCATCTTTTATAGGATTGTAAAGCTGAGAAGTAGTGGCAATAGAGAATTCGGTTTTCATCTCTCCTGTAAGCATGAAATTAAAAAGATCAGGCATAAAGAGTAGTTTATGGGTAGCATTAAAGAGGGAAGAGTTCTCTAAAACCATGCTATATAATTGGAAGAGTGTATTTATTTGCATTATCTGTATTCCAGTTAGAGAGTATATTCTTTCCCTCGGCATAACTTTAAAGGCTTTATTTAATATTTCATCAGTTCTATGATCTCTATAACAGACAGGTAGTCCTGCTAAATATCCTTCTTTGGTTACTAATCCAAAGTCAACTCCCCAGGTATCTATACCAATGCTTTCAATATCAGGATACTTAGAAAAAGCCTTCCCTATTCCTTCTTTTATCTCATGAAAAATCTGGGGAAGGTTCCAGTATAATCTCCCCAATATTTCTACAGGTTTATTTATAAATCTATGGACTTCTTCTACTTCTAACCTTTCATCTTTTAAAATTCCTACAAGGGCTCTTCCACTTTCAGCTCCCAGATCAAAGGCAAGAAATTTTCTCTCTTTCATCTCTTTCCCCCTCTAAGTTCTTTCTTTAATTATCTTTTCCATATATCCGCTTTCTCTGAAGGCTTTTAATGGATCTAAAGGAACTCCCATCTCTTCTCTTACTTTATAAATCAAAGGCATTACATCGGTATCAAAGGCAGAAACAAGAGTATTTTCAGCCATAACAATGTCTTGCTCTTCCTGATATTTTCTCAATATCTTCCTATCAACTATTAACACTTTTGCATAAGTTTTATATATATTCTCTACACTTTGGATCATTTCTTCTATCTTAGGCTTTAAATTATGGGATTCATCTATCATATATGCAATATCTACCTTTAATCCATCTTCCTCAGCAGATACCAACTCATTAAATATTAAGAAGAGCTCATAAGGATTTATGGAACCTGTGGTTAAATCATCATCAGCATACTTTTTATTATTAAAATGAAAACCTCCTAATTTACCCTCATCTAAGAGGTTTGCAACAATCTGCTCAATATTTGTCCCTAAGGGATGGTGTCCTAAGTCCACTAATACAAAGCTTTTTTCTCCTAATTTATAAGATAGATTTAATGCACATCCCCAATCAGGTATATCGGTATGATAGAAGGCAGGCTCAAAAAATTTATATTCTATAAGAAGTCTCATATGAGGCTCTAAATGTTCATAAACCTCTTTTAAACTCTCTTCTAATCTATGTTTCCTTCCCCTAAAATCATCTTGTCCTGGGTGATTAGTCCCATCGGCAACCCACAAAGAGATATCCCGAGAGCCTAACTTTTTTGCAATATCTATACATTCTATTATATGTTTTGTTGCTTTTTCTCTTACCTTTTTATCAGGATGGCATAGGCTTCCCAATTTATAATCATCATCTTGGAAGAGATTGGGATTTATAGCTCCTGGTTTTATTCCAAGGGATAGAGTAAAATTTAGAAGTCCATCCCAATCGTCATACATATCCCAGGGAATATGAAGGGCAACAGTAGGGCATATTCCTGTAACTTTATGTACCATAGCAGCATCTTGAATTTTTTCCTTTACATTTCTTGCAGCTCCTTTTTGTTTAAATACTGCAAATCTTGTTCCTGAGTCTGCATAACCCCAGCTTGGAGTTTCTACTTTAAAATTTTTTAGTTTTTCTTCTACTTTTTTAATATCAATTCCTTTTTCTTCTAATTTGTTTTTGAGTATCTCATAACTCTTTTCATAATTGTTCATAATTATGAACCTCCCTCTTTATTATAGAGTATATGAAAGGATCCTCTAATTAGTTCAAACTTTTTCAATTTTTTCTATATAAATTTTCACTTCTTTTTATATGTTAAATATAACACTTCTTTTTTATCTATGTCAAAAATAGATTGTAGTGGTTCGCAATAGTGATAGGATATTTAATGGAAATATAAATCTTATTATTAAAAATATGAATAAATTTATACATATCTATTTATGAATCCATTAGGTCTTTTCCTTGCAATAAATAAAAAACTATGATAGCATAGCTCCAGAAATGAAAATAAAAATTGAAAAAAATGAATATATATGGAATGGAGGGTAAAAGGTGTTATCAGAAGAGAGAAGAATAAGAATATTAGAGATTTTAGAAAAGGAAAGGGGAATAAAGGTATCGGATTTAGTAAGAGTATTCAATGTCACGGGTGCTACTATAAGAAGGGATTTAGCATCTTTAGAGAAAGAAGGATTAGTTAAAAGAACCCATGGTGGTGCTGTTCTTCCTCAAAGTTTTTCCTTTGAACCTTTATATGTAACAAAAAAGAGACAAAATTTAAAAGAGAAGATGGCTATTGGGGAAAAGGCTGCAGAATTGATTGAGGATGGAGAGACAGTTTTCATAGAAACAGGAAGCACCACTCTTCAGGTTGCAAGAAATATTAAAAATAAGCATGATTTAACAGTATTAACAAATTCTATAGATGTAGCTCGGGAATTATTAAATGCAAGGGGTGTAGAGGTTATATTAACGGGTGGGAATTTAAGAAAAGAAACTTTGGCATTAATAGGACCTTTAGCAGAGAGAGTTCTTAGGGAGTTTAGAGTAGATAAGGTTTTTCTTGGGATCTCTGGAATTATTCCTGGGAAGGGAATGAGTACTGCCAGTATTGTGGAAGCTCAAATTAAGAAGTTAATAATTGAGATGGGAAAAGAAGTGATAGGAGTTGCAGATCATAGTAAATTTGGGAAAGAGTGTTTTGCCTTTGTAGCACCTACAGAAGTGTTAAATAAGATTGTGATTGATGATAAAGTTCCATCAAAGTATATAGAAGACTTAAGAAGCGAAGGAGTAGAGGTTATTATTTGTTCACCAGAAGATGTTAAATAAAGGGGGCTTGATAATGCCAAAAAATATAGGCATATTCCCAGATTTTGAACCTGGATATATTGAAGTTGGGGGGAAAATTCCTAAATTTCAGTTCAACAAAACTCTAAAGGTAGCATTAGAAGAAGGAGATATTACAAGAGAAGAAAGTATTGATCTATTAAAATGTATGCTTCTTACCAGAAACTTTGAAGAGATGATTTATGAGTTAAGAGTAAATAAGGGGAAGTATGGTCCTATTAAGTACTTATACATTGGTGCATCGCATCTTTCTATTGGTCAAGAGGCAGTTCCTACAGGGGGAATATCAGTAATAACAAAAGATGATTATATAACCAGTACCCATAGAGGGCATGGAGATGCTTTAGCCAAGAGCTATTTTGGACTAAAAGGAATGACTGAAGAGGAGTTAAAAAAGTTTATTACAGGTAATAGAGAGGTTTTAGATTTTTTAGGATTTGATATTAATAACAAAAGTAGAGATGAGCTTTTTGAGATAGCACTTAGGATTGCTCTATTTAGGACTATAGGAGAACTCTTTGGAAAGGAATGGGGCTTCTGCAGAGGTAGAGGCGGTTCCATGCATATTGCAGATTTTAAGGTAGGACATTTGGGGGCTAATGCTATAGTTGGAGGAAGTATGGGTATAGCAGTAGGTTCTGCTATGGCATCAAGATTTCTTGAAGATGGAAAGGTAACTTTATGCTTTGTGGGAGATGGAGCAATGAATACAGGAATAGCCCACGAGGCAATGAATATGGCATCTATGGATCAATTTATTAATGGTCTTATGAGTAAAAAGTTTGGAGTTCCTGTTATTTTTATGGTTATGAACAATCAATATGGAGAATCAGGACAGCAAAGAGGCGAGGTTACAGGGATTGATTATATTGCAGAGAGAGGTTTTGCCTATAACAGAAAGGGAATGCATGCAGAAGTGGTAAATGGGATGAATGTTCTTGCAGTAAGGGATTCTGTAAAAAGGGCAGTGGAAAGGGCAAGAAATGGGGATGGACCAATTATTCTTGAATTTTGGGGATATAGGTATATGGGGCATTCTCTTAGTGATGTTTTGGAAAAGCCAGAAGATGGTACATATAGGAGCTATGAAGAGTTGCAAGCATGGAAAAAGTATGATCCCATTGAGTTATATTCAAAAGAACTTATCAATGCAAAAGTATTGAGTGAAGAGGAGATAAATAATTTAAAGAAAGAATTTAGATCAAGAAATGAGGAGATAGCAGCAAAGGTTATAGGATCTCCTAATCCAGATCCAAAGGATATGACCCGTTATCTTTTTAAGGAGAATGCTATTAGTAATGAAGTTCCTGAAAAGTTTAGAAATGTACAGATATTAAAAGAGCCTACCTTTAAGGATAGAAATCCTGATATTGAGATTACCTATAGAGAGGCAATAATTGAAGCCCTATATCAGGAGATGAAAAGAGATAAAAGGGTAATGCTATGGGGAGAAGATGTTGCAGATTATGGAGGTTCCTTTGGTGCTACAAAAGGACTCTTAGAGATATTTGGTAGAGATAGGATCTTTAATACCTCCATATCAGAAGCTGCAATAGTAGGAACAGGAGTTGGAGCAGCTATGAGAGGATTAAGACCTATAGTTGAGATTATGTATATTGATTTCATTACGATTGCTTTGGATCAGGTGGGAAATCAAGCAGCAAAGATGAGATATATGACAGGAGGACAGGCAGAGATTCCACTCACTATTATAACCACAATTGGTGGAGGTAAAGGATATGCAGGACAGCATTCTCAAAGCATTGAGTCTATTCTTGCCCATCTCCCAGGGCTGAAGATTGTTGCTCCTTCTGATGCCTATGATGCTAAAGGACTATTAATTTCTGCTATAAGGGAAGATAATCCTGTAATCTATATTGAGCATCAAAATCTTTTACAAGACCCATTATTATCCTCTCTATCAAAGAGAAAGATACCAAAGGAAGATTACTTAATTCCTATTGGAAAGGCAGATATTAAGAGAAAAGCAAAAAGTTATGAAAAAAGTATCACAATAGTTTCTTGGTCTGCAATGGTTTATACAGTCTTAAAGGCAGCAGAAGAGTTAGAAAAAGAAGGAATAGAAGTTGAAGTGATAGATTTAAGAAGTTTGTATCCCTTAGATATGGATACTATTATTGATTCTATAAAGAGAACAGGAAGGTTTGCCATTACCACGCAGGCAGTATCCTTTATGTCTTTGTCTGCAGAAATTATTACTCAGATTTATGAAAAGGCATCTTCCTATTTGAAAAGACCTCCATTAAGGATTGGAGCACCCTATTGTCCTCCTCCAGCTTCTCCAGTTTTAGAAAAAGCCTTTCTGCCAAATGATAGAGTTATTGTTGAAGAAGTAAGAAAACTTTTTTAGAGGAGGGAAGATAGATGATTAAGAATTTTGTTATGCCAGAAGTGAGCGATGTTATGGAAGAAGGAACTGTTACTGCTTGGTTAAAGAGAGAGGGAGAATGGGTAAATAAAGGAGATCCAATTGTAGAGATAGAAGTGGAAAAGGCAGCAATAGAATTAGAAAGTGAAGAGGAAGGATATTTAAGAAAGATCTTAGTAAAAGATGGAGAGACAGTACCTGTGGGCACTGTTTTAGCATATTTATCAGATACGTTAGATGAGGAAATTCCAGAAGAAGAAAAGATGGTTATAGTAGAGGAGAAGAAAGAAGAGACAAAAGAAAGGACAATTCCCCTTTCCTCTATGAGAAGAAATATTGCAGAAAGATTATTAAAGAGTAAACAAAATATTCCCCATTTTTATATACTTACCGACGTGGATATGACAGATCTTGTCAACCTTAGATCTTCTCTGAATTACGATATAAAAATATCCTTTGATGATTTTATTATAAAAGCTACTGCTTTAGCTCTAAAGGACTTCCCTCTTATAAATTCCCGCCTAAGAGAAAATGAGATAGAACTTTTATCTGAGATAAATGTGGGATTAGCAGTTTCCTTGGAAGATGAAGGTCTTATAGTTCCTGTTATAAAATCTGCTGATAAAAAGAGTTTAAAAGAGATCGCTCAAGAAAGGGAGAGGTTGGTAAAGAAAGCAAGAGATGGAGAAGTTAGTTTGGAAGATATTTCTAATGGAAGTATAACTGTAAATAACGTGGGTGTTTTTGGTGTTTCTTCTATATTAGCCATAATAAATCCTCCAGAGACTGCTATTCTCACTGCAGGAACTATTCAGGAGAAACCTGTGGTCTTAAATGGAGAGATTAAGATTAGAAAGATGATGGAGATGACGCTTTCTGCAGATCATAGAGTTATAGATGGTTCTTATGGATCTAAATTTATTATGAAGGTTAAGGATCTTTTAGAAAATCCCAATTTATTAATAGGTTAAGGAGGAATTTAAAATATTCATGGAAAGTATAGCTTTAAGAATGTATGGAAAAATGGATCTAAGATTGGAAAAATTTGGACTTCCTGATATAACTGATGATGAAATATTAGCAGAGATTATTTCAGATACCAGTTGCCCTTCCACATATAAAGCGGTAGCTCAAGGTCCAGAACATCCCAGAGTTCCCAATGATATAGATAGAAATCCTGTTATTGTAGGGCATGAAATGGCAGGAAGGATATTAAAAGTGGGAAAAAGATGGAGAGATAAATACCAAGAAGGGCAGATGTTTACTATTCAGCCTGCTCTATTATATGAAGGAGGACCTGTAGGAGTTTTAAGTGCTCCTGGATATTCATATAAATATTTAGGAGGGCTTGCCACTAAAGTAATAATTCCTTCTGAGGTTATGGAGCAAAATTGCCTTTTGCCCTTTGAAGGAGATTCCTTTTTTAAAGGATCCCTTGTGGAGCCCATATCTTGTATAGTAGGTGCAGTAAACGTCCAGTATCATACAAAGGATGGGAGTTATGAACATATTATGGGAATAAAAAAAGGAGGGAAGATAGCCATATTGGGCGGAGCAGGTCCTATGGGCATAGGTTTTTTAGACTATTTTATAAATGGACCTCAAAATCCTAAACTTTTAGTAATTACCGATATAGATGATAGTAAATTAGAGAGGGCAAAAAGGGCTTTCCCTCCTGAAAAGGCTAAAGAGAAGGGAATAGATTTAAGGTTTGTAAATCCATTAAAAGATGAGTCCTATAAAAATATAAAATATGATGATGTATTTGTTCTTTATTACAGCTCAAAATTAGTAGAGGAAGCAGATTTTCTTCTTGATAGAGATGGATGTTTAAACTTCTTTGCTGGTCCTATAGATCATAATTTCTCCGCCTCTATCAATTTTTTTAAGGTTCATTATGATAAGCATCATATAGCATCCACATCTGGAGGGAATGCAGATGATATGTGGCAAGCATTGGAATTAATATCAAAAGGAATTTTAAATCTTTCGCCTATGATTTCTCATATTGGAGGAATAAATGCTGCAAAAGATGTCCTTTTAAATTTCCCAAAACTCTCTGGAGGAAAGAAGCTTATTTATACCCATCTCAATTTTCCTCTTTCTGATATTGATGACTTTGAAAGATTAAGCTATGAAGGAGAAGAAATCCTTCGTCCCATTTATAGAGATTTATATGAAATTGTTAAGGAAAATGATGGATGGTGGTGTGCAGAGGCAGAAAGGTATCTCTTAGGTCAGGAAAAACTTAAAATCAACTTATGAAAAAGCTTAAGACAGGAGGGTAAAATTTTATGAGACTTAAAGATAAAGTAGCAATAGTAACTGGTGGTGCTCAAGGCTTAGGAGAAGCTCTTTCTTATCGTTTAGCAGAAGAAGGATGTTATGTAACTATTGCAGATATTAATTATGAAAAGGCTAATGAAGTGGCAGATGCCATTACAAAAAAATATGGAAGAGAGATTATGGCTATAAAGACTGACGTTACTAATGAAGATGATGTAAGAAATATGGTAGAGAAAACTGTAGAGAAATATGGAAAGTTGGATATAATGTTATCTAATGCAGGTATATTAATTGCTCATGATATTACAGAGTTTCCTTTAGAAGATTGGAAAAGAGTCATAGATATAAATCTCACAGGATATTTTTTGTGTGCCCGAGAGGCTGCAAAAGTTATGGTAAAACAGAAATCAGGAGTCATAATTCAAATCAATTCAAAATCTGGTAAAAAGGGAAGCTTTAGGAATTGTGCTTATGCTGCATCAAAGTTTGGTGGGATTGGATTAACCCAAAGTATTGCATTAGACCTTGCACCTTATGGAGTAAGGGTTGTAGCTGTTTGCCCAGGAGATTTACTGGATTCTCCTTTATGGAAAGACAGTTTATACGAACAATATTCAAAAAAGTGGGGAATAAGTAAAGAAGAGGTGAGAGAACGATATTTAGGACAGGTTCCCTTAGGAAGATCTTGCACCTATAATGATGTGGCAAACGTAGTAGTATTTTTAGCAAGTGATGAGGCATCTTATATTACTGGAGATGCGATAAATGTTACAGGTGGGGTAGAAATGAGGTAATAAGATGGAGAAGAAAGTTTTTATAGATATTGGTATAAACGGTGCCTTTCTTACCCGGAGATGGGAAGAGCCTGAAAATTTTATGAAGTTAACAAGAGGTTTGGGATATGATTTTCATGAGTTTTGTAGTGATGTATTAGATCCCTTTTTTAGTGGAGATAGAGATTACCAGCTGGAGACTGCAAAAAAAATAAAAGAATATGCAGAAAAGTATCAGGTAGTTATCAGAGATTACTATACAGGAATGGCGACCCATAGATTTCATGGCCTTTCTCACAGTGATGAGAGGGTAAGAAGAAGAATGAGAGAATGGATATATGATGCCATAGATATTGCCAAAACTATGGGAGCAAGTTATATTGGAGGACATTGGGATGCTATCCCTGTGGAAGTATTAGAGGATAGAGAGAGAACAAAAAGGGCAGTAGAGCATATTTACAAAGAGTTTAGAGAGCTTTCTTTAGTGGTAAAGGAAAAAGGGTTATTAGGTATATGCAATGAGCAGATGTATATCCCCAGTGAAAAACCTTGGACATTAGAAGAGGCAGAAAATTTTTTAATTGAAGTAAACAAAGAGAATAATGGAGCCCCTTGCTATTTAACCATAGATGTGGGACATCAAGCAGGGATGCACTATGGACTTAAAGGTGAGGATCTATCTTATGTGGAATGGCTAAAGAGATTTGCAGCTTTTTCCCCTATAATTCATCTTCAACAAACTACACCCGATGCCAGTAATCATTGGCCTTTTACTAAGGAGTATAATGAAAAAGGTCATGTAAAGATGGAAGAGGTGCTTTCTGCTATAAAGTATTCCTTTGATCATTATAAAAAGAGTCCTGTTTCCCATTATCTTAAGCCTGTGGAGAAAATTATATTAATGGCAGAAGTAATTCCTTCATCATTAAAGACAGAAGAAGAAGTGATAAGAGAGCTAAAAGAGACAGAAGAATATTTGAGAAATTATATACCTAAAGGGGGAATAATTTATGAATTTAGCGAGTAAAGAACTTGTGGAAATTGGAAGGAAAATTGCAGAGAAAGGACTTGTGGTAGGACCTGGAGGAAACATTAGTGAAAGATTGGGAGATGTAGTGTATATGAAAGCCAGTGGAATTTGTTTTGAATCTGCAAAGGAAGAAGATTATGTTGGTGTAGATTTAAATACTGGAAAGGTGGTTGATGGAAGATTAAGACCCACATCGGAAATGTGGATGCATTTGGAATGTTATAAAGTAAGGGAAGATGTATCTGCAGTAATCCATACCCATCCTGTTTTTTCTATTGCCTATGCCTTTCAAGGAGAGCCCTTAAAACCATTTACTCCTGATATGGTAGCGCTACTTGGTTCTGAGATCCCTGTGATTGAATATGTGGTTCCTGGAGGAAAAGAGTTTGCTTCAGAGGTGGGTAAAGTTATAAAAAATTGCAATGGAGTTCTTGTTAAAAATCATGGATTAGTAACGGTGGGAAGTAATCTTAAAGAGGCATATTATAGGACTCTTCTTATAGAAGATGGGATTAAGATGGTGATCTTTGCAAAACTTTTAGGGAAGATGCAATTCTTTACCGAAGAACAGATAGAAGAGATAGATAATTTGGAAGCAGAAAAATATAGGAAGAAATTATTAAAAAGAAAGGATTAGCAGCCCTCTTAAACTACTGAGTAGCTTTTATATATCAAGCTCTTTTTGGAAAGGATTTAGGCTTTGTCTTTAATCCACGATGGAATATTTCACCATATTTTCTATACTTTTCATCTATATTCATATTTTTGTCTGCTACAATTCTTTCAAGTTTTTCCAAAGCCTTAGGGTTATAGATCATAAGCAGATATTTGTATTTTGTATGAAAGTCTATTAGTTTAGAGATAGATAGATTTTTGGATAGCTCTCTAAGCTCGGCAAGGGAGAATATTCTTACAAGAAAATAAAATCTTATTTCCTTATCTTTTAGTCTCTCCTCATCTTCTACAGGTAAGTATGGAAAACGCCTTTTTATGCCCTCTGCTAAAAATCCATTTGTTCTTCCATGGACATTGCCTTCATAATACAGCTTAGTAGATCCTACTCCACAAGAAGGGGATTTACTTTTAAGTAAAGCTCCATCTATATCTTTCATTTCTTCTAAAACCCTGCTGATATAATCTATCATCTTATCCGTTAGATCTATACCTGTGTCTGGCTGCAAAAGTTTCTTCCCATCTTCTTCTTTCACGATTATGATCCTTTCCCTGGGTACACCAAGCCCTATATCTACTTCTGGGCATACATCAATAATCTCTACAAAATTCTTTAATTTTTCTACGAATTCATCATTGATGATTCCACCATCATATCTCACAGGTTTTAAGAAGCATCTACTTAGGATTATTCTCGGCTTAGTCATATGCTATATTATATAATAGAATATGGATCTAAAAGTTAGAAATTTTGATCTTAAGGATTTAAATCAGGTATTAGAGATAGAGAAAGCTTCTTTCCCAATTGATGCCTATCCTAAATGCCTTTTCAAAGAATTCTATATTAGCTATCCTGAAGAATTCTTTGTAGCAGAAGTATCTGATAAGGTTGTAGGTTACATATTAGGATATATTTTTAATGATACAGGAGAGATTGTTTCTATTGCTGTGAAGCCTGAGTTTAGAAATTCAGGTGTTGGGAAAAAACTAATGGAAACTATTCTCTCCCTTTTTAAAGAGAAGAATTTAAAGAGATGTATTTTGCAGGTAAGGGTATCTAATAAAATTGCTATAGAATTTTATGAAAATTTAGGATTTAAGGTTATAAAAAGGGAGAAGGGATATTATATAGATGAAGATGCCTATATAATGGAGAAAAATCTTTTGTAATATAATGTTCATGGAATATATCCCTTATTTAGGAAGGTAGGTGAATTTATGAGTAAAGTATTAATAGTGGGAGCTGGATTAGTAGGAACATCTTTTGCCTATGGTCTCATGCAAAAGGGAATAGTAAAAGAGATAGTCCTTTATGATATAGATGAAAAGAGAGCATTAGGAGAGGCTATGGATCTTTCTCATGGAGTATCTTTTGTAAGACCTGTAAAAATAAAGGCAGGAAGCCTTGAAGAGGCAAAGGACTCTGATATTGTGGTAATAACAGCAGGGGCAAAACAGAGACCAGGGGAAACGAGATTACAACTTATAGATAGAAACTTAAATATATTTAGAGATTTAATCCCACAAATAGTTAATACGGGATTTAATGGGATCTTTTTAGTAGTTACTAATCCTGTGGATGTACTTACATATATCACATGGAAACTTTCAGGATTTCCAAGAAATAAAGTTATAGGATCTGGGACTGTACTTGATAGCTCTCGTTTTGCCTATCTTCTCTCTCAGCATTGTAATATTGACCCCAGATCTTTGTCTGCCTTTATTATTGGTGAGCATGGAGATACATCAGTTGCTGCATGGAGCTTAACACATATAGGGGGTGTTCATATCTCAGAGTTTTGCCCTATATGTGGAAAGAATTGCTTTAGTAAGGATGTAATGAATGAAATATTAAAGGAAGTAAGAGGATCAGCATATAAGATAATTGAATATAAAGGTGCTACTTACTATGCTATTGGACTTGCATTAGTAAATATTGTAGAAGCTATATTAGGAGATGAAAATAGAATTCTCCCTGTTTCCTCTGTTCATTATGATGTTTTAGGGATAAAAGATGTTCCATTAAGCATGCCTTCTATAGTAAATAAAAATGGGATAAGAAAAGTTTTGGATGTAGGACTTTCAGATGATGAAAAGGAAGCTTTAATTACATCAGCAAAAACCATTAGGGGAGTGATTGATGCTCTTAATATGGATAGAGTTGAAGGTGATGTAAGTACCATATAATAGTATATATTAAATTATTTAAGGAGGAAAGATGAAGTATAGAAGATTAGGAAGGACAAATATAGAGGTTTTTCCTATAGCTTTTGGAGGGATTCCCATACAAAGAGTAAGTGAGGATAATGCAGTAAAAGTTATAAGAAGAGCCATTGAACTTGGAATAAACTTTATAGATACTGCAAGAAGCTATACAGATAGTGAGATAAAGATTGGTAAGGCATTAAAGGGCATAGATAAAAGGATATATATTGCTTCAAAGTCAGGAAATAGGACAAAAGATGGCATATTTGAAGATGTAAAGATTAGCTTGAGGAATTTAGGCGTAGAAAAAATAGATATATATCAACTCCATGGGGTTAATGATAGAGATGCTTTTGATAAAGTATTTTCTGATGATGGAGCATATTGGGGTCTTTTAAAGGCAAAAGAAGAAGGATTAATTGGTCACGTTGCAATTTCAAGCCATAGCACTGATCTTTTAGAAGAGATTATTACAACCGATAAATTTGATGTAATACAGCTTTGTTATAACTTTATTGAAAATAAGGTGGAAGAGAAAATATTCTCTATGGCTTTAGAGAAAGATATTGGAATTATTGGTATGAAACCTATGGGAGGAGGTGTACTACCAAATCCAGCTCTCTCTTTGAAATATGTTCTTCAAAAAGAATTTTTAGTCCCTGATCCAGGAATGGAGAGTATTGAAGAGGTAGAGGAGAATGTGAAAGTTGCAATGAATCTTACAGAGATCACTCCTGAGGAATATGAAGAGATAGAACGTACAAGAAAAGAGCTTGGCTCAACTTTTTGCAGAAGATGTGAATACTGTCAGCCATGCCCTCAAGGAGTCCCTATCACATCAATTATGAGAACAAAAGACTTTTTAAAAAGACTTCCCAGAGAAACTGTAGAAAAGGGATGGTTTTATGATGCATATCTGCAGGCTCAAAACTGCACAAAATGTGGCACCTGTCTTCCTCGTTGTCCATATCAATTACCTATTCCTGATCTAATAGAGAGAAATATACAACTTATAAAAGATTATTTGGAGAATAAATAATGAGTAGACAAATTCTTATTGCATATTTTACCTGGTCTGGGAATACCCGTAAGATTGCAAATTTAATACACAAGGAAGTAGATGGGACTATATTTGAGATACAGCCTGAAGTGCCATATCCTAATTCATATAATGTGGTAGTGGAGCAGGCAAAGAAAGAGATAAGAGCAGGATATAAGCCTCCTTTAAAAACAAAGGTGGATAATATAGAGTTATACGACACAATCTTTTTAGGTTCACCTGACTGGTGGAGTACAATAGCCCCACCAGTGGCAACCTTTTTATCTGAATATGATTTATCAGGGAAAACCATCATACCTTTCTGCTCCCATGGTGGAGGCGGTCAGGAGCGGATATTCAGTGATATATCAAAACTTTGTCCCAAATCAAAGATTTTAGAAGGATTTGTAGTATATGGAAGTGGAGGAGGAGACTTACAGGCTAAAATATCCTCATGGCTCCATAAATTAAATATTAAATAAGGAAAAGGTTACTCTAACTTTTTTCTTAAGTTTTCAATAATATACATAGATATCCTAAAGATATCTCTATAATTTGTTCTACAATAAGGTTTTAAATAAATTTTTATAGCTTAAGGGATAATATACTCTTTCTTTACCGGTTTTGCTGATCCTTTATTACTAAATTCCACCCACAAACGGAAGTATCATAAAGATACTTACAGGAGCTCCAGCTAAAAAGAATCCAAATATGCTAATTATTATAAGCCATGCACCAATAGCCTTACTTTTTACTTTCATAGCTACAGCTCCCAAAATAATTGCAATAAGAGAAAGAACAATTCCCCAAGTGCCCCAATTCACAAGTGTCTTTCCGCCAGTAAGCTTAAAAAGTGTTGCAAGCTCTCCCAGCCCTGCCATTTCAATTGCAAAAATAATCCCTAATATCCCACCTATTAATGATATTAAGCCTCCAGCCTCCCCCATTATTTTTGACCTCCCCTTTCTAATTAATAATTGAGCTATATTTATTCTCTCTAATATATAGAATAAGTCAAGGTTATACTTTATCTCGCAAAAAATTTCTCTATGAAATTATCATCCTCTTTGATAGAATATTAATATGTCATTAAGTAAGGAAGATTATCATTTTAATTTTATCGTAAATACTTTAGATGGAGTCTTTTTCAACTTAGGGATGACTCTTGGCTCTATATATACCTTTTTTCCGCTTTTCCTGAAAAATCTTGGTGCAGGAAACTTTGAAATAAGCCTAATTCCAGCTATTACTAATTTAGGGTGGGCTATTCCTGGGATTTTGGGAGCAAAATATGCAGAAAAATATGCGAAAAAGATAAATATGCTTCTTAAATTTACCTGGGGCTCAAGGGTTCCATATATAATTTTATCTTTGGTTGTATTTTTCTTAGCCCCATATAATCCAAAACTTACTATTTATATTGCTCTTCTCCTCTTAGGAATTATAACCTTTTCTATGGGGTTTTTAGGACCTTGTTGGATGAGTATGGTGGAGAAGGTCATTCTTTATAAGAGAAGGGGGATATTTTTCGCCCTTGGAAGTGGGATTGGAACCCTTATGGGGATAGGAGGGGCAGAGTTAGCAAGGTATTTTTTGAATAGATATCCTTTCCCTATGAACTTTGGATATATCTTTCTAATTGCAGGAATTGTATCCACCTTCTCTGTATCCTTTTTGAGCTTAACAAGAGAAGAGCCAGATAGTATTAGAAAGGAAGAAGTAAGTTTTTATACATATATAAAAGGGATGAAAGAGGTACTTCTAAATAAAAACTTCAGGAACTATTTGATAACAAGAATTTTAGGATCTATTACACCTCCCTTTGCTACATTTATTGTGGTATTTGCTCTAAAGAAATTTTTAATTCAAGAGATGATTGTAGCAGAATATACTGCTGTTCTTGCCGTATCTCAAGGTCTATCTTCTTTTTTATTTGGAGTTTTAGGTGATAAATATGGACACAAATTGATTATTAGTCTGGGAAAAATCTCTTCCATAACTGGGCTCCTTTTACTTCTATTTGGAAACTCTCCTACTTTTATATATTTGGTCTATATTCTTTTGGGGATGGCAAATAGCTCTGCTTCTGTGGGAGATCAGACTCTCAGTTTAGATCTTGTTCCAAAGGATAAAAAGGAACTTTTTTTAGGTTCTCTAAACTTAATAGTCTCACCTTTTGCCTTTATATCCCCTTTAATTGCAGGAAAAATTGTAGATTTTTGGGGATTTGAGATGCTATTTAGTATCTCATTAATACTAAGCTTGATTACTCTTTGTTTCCTTTTAAGGACTGTTAGTGATCCCAGAAGAAAAATCAGTCAAAATGCGTAAGAATATCCTAACAGTGTTCTTAAGGATCTCCACACAAACAAACTTGTTGCCTTATTAATCCTTTTATCTTTTTTAACTTTCTACCCCTTTAAATATGATATTTTCTCATTGGGATTTAGAGATAAAAAATTTTCCTTATATTTTAAGATTCTCATATATTTTTTATGAGGCAATTCAAAAATTTGATGATGAAGAGCATTGTGGATTATAATATTTTATATTTAGAAAGAGAGGGAGAGGGATGAAAAAGATATTATTAGTTATTCTTATAATCTCCTTTATTTTATCTGCCACTGTATCAGCTCTGGGACAGGAGAACTTCTTTGAATTGGTGAAAAC
>ERZ795045.2557-NODE-2557-length-17632-cov-5.310747_pt1 | contig 17632 bp, 7 predicted proteins | sample MGYA00375129_ERZ795045 | MGnify/ENA primary metagenome ERZ795045 (study PRJEB30174, sample SAMN05720166) | activated sludge metagenome | isolation source: anaerobic digester from wastewater treatment plant | place: Japan | collected 2015-05-15 ... | reverse complement strand
GCATACACCGAGATCAGGGCGCCCTTTGCGGGTGTGGTCCTCACGAAGAACGCGGATGTCGGCGACATCGTCACCCCCATCGGCGCGGCGGCCAACGCGAAGGCGGCCGTGGTGACGATCGCCGATCTGGACTCGCTCCAGGTGGAGGCAGACGTGTCCGAGTCGAACATCACCCTCGTGGGGACGGGCAAGCCCTGCGACATCGAGCTCGACGCGCTGCCGGGCGAGAGATTCGCGGGGGTGGTGGACGCCGTCGTGCCGACGGTGGACAGGGCGAAGGCCACGGTGCTCGTGAAGGTGCGGTTCACCGGCATCGACCGTCGCATCCTTCCCGGCATGAGCGCGAAGGTCTCGTTCCTCCCGAGGGATGTCAGGGCAGAGGACAGAAGGGCCAGGCCCATGGTCGACGCCCGCTCGGTCAAGGCGACGGGCGGGAGGCACGTGGTCTTCGTGGTGGAGGGCGGCAGGGCGCACCTTCGCGAAGTCACCCTGGGCAGGCGTCTGAAGGACTGGGTGGAGATACCGTCCGGTCCGGCCCCGGGCAGCCTCGTGGTGGTGGATCCTCCCGAGGGCCTGAGAGACGGCTCGCGGGTGAAGATCGGTGCGCCGTGAGGCAGGGGCTCGAGACACCGGTCCAAGCGCCCGGGCGTTCGGGTGCCGCGGGCGAGGACGGGGTATTCCGGTGGGCGTGACCCAAGGGCCCGAGCGGCCACGGGGCGCCTCGAGCGAGGCTGCTCCCCCCGTGCGGGGGATCACGCCGGGGGGCTGAAGGGCCGGTGACACGGCCAGAAATGCCGCGTGTCGAAATGATCAGTACCGGGAGGAAGATCCGGCGTGACAGGGGCCCAGGACCACCAGCCGCTCGTAAGAGTCGAGCACGTGTCCAAGTCGTATAGGCGGGGAGACATCGTCGTCCGGGTCCTCAGGGACATACACCTCGAGATAGCGCAAGGCGAGTTCCTCGCTATCATGGGGCCCTCGGGGTCGGGAAAGAGCACGCTCCTCAACCTGATCGCGGGCATCGACCGCGTGGACGAGGGGACCATCACCGTGGGCGGCCGCGTGGTCACGTCCATGAACGAGACCGAGCTCGCGCGGTGGCGCTCCAGAAACGTCGGTTTCGTGTTCCAGTTCTACAACCTCATCCCGGTGCTCACGGCCTTCGAGAACGTGGAGCTCCCGTTGAGCCTGACCGCCCTCCCGAGGAAGGAACGCATCGAGCACGTCGAGGCCGCGCTGTCCCTGGTGGGGCTTTCGGACAGGATGGACCACTACCCGGCGCAGCTCTCCGGCGGGGAACAGCAGCGGGTGGCCATAGCGAGGGCCATCGTGACCGACCCCGTGATCATCGTCGCCGACGAACCCACGGGCGACCTCGACAGGGCTTCCGCCGAGGAGGTGCTCGACCTCATGACGCGGTTGAACGAGGACATGGGCAAGACCATCGTGATGGTGACGCACGACCCCCACGCATCCGGCCGTGCGCACGTGGTGAGGCACCTGGACAAGGGCGAGTTCGACAGCCGATGATCCTGCTCAAGATGATCGTGAGGAACGCGCTGAGGCGCCCCTTGCGGACCGCCCTCACCGTCGCGGCCGTGGCGGTCGCGATCCTCGCCTTCACCTTGCTGAGAGCCCTGCTCGCTGCCTGGTATTCGGCCGTGGACGCCTCTTCCGCCTCCCGGTTGGTCGCGCGGAACGCGGTCTCCATCATGTTCCCGCTGCCGATATCCTACGCGGACAGGATGAGGCACGTCGAAGGGGTGGCGCGCGTCTCGTACGGGAGCTGGTTCGGGGGCATCTACGTGAGCGAGAAGAACTTCTTCGCGAATTTCGCCGTGGATGCCCAGAGCTACCTGGACCTCTACCCCGAGCTCGTCCTGCCGGCCAAGGAGAAGGCGGACTTCCTCAGGGACCGCCGCGGGTTCGTCGCCGGGAGGAAGCTCGTCGAGCGCTTCGGGTGGCATATCGGCGACATCGTCACCCTGAAGGGGACGCTCTACCCTGGAGAGTGGGATTTCGTGCTGAGGGGCGTCTACGAGGGGAAGACCCGTACCGTCGACGAGACCCAGTTCTTCTTCCACTGGCAATACCTGAACGAGAGGCTCAAGGACTCGTTCCCCTCCATGGCCGACACCGTGGGCTTCTTCATGATCGGGGTGAAGGACCCCCAGTCCGCCGCAGCGGTCGCCCGCTCCATAGACAGCGCCTTCAAAAACTCGAGGGCTGAGACGCTCACCGAGAGCGAGCGCGCGTTCGTCTTGAGCTTCATCTCCATGAGCGAGGCCATCGTGAAGATCGTGAAGGTGGTCTCTCTCGTGGTGATCGCGATCATCATGGTGGTGGTCGCGAACACCATGGCCATGACGACACGCGAACGCACGGGCGAGTACGCGGTGCTCAAGACGCTCGGCTTCTCGTGGCTGAGCATCGTGATGGTGATCGCGGGGGAGTCCTGGTTCATCTCAGCTGCAGGGTGCCTCACCGGCGTGATCGCCGCCTTCCCGGCCGTGGGCTTCCTCACCACGAAGCTGAGCGCGTACTTCCCCGTGTTCTTCATAGACGCCGAGACCGTGGCGCTCGACGTGGTGGTCGCGTTCCTCGTGGGCACGGTCTCCATGGTCATCCCCTCGTGGCAGACGTGCTGCATCAGGGTGGCGGACGCCCTCAAGAAGGTGGGATAGATGGCGCTTCCCCTTGCCTACAACCTGCGCAACCTGTGGACACGCAAGGTGGCCACGGTGCTCACCGCCTCGGGCATGGCGCTCGTGGTCTTCGTTTTCGCGTCGTCGTCCATGCTGTCGGAAGGCCTCAAGAAGACCCTGGTGGAGACGGGCTCACCCGACAACGTGGTGGTGGTCAGGAAGGGGGCGACCTCGGAGGTGGACAGCTCCGTGGAGAGGTGGCAGGCCCACGTCGTGGAAGCGCTCGGCCAAGCGGCCCCCTCCGACGACGGCTCGCCCCTGTCCGCCAGGGAGGTGCTCGTCCTGGTGACGCTTCCCAGGGTGTCCGGTGGGGTATCGAACGTCGCGGTCAGGGGGATCGGGAGACACTCGGCCGGGCTCAGGCCCCAGGTGAGGATCGTCCAGGGCCGTATGCCCCGCTTCGGGGCGAGAGAGGTCGCCGTGGGCTCCAGCATCGCGAGACGGTTCGCGGGCATCGTCCCGGGCGGCACGGTGAGGCTCGCCCTGGACGAGTACCGGATCGTGGGGATCATGGACGCATCCGGAACGGCGTTCTCATCGGAGGTCTGGGCCGATGCGGACCAGATCATGCAGACCTTCCGCCGCCCCGTGTACTCCTCCCTCGTGTTCAGGCTGTCGAGGCCCGAGAGGTTCAAGGAGGTACAGGCCGCCATCGAGGGCGACCCGAGGCTCACCCTCAAGGCCGAGCCCGAGTCGTCCTACTGGCGCAAGCAATCGGAGCTCATGGCGATGTTCCTCGAGATCCTCGGCATGTCGCTCGCCCTCCTCTTCTCGATCGGGGCGGTCATCGGCGGCATGGTCACCATGCACGCGGCGGTCGCGGGCAGGACGAGCGAGATAGGCACCCTCAGGGCGCTCGGGTTCGGCCGCAGGCACATTCTCCTCGGGTTCATCGCCGAGGCGCTCATCCTCGGCCTCGCTGGCGGCCTGGCGGGGCTCGCCCTGGCCTCGCTCCTGCAGTTCGTGACCGTCTCGACCGTCAACTTCCAGACCTTCTCGGAACTCGCCTTCTCCTTCGAGCTCGGGGCCCGCACCGTGGCCGAGTCCCTGCTGTTCTCCCTGGCGATGGGGTTTGCAGGCGGGTTCATGCCGGCCTTGAAGGCATCGCGCATGAACATCGTGGAGGCGCTCCGCACGGCTTAGGCCGGCAGACGGTCGTCTTTCGCCGGCTTGGCTTGAAAGTCGGTGATGTGCTGCATCTTGGCGTTCAGGGGCGTCGGGAAGACAGGGAGTTCGAGCGCGTCGGAAGCGAATCCGCATCTCGGAGCCCAGGGGCGTCGGCCTTCGCCTCCTTCGCGCGCCCGCAAGCAGACGCGCGAAGGGGTGCGATCGGGCGCTGCCCGTGCGGCAGCGAAGGCGCTCGTGTGACGGGGTGTGCGGGTCTTGGCCGCGTCCAGTAGGGCGCGTGCGGCCCTGCAGGGGTGCTTCACGGCCGCGGCCCGTAAAGCTGCTGTCTTCGCGAGAGCCTCCGTCGCTCACCGGCTGCGGCCGAAGGCCCCGAAGGAGGGCCTCCGATCATGCCCAAATGCCCGATGCCCTCCATCCGTGACCGTGGTATACTCGGAAGAGAGTGCAATGGGCCTGGGCGTGGATAAAACAGCGGGAACGTTGACGTTCTACCGGGGCAACCGTCTCGAGACACTGGCGGAAAGGCTCTGTGACCTCCTGTCGCAGCCCTGCGGCGGGCCCTTCGAACCGGAGACCGTCGTGGTGAGCAGCAGGGGCATGCAGAGGTGGCTCTCCCTCGAGATAGCCGCCAGGCTCAAGGTCTGCGCCAACGTGAACTTCCCTTTCCAGAAGGCCTTCGTGCTCGACATGTTCTCGAGGGTGCTGGGCGGCAAGAAGCCCGGCGCCCTGTTTGCGCGCGAGGTCATGACGCAGCGCATCATGGAGGTGCTCCCCTGCCTGGCGACCGGGGACGCCTGGCGGGCCCTCGAAGGGTACCTCGCCCTGGACCCCGAGGGCCTGAAGCTCTACCAGCTTTCGTCCTCACTCGCGAACCTCTTCGACCAGTACCTCGTCTACAGGCCGGATATGGTGGCCGGGTGGGAGGAGGGAAAGACCTCCGGGGAAGGCGATGTCGAGCGGTGGCAGAAGGAGCTCTGGGCGAGAGCCTTCGGCGCCGCGGGGTTCGACCATCCGGCCCGCATGGCAGACGAGTTCTGCCGCGCCGTGGGCCAGGCCCCGGCGGAGGTGCTTCCCAAGAGGGTCTTCGTCTTCTCGGTGCACTCGTGGCCGCCGTCCTTTCTCCGTGTCCTTGCCGCCCTCTCCTCCCGCACCGAGGTGCACCTGTTCTGTCTTGACCCCTGCAGGGAGTACTGGGCGGACATCAAGAGCGAGCGAAGGATCGCCAGGGTCGCTTCCCATGGACGTGTCACGGACCTCGAGCGGCTCCACCTGGAGGTGGGCAACGAGGTCCTTGCGGCCTTCGGCGACGCGAACCGGGAGTTCCTCGACATGGTGTACGAGCTCGAGTGCGACCAGGAGGACCTGTTCGACGACGTCGACGAGACCTGCGTGCTCGGGCGCATCCAGGGGGATATCCTCGGGCTGGCACGCGCAGGCGAAAGGGGCGTGCAAGAGGTGGACCCTCGCGACCGTTCCCTCCAGGTCCATGCCTGTTACAGCGCTATGCGAGAGGTGGAGGTCCTCAAGGACGTCCTCTTGGACCTCTTCGAGACGTGCGCGGGCCTCGAACCCAAGGACGTCCTGGTGACCGCGCCCGACATCGAGCCCTACGTGCCCCTCGTTCGGGCCGTGTTCGACGCGGACAGGGACGGCCCGAGATCCATCCCGTACAGCATCTCGGACAGGTCGTTCAGGAGGTCGAGCACGGCGGCCGAGGCCCTCGTCTCCGTCATGGCCCTTGCCAGGGGCCGCTTCACCGCGACGGAAGTGCTCGACCTCCTGGACCACGAACCCGTCCGGTCGAGGTTCGGCTTCGGCGCCCAGGACCTGCAGGCGGTGCACGAGTGGGTCCGCTCGGCCTCCATCCGCTGGGGCATGGACGGTGCGCACAAGGCGTCTTTGGGGCTTCCACCCTTCGAGGAGAACACCTGGGCGTTCGGGCTGAGGAGGATGCTGCTCGGCTACGCCATGAGGCCGGGCAAGGACCTGTTCTCGTCCATGGCGCCCTTGGAGGGGGTCGACCTCTCGCAGGCGGAGCTCCTCGGCAGGTTCTGCGACTTCGTCGAGCGCCTCGAGGGGTGGGTACGGGCCTTGAAGGGCAAGAGGACGTTCGAGGAGTGGTCGGGGCTCCTGCTCGGGCTCCTGGACGATCTCGTCCAGGTGGGTCCGGATAGCATCGACGATATCCTGCGCCTCAGGAAGGTCATCGAGGGCATCGGGGAGGCCTCGGCCCTCGCCGGGAACACGAGGGAGGTCGGGGTCGCCGCCGCCATGCAGGCCCTCCTCGACCACCTCGACGAGCCGGCCGAGGGCAGCGGGTTTCTCGAACGCGGGGTGACCTTCTGCTCCATGCTCCCCATGCGAGCGGTGCCGTTCAGGGTCGTCTGCATCCTCGGCATGAACCACGACGACTACCCGAGGAAGGACGCGGCCTCCATGCTCGACCTCATGAAGAAACGCAGGAGGAGGGGCGACAGGAGCCTGCGCTTGGAAGACCTGTCGCTCTTCCTGGAGACCCTGCTCTCGGCCAGGGAGGTCCTCTGCCTGAGCTACGTCGGGATGGGCATCCAGGACAACGCGTTGAAGCCGCCATCGGTGGTCGTGAGCGCGATTCTGGACTATCTCGACAAGGGCTTCGTGTCGCGGGGCGGGGGGAAGGCCTCCGAGGCGGTTCTCCGCAGGCACCACCTCCAGGCCTTCAACCCCGCGTACTTCACGAAGGCCGACCCGATCCACAGCTTCTCGGAGCGAGACGCCCTGGCCGCCCGTGCCTTGGTCTCGGCCGGCCCACCCGGCGGGCCCGTCGTGGACGCGGCAGCTGGCGCTCATGTAGAGGCGCCCGCGACGAGCGCCCCCGGGGCGGACGGGGCGGAGGCGGTGTCCTGCCCGGGGGCATCCCCAGCCCCGGCGATCGAGCGCGTTCCTCTCAAGGGCCTGATCGACTTCTACTCGAACCCCGCCCGCTGTTTCCTGGAAAGGACCCTCGGCGCGAGGCCCCCGAGGGACGACGGTCCTCTCGAGGACTCGGAGCCCGTGACCCTCGAGGGGCTCGAGAGGTACGTGGTCGACGAGCGCGTCCTCGCCGGCATCCTCGAGGGCGAACCCAAGCAGAGGCTGTTTTCGCGCCTGAGGGCCGAGGGCCTCCTCCCCCACGGAGAGGCCGGGAGGGTCGTGTTCGAGGAGGCCGCATCACGTGCCGCATCGTTCGTCGAGCGGCTCTCGCAGCTCTGCAAGGGCGTCTCGAGACGGGTGGAGAGGGTCCGGGCCGAAATCGGCCGCTACGTGCTCGAGGGCGATGTGGAGCTCTTCGGGCACGGGGTCGTGGCATCCCTGAGACCGGCCGAGCCCAAGACGAAGGATCACTTGGGCATGTGGGTGAGGTTGCTGGCGTACCGTGCGTCCGGCGGGCACGCCGAGAAGGCCTACCACCTGGGCCTGGACAAGGTCGTCTCGGCGAGGCCGCCCGCCGACCCGAGGGCCGCCCTCGAGACGTTGATCGAGGTTTACCTGGAAGGCCTGAGGAGGCCCGTTCACCTCTTCCCGAACAGCTCCTACGCATACGCGGAAGAGCTCGTGAAGGGGGGCGATGAAGAGAAGGCCATGGCGAAGGCCAGAACAAAGTGGGCAGGCGACTACGAACCCAGTCCGGATTCGGACGACGAGGCCGTCCAGCTCCTCTTCCACGGGACAGACCCCCTGGACGAGGAGTTCAGGATCTTCTCGGCGAGGGTGTTTCTCCCGATGGTCGAAGCGCAGAAAAAGGGATAGGCGTGAAGAGACTCGACCTGAACACGGTGGACCTCTCGGGCACCCACCTCGTCGAGGCGAGCGCGGGCACGGGCAAGACCTACGCCATAGCCTCGCTCTTCATCAGGCTGCTCGTCGAGGCCGGCCTTCCCGTCGAGTCCATCCTCGTGATCACCTTCACGGTGCCCGCGACCGACGAGCTGAAGATCCGCATCAGGAACAAGATCAGGGAGGCCTGCGAGGCCTTCGCCGCGGGCGACAGCCCGGATGCGTTCCTCAAGGGGTTCATCGAGCGCTCGCCCGAGAGGCTGCAGGCAACAAGGGTCCTCGAGGACGCGCTCATGCGGTTCGACGAGGCGTCCATCTCGACCATCCACGGGTTCTGCAGGCGTCTCATAGCCGACATGGCCTTCGAGACCGCCAGTCCCTTCAGGATGGAGCTCGTCCCGGACGTCTTCGAGGTGGTGGAACGTGCCGCGTGCGACTACTACAGGATCCACGTCTCTTCGTCGGATCTGCCCGAGTTCGTTGCGTATGCGATGGGGAAGAAGGTCAGCCCCGCCTGGTTCATGAGCCTCGCCAAGAGACCTGTGGCCGGCCGGGTGATCCCCGGTGCAGGGGAACCGGATATGCAGACCCCCCTGGAGCGTTACCGGAAGGCCCTGGACGAGCTGAAGGCGGCGTGGGGCAGGGGCAGGGCGGAGATCGAGGCCATCCTCTCCGATGTCGATCTCATCAAACAGAGTTCCAGGCTCAAGGCTGAGAACATCCCCGGGCTCATCCGTGTGATCGACGGGTTTCTCGCAGGGGGCCGGGTCTCCATGGGCGTGCCCGAGTGCATAACCGCCCTCACCTACGACTCGCTCTCGAAGGCGAAGAAGTCCCATGCGGTGCTGCCGAAGCACGCCGTGTTCGATGCGTGCACGATCCTCGAGGAAGAAGGAAAGGCGCTCGAAGCGGCCTTCGCTGAGAAGCTCACGAGCCTCAAGGCGGGGTTCCTGAAGTACCTCGACGAACATCTCCGCAGGTGGGGTGAGGAGGAGGGGAGGCTGCACTTCGACGAGCTGCTCTTGAGGGTCCACCGGGCGCTCTCGCAGGACACGGGCACCGTCCTCGTGGATGCGGTGAGATCCCGGTACAGGGCTGCTCTCATAGACGAGTTCCAGGACACCGACCCCATCCAGTACGAGATCATAAGCAGGTGCTTCGAGGGGCTGCCCCTCTTTTTCATAGGCGACCCCAAGCAGGCCGTCTACAGCTTCAGGGGGGCTGACGTCTTCACCTACTTCAAGGCCTCGTCCCGGGTGCCAAAGGAGAAGAAACACACCCTGCTCACCAACTACAGGAGCGATCCCGGCCTCGTCGAGGCGGTCAACGCCCTGTTCCGCGGGCATGACAGCCCGTTTTTGCTCCCGGGCATCTCCTTCGAGCCCGCAGTGCCGGCGCAGGCCCCCTTGCGCAAAGACCCCGGGGAGGAAGGGGAGGCCTCCCTGGAGATATGGGTGGCGCGAGAGGGCGAGGAATACACGAACGTGAGCGACGCGGAGGATGCCGTGTGCAGGGCTGTGGCCCTCGAGATAGGGAGGATCCTCTCCGGGGAGGGCCCGGGGATCAGCGCCTCGAACATCGCCGTGCTCGTCAGGACCAACTACCAGGCACGCAAGGTCAGGGACGTGCTCAAGGATGCGCGCATCCCCGCCGTGCTCTCGAGCGACGAGGACGTGTTTTCCACGAGGGAGGCGCAGGAGACGGCGCTCGTTCTGGACGCCGTCATAGAGCCTCGGAACGAGGGGATCGTCCGCTGCGCCCTCATGACGCGCATCTTCGGCCTGACGTGGAGAGATGTCCTGGCCCTGAACGCGGACACGGCGTCCTGGGAGAGACGGCTCGAGTCCCTTGCGGCATACCACGATCTCTGGCTCGGTAAAGGGTTCACCCTGATGTTCAGGAGGCTCATCGACTCGGAGGGGGTTCGGGAAAGGCTCCTCGGGATGGAACGGGGCGAGCGGGCCCTCACCAACGTCCTCCACGTCGCGGAGCTGCTCGGCAGGGCGGAAGCCGAAGGCGGGCTCGGAATGAGGGCCCTCAGGAAGTGGCTCGCGCTGAAGATGGACCCTCGGGCGCCAAAGCCAGAAGAGTCGCAGCTCAGGCTCGAGAGCGACGATGAGGCGGTCAAAGTCATGACCGTGCACAAGAGCAAGGGGCTCGAGTTCGAGGTCGTATTCTGCCCCTTCGCGTGGAGGACGAACAGGCCGAAAAACGACCTCTCCTGCTGGTTCCACGACGAGAACGGCGACGTGGTGCTCGACCTCGGCTCGAAGGACTGGGACGAACATCGCTGCCGCGAGTCCCAAGAGATGATGGCGGAGGACCTGAGGCTCTTCTACGTGAGTGTCACGAGGGCGAAGAAGAGATGCTACGTCGCCCTGGTGGATGTGAAGAACGCGAAGAAGGGCAATGTGCCCGAGGCCTCTGCGCCTCACCTTCTCCTGGGCGCGGACGGGGGCGGGGGCATCCAGGAGGGCTTGAGGGGGCTTGTCGAGAGGGCCAAGGGCCGCATACGCGTCGTGCCCATGCCCAGGGGCGCGCACGCCTTCCCCAGGGAAGGAGCTCGAGGGGCCGAGCCCGTTGCCCGTGCCTTCACGGGTATTGTCGATCGGTCGTGGCGCCTTGTGAGCTTCACCGCCCTGACCAGGGGCGTCTCGAGCGAGCACGTGGACCAGGCGCGGGACATCGACCACGACCCGCTCGCGACGCAGCCGGACATGGCAGAGAGGAAGGACGCCTTCTCCTTCCCTGCCGGGGCTGCCTCCGGGGTGCTCCTCCACGAGATCTTCGAGAAGATCGACTTCGCCGCCGGCGCCGGCGAGATCCAGGAGATGTGCCGGCAGGCGCTTGTCTCCCACGGGTTCGACCCGGGGTGGACGGACACGGTCTCGAGCATGGTGCAGAGGGTGCTCGGTGCGGACCTGGGCGGCTTCAGCCTGAGGGACGTCGGTGCCACCAACCGCCTGAGCGAGCTCGAGTTCTTCTACCCGCTCAGGCTCGTAGGCTGGCGCGAACTCGGCGACGCCCTCGAGGCGTGCATCGGCTGCGACCTCCCCGCCGGCCAGGGGCTGAAGACCCCCCGGCTCGTCTTCGACCCTATCCGCGGCTTCGTGAGGGGTTTCATGGACCTCGTGTTCTCGCACGGCGGGAAGTTCTACCTCGTGGACTGGAAGTCGAACCGCCTCGGCGAGAACCCCTCGGACTACAGCCCCGCCTCGCTGCAGGAGGCCATGCTCAGGAACAACTACGTGCTCCAGTACCTCCTCTATCTCGTCGGTCTCGACCTCTACCTCGCCTCCCGCGTGCCCGGGTACAGGTACGAGACCCACTTCGGCGGCGTGTTCTACGTGTTCCTCAGGGGTGTGAACCCCGGATGGGGCGCGGGGTCGGGTATCTACTACGCGAGACCCTCCACGGCGGCGCTCGGGCGTATACGGGCGGCGCTCGTCGGTGGTCCCGGGACAGGGGGGCCTTTGCCGTGACATGGACCGATACCGGCCTGCAGCCGGAACTCTTCGCCCACGTCGACGAACACTTCGCCCACTTCATGGAGCGACTGTCGGGCTCGCCGTCCAAGGAGCTGGCCCTGGCCGCTGCATTGCTCAGCAGGGTGTGCAGGGAAGGACACACCTGCCTCGACCTGGCGGACCCGCTGTCGGCCCTCGACCCGGGTTCCAGGGCGTCGCTGGAGAAGCTCATACCTGGGGTCGAGGCCTGGGTGGACAGCCTGCGGGGGCTGCCGGTGGTGGGCGGGCCCGGTGACTACAGGCCCCTCGTCCTCGACGGGGAGAACAGGCTCTACCTCCACCGCATCCACGAGGACGAGCTCTTCCTGTCGAACAGGCTGAGAGAGCTGAGCTCTCAGGTGAGGCCGCTCGATGTGGACCGGCTGAGGGAGGTGTTGACCAAGACGCTCAAAGGCGCGTGCGACGAGGGGACCGTCCGGCAGAAGGCCGCTGTCATCGCTGCGCTCAGGAGCTCGCTGTGCGTGGTCACCGGCGGGCCGGGCACGGGCAAGACGACGCTCGTGTTGAGGATGCTCGCCCTCATGATGGAGAACGATCCCGGGCTCGTGGTACGCCTGGCGGCGCCGACCGGCAAGGCGGCCCGGAGGATCTCCGAGTCCATCGATCGAGGGATCGCGGGCCTCGACGCGCCGGAGTGGGTCAAGGAGCGGATCCCCAGGGAGGCAGCCACCATCCATCGCCTCGTGGGCCTGGGGAAACCCTGGTCCCGTGCCGGCAGGAGGGGGCGCCTGCTCGACGCCGACGTGGTCGTGGTGGACGAGGCCTCCATGGCGGACCTTGAGCTCATGGCGGCGCTCGCACGATCGCTCAAGGAGGAGTCGCGCCTCGTGCTGCTCGGGGACAAGAACCAGCTCGCCTCGGTCCAGGCCGGCTACGTGCTGGGAGACATCTGCGACACCGGCGTGAGCCACCCCTACTCGGACGCCTTCGCCTCCCTGGTGCACGGCGCCACGGGAGGTCACCTCCCGGGCGGGAACGCTCCCGGTATCCAGGATTCCATTGTGGAGCTCACCAGGACCTACCGGTTCGAAGAGGGCAGCCCGATCGCGAAGGTCGCCTCGTCGGTGAAGGAGGGCGACGGCGTCACGGCCCTCGGCATCCTCCGGGAACCGGGGGGGGCGGACGTCTCGTGGCGCAGGCTGCCCTCCCCGGAAGGTCTCGGCGGTCTCCTCAGGGATGAGGTGATCCGGGGGTACGGTCCCTTCCTGAGGGAGAGAGACCCCGTGGAGAGGCTGAGACTCTTCGACACGTTCCGGATCTTGTGTGCCGTGAGGGAGGGACCGTACGGCGTCCAGGCCCTCAACCGGATCGTCGAGAGGGTGCTCGCTTCAGAGGGGCTCATCGACCCTGTGGATCAGTTCTACGAGAACAGGCCGGTCCTCATTACCGAGAACGACTACACGGTGAGCCTGTTCAACGGCGAGGTGGGGGTGGTCGCGCGCGGTGACGAGGGCGTGCGGGTGTGTTTCCCCGGTCCACGGGGCGAGGCGAGGATGGTGTCGACCACGAGGCTGCCGGCCCACGAGACCGCCTTCGCCATGACCGTGCACAAGAGCCAGGGTTCCGAGTTCGACCACGTGCTCGTGATCCTGCCGGACAGGGACATCCCCCTCCTGACGAGGGAGCTCGTGTACACGGCCGTCACGAGGGCCAGGCAGAGCGTGACGGTGTGGGGCGTGGAGAAGGTGTTCGTGCAGGCGGTCTCCCGAGCCACCAGGCGCGTCTCGGGGTTGAGAGAAAGGCTCTGGGCGTAAGGATCGGATCGCCCGGGAGACGGTCCAGGCGGGTCGCCGTCGCCTGGCCGGGTTGCCGTTTGCTCATGGGCGGGTCTTCGTGATCGGCGCTCGAGCGTCCCTGTTGGCGGTGCGTGAACATGGCCGTTCGGCAGTCATACCGGGAGAGAACCTTGCCGATATACCTTAAGGGGAATTTTCGAGGTGGGAAGAAGCACCAGGCCGGGGAAGGCACGGTTCGTGGAGGCTGACATGGCGAGGAATATCACCAAGGCCGAGCTTGCCGAAAGGGTCAAGGAACTCGAGAGGGAGGTTTCCCTCCTCAGAAGGAGCTTCAGCGAGAGAAACCGTCTCGACGAGCTCTTCCTGGAGACCGTGGGCGAGGCATGCTACCTGTTCGACCTCAAGGGAAACGTCATGGGGTTCAACCGCGAGGCGCAAGGCATGCTCGGCTACGAGCCCGGCGAGTTGCCCGGGCTCAACTACAAGCGCTTCACCTCTCCCGAGACCGCAAGGCGCCTGTACGAGTGCTTCCACCGCATCTACACCACCGGTGTACCCCAGCGCATGGTGGACTACGAGGTCATCCGCAAGGACGGGAGCAGAAGGATCCACGAGATGTCCGCGGGGCTCGTGCGGGATGAGCGCGGGGACCCTGCCGGTTTCCGCGTGCTCGTGCGGGACGTGACCGAGCAGAGGCTGATGAAGGCGCTCCTGGAAGAGGGAGAGAGGCGTTACCGTACCATCTTCGAGAACACCGGCACAGCGACCATCGTCATAGCGGCAGACACAACCGTCCTGCTCGCCAACGCGAATTTCGCGAGGCTCGTGGGCTATTCAAAGGAGGAGATCGAGGGGAAGATGAGCTGGACGGTCTTCGTCCACCCCGAGGACCTGGAGCGGATGAGGCGCTACCACTTCATGCGGAGGGAGGCCCCGGGCTCGGCGCCCACCAGCTACGAGTTCAGGCTCCTGACGCGCTCGGGCGACACCAGGCACATCCGCGTGTCCCTGGCCATGATCCCCGGCACTGGCGAGAGCGTGGCCTCGTGCATGGACATCACGGACCTGAAAAAGGCCGAGGAGGAGGCGAGACTGAGCTCGCGGCGTTACCAGGACATCCTCGACAGCATGCAGGAGGCGTACTACGAGGTCGACCTCAAGGGGAACTTCACGTTCTTCAACTTCAGGGCTATAGAGCGTCTGGGCTATACCCTGGAAGAGCTCAACGGGATGAACTACCGCCGATACATGGACGAGGAGAATGCGCGCAAGGTCTACGAGGCCTTCCACGGGGTTTTTCTCACCGGCGAGCCGGTGACGGGATTCGCCTGGGAACTGAAGGACAAGTCGGGCAATCCCATATTCGTGGAGGCGTCCATCTCGCTGAAGAGGGACGAGAGCGGCTCCCCTGTCGGGTTCAGGGGCGTGGTCAGGGATATCACCGAGAAGAGAAAGGCGGAGGATGAGCTCAGGGCCAGCCGGCAGCGTTACCGGGACATCCTCGAGAGCATGGAGGAAGGTTACTTCGAGGTGAACCTCAGGGGGGAATTCGTGTCCTTCAACGAGGCGGCCATGAGGATGACGAGTCTCAGCGCGGAGGAGCTCATGGGGATGCATTACCACGCCTATGCCCCTCCCGAGACGGCGCGCCGCATGTACGAGACCTTCAACACCGTGTACAGGACCCGCAGGCCGATGCGCATGGTGGATTACAAGGTCATCCACAAGGACGGCTCGCTCCACGACAACGAGCTCACCGTGTGGCCCAAGCTGGACAAGAACGGCGAGGTGGTGGGTTTCCACACCCTGGTTAGGGACGTGACCGAGCGCAAGAAGGCCGAGGATGCCCTGCGGGTGAGCGAAGAGCGTTACCGCGCGATCTTCGAGAACACGGGGAGCGCTTCCATCCTCATCGCGGAGGATACCACCGTGCTCTTGTGCAATTCCACCTTCGCCAAGCTCACGGGTTACAGCAAGGAGGAGATCGAGGGAAAGATGAGCTGGACCGTCTTCGTCCACGAGGACGACCTCGAGCGGATGAAGACCCACCACGTCCAACGCAGGAAAGACCCGTCGCTCGCCCCGTCGTCCTACGAGTTCAGGCTCAAGACGCGCTCCGGGGAGATCAGGGACATGCTCCTCTCCGTCGTGATGATCCCCGGGACAAAGGAGGGCGTAGTCTCGTGCCTGGACATCACGGAACTCAAGAGGACCGCGGAGGCGCTCAAGAGGAGCGAGGAGCGGTTCAGGGACCTGGCGAGGCTGCTCCCCGAGACGGTGTTCGAGGCGGACAAGACGGGGAGGCTCACCTTCGTGAACGACATCTCGTTCGCCACGTTCGGCTATACGAGGGAGGACCTCGAGCGTGGGCTCTCGTTGTTCGACATGATCGTCCCAGGCGAGAGGGAGAAGGCGGCCGAGACCGTCGCACGGATCATGGCGGGCCATCACCTCGGCCTCAGCGAGTACACGGCGATGCGAAAGGACGGCGTTACCTTCCCCGTCCTGGTCCATTCCACGCCCATCGTGCAGGATGGGAGGGTCTCGGGTATCAGGGGGTTCCTCATCGACATCACCGAGAAGAAGAACCTCGAGTCGCAGCTCATGAGGGCCCAGAAGATGGAGGCCATAGGGACGCTCGCGGGCGGCATCGCCCACGACTTCAACAACCTCCTCATGGGCATCCTCGGCAACGTCTCCCTGCTGCTTGCGGGCGTCGAGGAAGGGAACCCGGCCTACGAGAGGCTCAAGAGCATGGAGGAGTACGTGCGGAGGGGATCGGAGCTCACCAAGCAGCTCCTGGGGTTCGCCAGGGGCGGCAAGTACGAGGTCAAGACCACGGACATGGCCGGGTTCGTACAGAGGAGCGCCGAGATGTTCGGGAGGACCAAGAAGGACATCCGCATGCACGTCAAGGCCGTAGAAGGCCTCCATCCTGTCGAGGTGGACCGCGGGCAGATGGACCAGGTCTTTCTGAACCTCTTCGTGAACGCCTGGCAGGCCATGCCCGAGGGCGGCGACATCTTCATCTCCCTGGAGAACTCGGTGCTTGGCGAGGATGAGGTCGCGCCCCACGGGCTGAGGCCCGGCAGGTACGTCAAGATCACGGTGACGGACACGGGGGTGGGCATGCCACCCGAGATCCTCTCCCGGGTGTTCGAGCCCTTCTTCACGACCAAGGAGCGCGGCCGGGGAACGGGTCTCGGCCTCGCCTCGGTCTACGGTATCGTGAAGAACCACGGCGGCTTCATCCTCGTGGACAGCGAGAAGGACGTGGGGACCTCGTTCACGATCTACCTTCCCGCCTCGGACAAGACCCCGGAAAAGGAAGAGAAGAAAGACGAGGGCGTCGAGAAGGGCAGCGGAACGGTCCTCCTCGTGGACGACGAGGATATGATCCTCAGCGTGGGCAGGGGCATGCTGGAACGCCTCGGATACACGGTCATCGCGGCGCAGGGGGGCAGGGAGGGCGTCAGGCTGTTCGGGGAGAACGCAGGAAAGATCGACCTCGTGATCCTGGACATGGTCATGCCCGAGTTTTCCGGCAGGGAGACCTTCGAGGCCATGCGCAGGCAGGACCCGGGCGTGAAGGTGCTCCTGTCCAGCGGGTACAGCCTCGACGGGCAGGCGCGGCAACTCATGGACTCGGGGTGCAACGGGTTCATACAGAAGCCCTTCACCATGGCGGAGCTGTCGAAGAAGATCTCGGAGATCCTGAAAGAGGATCGGACCCAGGCCGCTTGACACCTTGAGAAACCGCCGGGGCTCATGCAACCCTCACGTAGGTCTGCCGAGCCCGGCGACAGGGTCATGGTTGTCTGGACGGCCTTCTGCCCATCGGTTCCTTGCGGGAAACCCTTGCACGCACGAGTGCCATCGCGCATCCCGGCAGGGTGCGTGCCGGCCAGGCGGCTTCGTCCGGGTCAGGGTCCTGTCAGAACGTGAGACCCAGGGGGACAGGAGAGTCCGTCATGGTGCCGTCACCCAGCTGTCCGTACCAGTTTGCCCCCCAGACCCATGCCGTACCGTCGTTCCTTATGGCGATCGCGTGCTGCCTGCCGGCCGAGGCGAACGACCAGGGAGAGCCGGAGACCTCCCGGACGGGTTCCACGCTCTGGGTCTTGGTGCCGTCAGCCAGCTGGCCGTAGGAGTTGTCGCCCCAGGCCCACAGGGACCCGTCGTGCAAGATGCCCACGCTGAACTGGTAGCCCGCGCTGATGCCCTTCCATGACGCCGGCGAGACCATCACCGGGGACGGCCTGGCCGCGGTGGTGCCGTCGCCGATCTGGCCGTGGGAGTTGTCTCCCCAGGCCCAGAGCGAGCCGTCCTTCCTGATCGCGAGGGTGTGCCCCCAGCCGGCGCTCACGTGAACCCAGTCGTTCTCGCCGCCGATGCGCACGGGGGTTGCCCGGGGGACGGCGCTCAGCCCTTCACCGAGCTGGCCCAGCCTTGAGTCGCCCCAAGCCCAGAGCGAGCCGTCCTTCTTCACGGCGACGCAGTGGGTGGAGCCGGCGCTCACCTCGGCCCAGTCCTTCTCGCCGCCCACACGATGAGGGGCGTAGACGTCCACGAGGGTGCCGTCACCGAGCTGGCCCATGGAGTTGTCGCCCCACGTCCAGAGCGAGCCGTCGTCCTTGAGGGCCGCGACGAACGAGGCCCCGGCGCTCACTGCCTTCCAGTCGCCGTCGTTTCCTACCTGCACCGGGGCGTTGCACCCCACCGGCAGCCCTGTGCCGAGCTG
>ERZ795045.2538-NODE-2538-length-17699-cov-5.529755_pt1 | contig 17699 bp, 15 predicted proteins | sample MGYA00375129_ERZ795045 | MGnify/ENA primary metagenome ERZ795045 (study PRJEB30174, sample SAMN05720166) | activated sludge metagenome | isolation source: anaerobic digester from wastewater treatment plant | place: Japan | collected 2015-05-15 ... | reverse complement strand
CCGGCGGGGCATCGGGCGCCAGACGGGCCTGAGCCATTTGGGCTGCGGCGGTGTCCGGCTGAGCAGTCACTACTTTGGTGTAATACTTTCTTGCGGCCTCCGGCCGGCCGGTGCGCTCGTAATAAAAGCCGGTCGCATAGAGCTTGTAGGCCTGCTGCTGCTCAATCGTATCCAGCACAGCGGGGATTTCCAGCTGCGCTGCTTGGTCCGGATAGCGGCCGTTGTACTGCTCATAATAGGTGGCCGCACTCGGCAGTACCGAGGCATCGTACTCTGTTCCTTTGTAGCAAGCATGCAGCGCCCGGGCCATCCGCAGCAGGGCATCGCGGCCGACTTCACCGGTCGGCCAGCGGTCCTTGATTTCCGACCATGTCTGATAGGCATCCAGAAACTTCTCGCGGCGTTCCTGATTTTCCGCCAGCGTGGTCAAAGCCCGCAGGGCAATGGGGGCTTGACCGGCGCGGTCGGCCACATCCCGCATCAGATCGGCGCCGGTATCGAAGGCCGGCAGTTTGAGAACCTTCAGGAAGGTGCGCTTGTGCCCCTGCAGATAGGCCGCCCCGATGGCATAAATCCGCTCCATAGCCGCCGGCTGGAGGATGCTGTCCGGCCAGGCGTCAATAAACTTCTTGTAAAGCGCAGCGGCTTTATCCCATTTGGCCGCCGCATAAAGCTTCTCGGCAGCAATGTAGCTGTCAATCTCTTTGCCGGCCATATCGGGAAAATCTGTTTTAATCTGTTCCAGAGCCGCCGCCGCTTCTGCCGGCTTGCCGGTCAGCAACTGCTGCTTGAGTTTCGACATCGACAGCAGGTATTTGCCTTCCGGCGAATCCGTTGTCTGCCAGCCGGACTCGCTGGAGAGGTAATAGGTGTCAGCCCAGACTGCCGGCAAAAAAGCCAGCAGCAGCCATACGGCCCATTTCTGTCTTCCTGCTTTTCTCATAAAGTCCTTCTTCTTTATCCAGTGAATAGAAAATCAAACGATTGTCTGACCCGCTGATTATGTTCCCTATTATACCGCAAAAAAACGGCCTGCAAACACCCTTTATCCCTTTTTTTCTTAACAGACTTCGGCAAATCGAGCAAAAATTATATGGAAATATCGAAACCTTACGATATATTGTTTCGTATAGTTTGTCAACAGCAAATTTTGAAAGGCGATATCATTGGTCGAAAAGGAATACGAATTGTTATCGGACGAAGTGCTGGAAAAAGCCGCTGACTGCCTGAAAGTCATGGGGCATACTGCCCGCCTGCGGATAGTGAATTTGTTGATGCAGGGGGAGTATTCGGTCAACCAGATAGCCCAACTTTGCCGCCTGCATCCCAATCAGGCCTGTGAGCATCTGCGGCTGATGAAAAACTGCGGGTATCTGACCAGCCGGCGTGCAGGACGGACGGTGTATTATCAGATTGCCAGTCCGCAGCTGCCGGGGCTAATTGAATGCATTCGGCTCCATTGCCGGCCTGAACAGCCCGTCCAATAAAGAATCCGATAAAGAAAAAGAACATCTTAAGGAGATTGTATGTCTGAATCGAAACGCATTGTTATCATCGGCGGCGTGGCCGGCGGCGCATCGGCGGCGGCTCGTCTGCGTCGGCTGGACGAAACAGCCCACATTGTTCTGCTGGAGCGGGGGCCGTATATTTCCTTTGCCAACTGCGGTCTGCCGTATCATATCGGCAATGTCATTCCCGACCGCAACCGGCTGCTGGTTCAGACGCCCGAAGGCATGAGCAGCCGCTTTCGGATTGATGTCCGCACCAACAGTCAGGCCCTCCGGATTGACCGCGACAAGAAAGAAGTGCTGGTGGCCAATCTGACGGATGGCCGCCGCTATTTGTTGCCGTACGATTATCTGATTTTAAGCCCCGGCGCCGAACCGGTGCGGCCGCCGATACCGGGAGCGGATCTGCCGGAAGTCTTTGTGCTGCGGACGATGTCGGATATGGACGCCATCAAGAAGGCGGTGGACCAGCAGCAGGTAGAACAGGCCGTGGTGGTCGGCGGCGGCTATATCGGTCTGGAAATGGCCGAAGCACTGACCGAACGGAAAGTGAACGTCGCACTGGTGGAACTGGAAGGACAGGTGATGGGCACGATTGACCCGGAAATGGCCGCCCCGCTGCATCAGGAGCTGCAGATGCACGGCGTCAAGCTGTACCTCAATACCAGCGTTACGGAAATCTGCCGGCAGGCCGACGGTCTGGAAGCTGTCTTAAGCAGCGGCGACCGGCTGGCGGCGCAAATGGTGCTGCTGGCTGTGGGCGTTCGGCCGGAGAGCAAGCTGGCCAAAGACGCAGGCCTTGCTATCGGGCCGCGCGGAGGCATTGCCGTCAATTCGCAGATGCAGACCAGCGATCCGTGCATTTACGCTGTCGGCGATGCGGTGGAAACGGCGGAGTTTGTTACCGGTGCAGAGGCCGTGATACCGCTGGCCGGTCCTGCCAACCGGCAGGGACGGATTGCCGCCGACAATATCTGCGGGCGCAGCAGCGTCTATCGCCGCACGCAGGGCACGGCTATTTGCAAGGTTTTCAATCTGGCCGCAGCGGTTACCGGCCTGAACGAAAAAGCCCTGAAACGGGCCGGCCTGCCGTATGAGAAAGTCTATGTGCATCCGGCCAGCCACGCCGGCTATTATCCCGGTGCCATGCAGATGAGTTTGAAGCTTTTGTTCGACCCGGCTGATGGACGCATTCTGGGCGCACAGGCCGTCGGGGCAGACGGGGCAGACAAGCGGATTGATGTCATCGCCACAGCCATGCGTGCGGGATTGACGGTCCAGCAGCTGCAGGATTTGGAGCTGTGCTATGCCCCGCCGTACGGCTCGGCCAAAGATGCAGTCAATTATGCCGGCTTTGCCGCCGCCAATGTGCTCAACGGCGATGTGCGGCTGTTCCATTTCAGCGATGCGGTCAATCCGCCGGCCGATGCCCTGCTGCTGGATGTGCGGACTCTGCCGGAGGTGCAGGCCGGAACCATTCCCGGGGCGGCACACATTCCGCTGGATCAGCTCCGCAGCCGGCTGGGGGAACTGCCCAAAGACAAGGAAATCTGGGCGTTCTGTCAGGTGGGCTTGCGGGGGTATCTGGCCTGCCGGATTTTGTCGCAGCACGGCTTTCGCTGCCGGAATCTGTCCGGCGGGTACAAGACCTATGCGGCCGCACTGGGGATTCGTCAGCAATCCCGGCCGGTGCCGCAGGAAATCAAGAGCGATACCGGTCAGGAGGAGGCCAAACCCAAAGCGGCCGAAAGCACGGTGCGGATTGATGCCTGCGGGCTGCAGTGTCCGGGACCGATCCTGCGGCTGAAGGAAACCATTGACCAGCTTGCCGCCGGTCAGACGGTTGAGATTGTCAGCACCGATGCCGGCTTTGCCGCCGACATCCGCGGCTGGTGCGCCAGCACCGGCAGCCGGCTGCTGGAACTGAACGCCCGCAACGGCACTTACACCGCCCGCATTGAAAAACAGGCCGCCGCAGGGCTGCCCGGGGCCGACGCCAAGAACAAAACGCTGATTGTCTTCAGCGGCGATTTTGACAGGGCGATGGCGGCGTTTATTATTGCCAACGGCGCCGCGGCGATGGGCAGCCGGGTGACGATGTTTTTTACCTTCTGGGGCCTGAACCTGCTGCGCCGGCCGCAGCCCGTTTCGGTATCCAAAACGCTGATTGAAAAAATGTTCGGCTGGATGATGCCGCGCGGGGCTGAAAAGACCGGGCTGTCCAGAATGCACATGCTGGGGGTCGGCACCCAGATGATAAAAACGGTGATGAAGCACAAGAAGGTAGCGTCCCTGTCGGAACTGATTGCCAAAGCGCAAGCCAACGGCGTGCGGCTGGTTGCCTGCACCATGACGATGGACCTGATGGGCATCAAAAAGCAGGAACTAATCGACGGGGTGGAAGAAGGCGGCGTGGCGATGTATCTGTCGCAGGCCGAAGCAGCCGGGGTGAATCTGTTTATTTAAACCGCCTGCTCCGGCAGCCCTCACAGGTCGCAGGCCGAAGCCGGGACCCGTGCGCAGAGCATCCAGTTTTCCGCCAGCCGGACAAAGTCAGTCAGACTGATCCGGCAGTCGCCGTCCAAGTCGCCTTCCGGCGGCTCGGGACAATCGGCGGCCGCCGGGCCTTCCAGCCAGACATAATAGATGTTGGACGGGCTGACCCGGTAATCTTCCCAGACTACCAGTGTGCCGCTGACAGCCGGATGGATTTGGTCGGCAGGGTCATCGGTTATGGCAAACTCCTGCCGCGTTATCAGGTTATAGCCGTAGATATCCCAATTGCCGTTTCGGTTGTCCTGCCAGACGACCAGATGGCCTGAAATGTCCGGATTGATTTGCACCGACGGCAGATCGACCAGCGCATAGGACGGCTGATCGGGTTTGGAAAGGTCTGCGGCGTGGATGTCAAAATCGCCGCCGCCGTAATCGACGGCAAAGACCAGCCAGTTGTCCCAGACGGCTGGGGTCTGCTGATTCAGCTCGGGGTAGGCATAGAGGCGGTCCTGCGGATCGTTTTTGAGCCAGATATCTGCAATGCCGATATCCCATCTGCCCGCATCGTCATCCTGCCAGACAACCGTATTGCGCCAGACGGCCGGTGCCTGCTGGTTCTTCCAGAAGCTGGCCGGATAAAACACCGACGGCGCTGCGGGGTCGGTTACATCAGCCGCCCAGATATCCCAGTCGGCTTCCTGCGTGACGGGGTCGATATATTCGTGCTGCCAGACAACGGTATTGCCGTGAATGGCCGGGGCGATTTGATTGTTTTCATACTGTCCCGGCTGGGCATTGAGCAGATACCACACCGGTTCGTCCGGATTGGACACATCGGTCAGATAAATATCCCAGTCATCGGGGGCGTAGGCGTGCTGCCAGACAATTGAGCGGTTCCAGACAGCCGGGGCCTGCTGGTCGTTTTCCAGCCAAGCGGCCTCAATCGGCACCGGCGCGGCGGCATCCAAAAGGTCTCTGGCGAAGATGTCCCAATCCCAGCTGCTGCCGAACTGGACATACTGCTGCCACACCACCAGACCGTTATCGACATCGGGGGACTGCTGCATCTGGCCGGAGGGGTAAACGGGCTGGGCTTCCCAGCCCAGTGCTGCGGCCGGCATCAGAGCGGCAGCTGCCGCAGCGCTGAGCCAGACTGCTGTTTTCATCACGGCCTCCGTTTCCTGCGCTTACTGCTGGGCGTCTTCCTGTTCCAATTTCGCCGCCAGCTCCAGCAGTTTGGCTACGGCGGCTTCATTGGACGGGCTTTGAGCGGCGGCCGTCAGCGGCCCGCGGGCCTTATCCAAATCGCCCAGCCCCATATACTGATAGCCCAGCAGGAGCTGATGATCGGCATTGAAGGGTTCCCGGGCGGCATCGGTCTGAAGCTTGTCTATCTGTGCGGTGAGAACCTTTTCATCGGTGTACAGGCCGCGCGGGTAATAAATCGTCAGCTGGTCATCGGCAATCTTGTCGAGGGCAGCCCGCAGCACACTGGCCGCCATGGCATAGTCGCCGGCAGCAAACAGGGCTTGGCTGTAGGTAAACGGCAGAATAATGTCTTCCGGCGACAGGATGACGGCCTCGCGGAATTGAGCGGCGGCATCCTCATACTTGCCTGCTCCAAACAGCTCGACACCATGCTCAAAGCACAAATCGGCGGCCGTTTGGAACTGAGGCTCATCGGCGGGCTTTTCGGCCTCGGCCGGCTTGGGCTTGCCCAGCTCGTAATACGGTACAGAGGCGGGCGTTGTCTGTGCCGGAGCGGTGTTGTAGTAATAGTTGTAGGTGTTGTAGGTATTGCCGCTGCTGACGGGGTAATAGACGATATCCGGTCCGTACCAGTAATACGGATGGCAGCCGTACCAGTAGTAGCGGTGGTACCGATACCAGCTGGGCCAATAGCCGCCGATGCTGACGAAGATAAACCGCCGGTGATAGGCCGGATAGTAATACGACAGCCCAAAGCAGGTTCCCGCCGGATAATGGCACCAAGAGTGGCAGTAGGTGTAAGGCAGATAGATAACCCGGCCGCAGCTTGCCGTGGACCAGACGAAGGAGAAGTAAAACCGGCTGCCGCTGTCATGGTGTTTGTACCAATGGGGGTCTCGATGCACATAGCTGATGTCGCCGGCCAGATGGCGCGGAAGCAGCGGGCGCACATGCGTGCTGCTGACATTGTTTTCCACAATCACGGTATTGTTATTGTTGATGACAATCTTGGGCTGCGGCTGCCGGCTGGGGGCCGCCTCCGGCTCTGGTCGGCTGGTCAGGGTTTGGCGGCTGACAGCCGTGCGGGATTGGGCAGCATCGCCGGACAGCGATACTGTTCTGTCGGCTTCCCGCGGGCGGCTGTGGCCGGCCGGGGCTGTGCTGTCAGGAGCCGAACGGATGCTGTCGGAAGAAAGACTGGATGCAATCGGCCGTTCGGACTTGCTGTGTGCCGTGCGGCTTTGCCCAATCGGCGGGGCAATCTTTTCAGCGGCTGTCATACGGGGCGGCTCTATATCGGCGGTAATCAGCTTGTCGGTCCTGCTGTTCATCCGTGCGGTGCTGACCACCGGAATGGTTTTCTCTTTGGCATCCCGGATGGTATCGAGGCGGACCGATACAGAGTCCGGCGTTACGGTCCGGCCTGTTGTGGCCGCAGCCAATTCTTTGACCTGAACCGAGCGGGCGGGTGTTCGGGAAGAAGCCGCCGCAGCGGGTTCGATTTTCTCAGTTACGGCCGCTGGAGTAATTTCTTTCTTGGCAGCGGCTGTCCGTTCGGTGCGGCCAATGCTTGCGGCGCTGCCGGCAACAGCCGGCGTACGGGCCGAGGCAGCTTCTCTGTTCAGAGCAGCAGTGCCGGTTGTTTCGACTGTTCGGCTGACAGGCCGTGCCGGCCGTGCTGCGGGTGCGGCAGGTGCCGCGGAAGCCGCAGGAGCAGCTGCTCTGGCTGCCGACGCAGGCGATTCAATTGTGCGCGGCGGACTGACACGCACAGAAGGACTGGGCTGTGCAGCGGGTGCAGACGGAGTTATCTGCCGCCCGGCGGCAGAGGGCCTGTCCGCTGCCGGTGCACTGGGGGCACGCGATACGCTTGGCGCCGATTCACGAGGCGCTGAGGGTGCAGAAGGCCGGCTGGAAACGGCCGGCTGGGACGCCCGCGGCGCCGAGTCGGAACGGGCTTCGGAACGGCCGGCAGGAACGGCTTTATCCCGAGCCGAAGCCGGAACAGCCAGCAGTCCGCCAATTGCCAGCAGTCCTGCAAACACTATCCATTTTTTGTATGCTTTTTCCCACATAGCAAGTCTCCTTTCCCCGGCTGGAAAATCTCCTTTTTTTTGCCGGCGATGTGACGCAGCGCAAAATCTCCTGTCCTGTGTACGCGGTTGGGGCTAATCGTCGATGTGCCGTTTGTATGCCTGCTGCGTTGAGATACTATGAACTTTTTATTTTTTGTTTATTTTCTGTCCGAGGTCATCTGCAAATACTGGTCTAAGACCTTGACGCCTCGCTGGCAGATGCGAATCAATACCTCGCGTTCCTGCGGACTCATCTGGAGCGATTCAAACAGCGCCTTGAATCGCTGACTTCGCTGCTGCAGGAAGGTTTCCAATTCCTTTTTGCCCTTGTCGGTCAGTGCCACCTGCGTAACACGCTGGTTTTGAGGATCGATGGTTTTGGAAACCAGCCCGCGCTTTCGCCAGAGCTTTGTAATTGTCATAGAAATCGTGCTTTCACTGACATTCGGCCAAGCGGCGGCAATCTGGGTGACGGTCATCTGACCCTGTTCAGCCAGAAGCTGCAGAATCAGCCATTCCCGTTCCGTCAGCGCATCAGCCGGTGCAGCGTCTTCCTGAATCGCACGAAGCATTCGCATCCGCAAACTCAGCTCGTTTATTGCCTTTTCAAGTTCCGGGCCCATTGTGTTTTCTCCAAGCTCGGCCGAACGTCCCTGTTCTACAATATTATACGCTCTGTTTTTAATTTTTATTTAAATATTTTAACATGTCAACAGTTTAATTTTTGAACTGTTCTCATATAAAACATTTATATCGTCATAAATATTTATATATTAAGATTTTATATTAATGTGACCAGCGCTGCCAAGTGAGAAAAAAAATAAAAAATTTTTCCAGACAGGCAATTTTTTTTGTTATTTCATGCAGAAGAAAGATTACTTTTCAAAACTCGGGCATGAGCCGGCACTGGGGCAGCTATGGCATTTTGCCGGCCTGCTGGAAGGGGTTTGTTTGACAACGGGGGTAAAACTTGAGAACTGCTTTTCGGTCTTTTTATGTCCGCATTTGGGGCAGGCAGGCGCTGCCGTGTCGGACGATTTGACCAGCACTTCATTGACAAATCCGCATTGGGGACATCTGTACTCGAATATCGGCATTGTATTATCCTTTTATAATAGATTTTCAGCCCGACATCATACCCGATGCGGCCGGTTTGTCAAATATCAGTTCTGCAGATGCTGCCGATTCTACGGCAGCACTTGGGGCTGGGCAGGCGGCTGGGGTATCGATGGGGACAGGTTAGGCCGGCGGCTGCGGATGCGGTCGGCATAGAGGAAATACAATCCCGGCCCGAACGCAAAGAATATAACCGCCAGTCCTGCCGTGATGCCGGCGGCAGTCAGCCCGTGAGCACAGCAGACGTCCCGATGCCGGACAATAATATGGGATGGCACGGCAATCAGCAGTTCAAGAATGGAGCCGGCGATCAGCCGCTGCATCAGCCGGCGGATGAAGCTGTCGGGTGTCATCGAGCGTCCAGTCAGGCCGAAGACAACCGCCCAGACAGCCCAGCTGACAGGCAGGATGCAGACCAGAATCCAGAAAAGAGGTTCCGGCAAAGCATCGGCAAAAACGGCGGCCATTATCGACAGCACGGCAAAAAACAGCAGGACGGTATAAAGCAGTCCTGCCGATACGGCCGTCAGCCAGATGCCCCGCTGCGGCCTGGGCCGTCCGTGCGAAATCCGCACCGGAATAATCAGCAGCGACGCCTGGACAGCCAGCATCGCCAGAATAAGCAGCCAGACAATCCATACCCCAAACTCCGGAAAGGTGAACAGATCCGTATAAAACTGGCCCCAATCGGATAGATGAGTATCGAAAAAAGTACCCTCCGTACGGCCGGCTGTTAAAAATACCAGAAACAGAAACGGCATCAAAAAAAAGATAAACAAAATCCCATACAGCATTATTGTCACAAACGGCCATTTGACCGGTGCCTTGCGAACAAGCCTGACCAGCAGTCCGCCAATCAGAATAACGGCTAAAATGGAAAGAATTTGAAGGGCAGCTGTCTGAACACTGGATTGGCCAATGGCCGCCTGCAGCAGCATATCCAGCAAAAGACAGACTGCAGCAGCCGCCAGCGCAACAGTCAGCCGTTGGATTGTCTTGCTGTATTTGGCCTGTTCCGGCCAAACAGGTTTGTAAAACTTCGCCACCACAAAAACCGCTATCGCCATAACCAGCAGAATCCCAGCCGCCGCGCAAAGGACTGTCAGGAGAACTGCCCGATTGGCCTGCCTGCATCTTGGCTATGGTTTCCTCGGTTAATTCGTCTAAGGTTTTGGGCTGAAAGTCCAGCGTAAACGGGCCGGTTACCTTGACGTCAATCCAGAACGGTCCCTGCACGCCCTGCGGCGGCGTCCAATTCAATCGGTAATTGCCGCAGCACTGGGATTGAAAATCATAGGTCTGCAAGAAGCTGCGGTCGCTATTGTACAGCACAAAAGCCGGCTGCGGAAGATTATCGCGCTTGACGCCGGGGCCATCCACCCGCAGACGCTCGCCGTTAGGACCGTTCAGCGACAGCTCAAAATTGACGGTTTGGCTTGTCATGACGACATTCAGTTTGCAGGCGATCGGCTCGGCTTGTATATCCAGCTGCACCGGCTCGGGGCCGATATTTATCATCTTGGCTGTCGTCAGGTCTCCGGATAATTTCCAAACGCGCCCCTGCGGATCTGCCTTTTCCAGCGTCCAGCTTTCCAGACGGTAGGGTCCCTGCGGCAGCTCTGCCCTGCCGTCTTTGGCACTGAGCATCAGTGTTCCGTTCTGGGATGAGTAAAGCTCCACGCTGATGCCTTCCGGCAGCAGCAGAATGCCCTTGGTTCCTTGGCCGGATACAAAAAGAAAACTGAATCCTGCAAGCAATGCAAAAGAGATGACGACCAGCCTGTTGGTCCTTTTCATAAGCGGTCTCCTTTTTTAAGCGGTAAAACGCGCCCTGTGGACAATCAGAAGTGTATCGACTTTTCTGCCGAAAACAACCATAAAAATTTTCGTTTTGCCGCAGCCGCCGCCGGCTGATGGGACTGCCGGCGGCTGGGAATCAGCTCTAAACCCTTGACCAGCAGAGGATGCGGCCGGTTTTTTTTATAGGAAATCGGCGGCCGGATCGGTATAATTTCCTTCTGTAAAATGGACTTGCGACAAAGAGAATCTATTACAAGCAGCGGAGGTTTATTATGAAAAAGCACGTTTGGCAAACCGGTATTCTGATGTTCGCTCTGGCGGCCTATGCAGCGCAGCAGGCAACGCAGTGGGAAGTACACGACCGGAGGCGTCCGAATCCGCCGGTGATTGCGCCGGGGGCTGAAAACCATCTGCCGCCGTCGGATGCCGTGGTTTTGTTTGACGGCAAAGACCTGTCGGCATGGAAGAGCGCCAAAGACGGCAGTCCAGCCAAATGGAAGGTGGAAAACGGGTATATGGAAGTAACCAAGACCGGCGACATCCAGACGCAGGAGGCTTTCGGGTCGTGCCAGCTTCATATCGAGTGGGCCTGTCCGGAGGTTGTCTCCGGCAGCGATCAGGGGCGGGGCAACAGCGGGATCTTTCTGATGGACAAATACGAAGTGCAGGTGCTGGACTGCTTCGACAATGTAACCTATGCCGACGGCCAGACGGCCGCCATTTACGGGCAGAAGCCCCCGCTGGTCAATGCCTGCCGCAAACCGGGACAGTGGCAGACGTACGACATTATCTTTCATGCCCCGAAATTTGACGGTCAGGCCGTCGTGCGGCCGGCCACCATCACGGTTCTGCACAACGGCGTGCTGGTGCAGGACCACTGGGAAATCAAGGGCAGCACTTTTCATAAGATGCCGGCTGCCTACGAGCCGCATCCGGACAAGATGCCGCTGCGGCTGCAGGACCACGGCAATCCCGTGCGGTTCCGCAATATCTGGATTCGCCCGCTGGCGGATGAATAAACAACCCGCAGTTTGACAGGACGGACATCTGTGAAGTTCACGGAACTGAACCTCAAGCCGGAAATCCTCAAGGCGCTGGACAAAAAGGGGTATACCGAGCTGACGCCGATTCAGGAGCAGACATTCCCGCATGTGCTGGCGGGCAAAGACCTCATTGCGCTGGCGCAGACGGGCTCGGGCAAGACGGCCGCCTGTGCCATTCCGGTGGTGCAGTCGATTGATCCGTCGCTCAACGAGGTGCAGGCGCTGATTCTGGTGCCAACGCGGGAGCTGGCGCTGCAGTATGTCGATGAGATTTCGTGGATAGCGGCCGAGACGGGCGTCAGCGCGTTTGCGGTTTACGGCGGCTTTTCGATGGAGATTCAGAAGAGCAAGCTGGCCCACGGGGTTCAGGCGCTGGTGGCCACGCCGGGGCGGCTGATTGATTTGCTGTACAATTCGCCCCTGCGGCTGGCCAATGTGCGGTATTTCGTGCTCGACGAGGCCGATGAGATGCTCAATCAGGGATTTCTGTCGGATATTGAGTTTATCTTTTCCTGCATGGTGCACGACCACCATACGATGCTGTTCAGTGCGACCATGCCGCCGGAAATCAAGCAGCTGGCCAAACGCTATCTGAAAGATCCGGTTCTGATTGAGCTGAACCTTGACCAGAAAGCGCCGGAATCGCTGAGTCACTATTTTACGCTTGTCCAGCCGCATCAGCGGTTTGAGAAGCTGCTGGAATTGATCCAACATGAAAAGCCCGCACAGGCCATTATGTTCTGCTCCAGCCGCACAAGCTGCCAGAAGCTCTATGACCAGCTGAAGAAAAAAGTCAAATCGGTAGAACTGATTCACGGCGGGCTGGACCAAAACAAGCGCACCAGTCTGTTCCGGCGGTTCAAGAAGCTGGATATTCAGTATCTGGCGGCGTCGGATATAGCAGCGCGGGGATTGGACTTTTCGCATACGACGCATATTTTCAACTATGACCTTCCGCACAATCCGGAAGATTACACCCACCGCACCGGCCGGACTGCCAGAATGGGCCGGCAGGGCAAGGCCATTACGCTGGTCACGGCCAAAGACCTTCGCAAGCTGGCCCAAATCCTGCGGGCCAACCGCATTGAACCGCTCTGGATCGGGCCGGCGCCGGATTTAACAGCTGTCAGCCGAAAGAAAAAACAAGCCGGTTCAGGCCGCAGCCGTTGCCGCCAGCGGCCGGCAGGACACTTTCGAAGGCGGTCGGATTCGAAAAAAAAGAAAAGCGAGTGAGTTTATGGAATCTGTCAAACACTATATCCAACAGATGCTCACCCTGCACAAAACGCTGCTGACAGCGTTTGAGGCCGATTGTCTGGGGGCGGTCGAGTCGGCAGCCGGTCTGCTGACAGACTGTCTTCGGGGCGGGGGCTGCATTTATCTGTGCGGCAACGGCGGCTCTGCTGCCGATGCCCAGCATGCCGCTGCCGAACTGGTCGGGCGGTTTGCGCAGCAGCGCAAAGGGCTGCCGGCCGTGGCGCTGACGACCGACACATCGATTCTGACCTCTGTGGGCAATGATTACGGCTTTGAGCAGATATTCAGCCGGCAGGTTGAGGCGCTGGTCCATCCGGGGGATGTGCTGTGGGCGTTTTCAACCAGCGGCAGCAGTCCAAACATTCTTGCCGCCGCCGCACTGGCCCGGCAGAAAGGGGCCCGGGTGCTGGCGTTTACCGGCAGAAAGCATTCGCCGCTGGAGGCGCTGGCGGATGTGTGCATCTGCGTGGAAGGGCCGACAGCGGCCGTGCAGGAAATCCACCAGACCGCATACCATATTCTCTGCGGTCTGGCGGAAAAGGCTCTTGCCTAAAAAGGCGGAATGCAGCGGGCTTTTTAGCGGCGCAGTGCGTCGATCAAATCGGTAATCATCGCATGGAGAGCTGCCGCGGCGGTGCCTTCGACGAAGTCAGCAGGCGATTTGAGGCCGTCGCATTTGGCTGCAATCATACACAGCGCATCGAGGGCTTCGGCGGTCTGTCCGGCGCCGATCAAATCGGCTGCCAGCCCAATCATCTTTTCAAAGGTTTCTGCCTTGTTGGCGGCTGATTTGCCTTTGCCGACACCGTAAAGGGTTCCGTCGTCTATCGCCAGAGCGTAAAAGTCCGCGATGGCGGCTATCTGCTGCTGGGGCGTCAATTGCGCAGGGATTCCCTGACCGGTCAGCACAATATCAACCACAGGATTGTCAGGGTCGCTGCTGGCGATATGCACAACCGCCTGTGCAGGCCCTTCGGCAACAGGGCCAAACAGAAACTCGATATCGATGGATTCATTGGGCGCCAGTGTTACAGGCAGAACCTGCCAAGGCGTAATGCCGAACTGCATCAAACTATCCTGTGTCAGCGCTAGCGACAAAATGGTCAGCGCTGCATTGCCCACGTTCGAGATAGTCGCCGTGCAGGCAGCCGCTGTGCCGATTTCAACCGAGCCGAAATCGCAGGCTGTCTGCGACAGGGCAATATCGGGCTGGCTGGCCAGCCAGCCGAGCTTGATGGTCTGATAATAAATGTTATTGGCATTGCCCGAAATCGCACAGTCCACCACGATTGCAAAAGGAGTTCCCGAGGCATATACGCCGGAAAGAACCTGCCCCTGCAAAAACAGCTCTGTCGTCGCGGGGTCAACAGGCACGCCGTCCACTGCAAAATCCGTTCCGTAAATGGTGACAAGCCCCTCGGGCAGAGAAGGATCGGCGGTGGAAATCAGCAGCATATAGTCGATTTGTCCGCCGTAAATACCCAGAACCGCACCCGAGCTGGTTACCACAAAACCCATAATATGGGCATTGTCCAACATATGGACTGTGGCATCATCAATAAACACCGAGCCGTTGATGGTGCTGTCGATTTCAGCAAAAATGCCGCCGTTGAGATAGAGGTCATCGGCCAGAGCAAGTCCGCCAGACAGCATAAGTACCGATAATATCGCTCTGGTCAGGATATTCGAATGGGTATTGTCAGCTTTCATAAAATCCCCCGTTTATTAAAGGTTAAATCATTTTTTTAAAGAGACTCGCATTGCTATATAAAATATAACCTGAAAAAAGGCAAGTGCAAATATTTTCTTAATATTTTCTTAATGTTTTTGATGGGTTATTTTTGTCCGGCGGGATTTATTTATTATGTTTTCTATGTGGTCAGCAGAAGAAGGACGTCGGTGAATGCAGTTCCGATAACTGTGTGTACCTTGGGCAAGTACGTCTATGGGCCAAACAGGCGGTCTGAATGACAAAGAATGGGTTTACATTAATCGAATTGATGATTGTGGTTGCCATCCTCGGCATCCTTGCGGCGATTGTTCTGCCTCAGGTGGAAGGCCATACCGTGCAGGCCAAAGAGGCGGCTGTCAAGGACACTCTTTACACCGTCCGCACGCAGATTCAGCTCTACAAACTCCAGCATAACGGGCTGGCTCCCGGTTATATCAACACCACTCAGGCAACGCCTACGATTCTGGGCTATCAGCTGACGGGCACATTGGCAATGAACGGATTGGCGGTGTCGTCCAAAGTGCCCAGCACAACCTATCCCTTCGGGCCTTATCTGTCGTCGCTGCCGGTCAATCCCTACAACAACTTATCAACTATTAAAATGGTCTCCGCGGAGACAACCGATTTCTCAACCGCCGCCGACAACACCACCGGCTGGCTGTATCAGAAAGAAACGGCCACTTTTAAAATCAACAAAACCGGCACGGATTCGCAAGGTGTGCCTTATGTGAATTACTGACCGATCGGTCAGTTCGTCCAGCCATCCCCGCGGCCGGCTTGCCGGGCTGCTTCAGCGGGCAGCCGGCGAGACGCAGAAGATGTAAATCAGCGGCTCGCTGCCGGTATTGCAGATGTTGTGCTGCGTCTGCGGGGGAATATAGCAGACCCTGCCTTGGCCGACCTCCAGTTTTTGGCCGGCGATAACTGCTGTGCCGCTTCCAGCAAGAAACACCAGCGTTTCTTCCTTGTCTTCGGTGCTGTGCAGGCCGCAATCGGCGCCGGGCTCCAGATAGACCCGCCCGACCTTCATTCCGCAGGTTGCCGGCGGGCCGGGAATGAGACGCTGATAGCCCTTTTGGCTGTTGAGTTCCACGACAAATGCTTTTTTTTCGCTCATAATGCCTTTCTAAAAATATGTCAGTTGTCTGTCAGCGGCCGCTTCTTTATCTGACCGAATGCACGGGGCAGCTTGGCCGGCGTGGAATGCATCTTGCGGCATACGACCAGCACCAATTCCGCCGGCGGCTCCTGCGGAATCTGCAGGCAATAGTCTGCCAGCTGCTCCACAGCGGCTCCCATCTGCCTAACAGCCGCCGCACCCTGTGCCAGCTCGCCGGCGACAGCCCGTCCTTTCCAGAACAATCCGATGCCGCCTTGGCGCACAAGTCCCAGCGACAGCTCGGCCACTATCGGCAGCGGGGCCACAGCCCGTGCCGTTGCCGCATCGAACCGCTGCCGACCGTCGGGGCTGTGTGCCACAATCTCTGCCCGCGCGGTCAGCAGCTGCACATTGGTCAGCTTCAGCGCCGCGCAGACGGCCTGCTGAAACTGCACCTTCTTTTCGGTGGCTTCCACGGAGACAATCGCCCAGTCCGGCCGAGCAATCGCCAGCGCCAGCGCCGGCAGACCTGCACCGGAGCCGATGTCTGCAATCCGCAGGGGCCTGCCGGTTTGTCCGGCCAGCTGGTCAAGAATTGCCAGTGCTGCCAGCGAATCGAGAAAATGCCGCACCGGAATGTGCGACGGGTCCGTAATGCGCGTCAGATTGCGGGTTTGGTTGGCTTCGATAAGCATTTGGGCGAATTTATCGAACTGCGCCCGGTATGCTTCGAGAGCCTGACAGGCCGGTTTGAGGTCAAGGGGCGCTGTGTTCATCGCTTCCGCAGCGCAAGCGTGTAGGTCCTGCGCCCCTCTTTCCTATATTTGCGTTCATAATTGGTGCCGACGGTTTCGCCGTCCTGTGCGCCGGCCGGCCGGATAAAGGGGATCTGCTCAAACAGCCCCTGTGCAACGGCCCGCTCGGCGACAATTGTCATCTGCTCAAAATAGTCGGCGTGGTCGGTGGCGGTGTTGATAATTCCATCCGGCTCGAGGATGCGGTAAAGCTGGCAGAGGTTTTCATCGCAGAAAAAACGCCGCTTGTGATGCCGCTTTTTGGGCCACGGGTCGGGAAAGTACAGATGCACCATCCGTATCGAGGCATCGGGGATATGCTGACGGATAAAGGCCGCCGCATCGGTGCGAATCAGGCGCACATTGTCCAGTCCCCGCCGGCCGATGCGGTCGACGGCATAGCGCCAGAATTTGGCCGCCCATTCTATGCCCAGAAAATGCGTTTCGGCAAAGGCGGCCGCCTGACTGACCAGAAAGGTCCCCCTGCCGGAGCCGATTTCCAGCTCGACCGGTCCCGTATGTCCGAAAAAAACCGAAAAATCAATCATCCCGTTCAGCTCTTCGGGCATAACGGCAATATTCGGATAGTTTTGTAAGTGTTTGGACCCCATAAGAAAAGATTTTGTAAGAATCCTGCAAAAACGGCTTTACGAGCCAAGGTCTTGTCTTATTTTGTTCCCAAAAACCGATAAAGTCAAGCCCTCATCTGTTCGATAGCTATAAATGAGAACCGCTCAAAAGGCCAAGACGTATAGGAGGGTATAGAACTCGGGAACAGGCCTTAATTATAAAGGGTTCGGAATGCAGATGATCAGACCGATCATTACATTGCGCAAAAAAAGGATTTTAATCGATGTCGATACGCAGCGCGATTTATTTGTGGCCGACGGCAGAGCATGCGTCCGCAACCACCGGCGGATTTTAGCCAACATCCGCCGGGTGATGGCCTGGGCCCGCAAATACAAAATCCGCATCATCTCGACCGCGCAGATACGCAGTCCGGACAGACATTTGGGCAGCTACTGCGTTGCCGGGACCGACGGCGTTCATAAAATCCGCTATACGCTTCGCAGCCGGCATGTGATTTTTGAGCCCAGCGACAGCACCGATATGCCCCGTGAACTGATACGCGACTACGACCAAATCATTCTGTGCAAACGGACTGACGATCCCTTTGAAGAACCCCGTGCCGAGCGGGTGCTGACCGATGCGCGGGCGTCGGAATTCATCGTGATTGGAGGGCTGGTGGAAACATCGGTTCTTTATACTGTGCTGGGCCTGCTGGTTCGCAACAAGCCTGTTACCGTCATTATTGATGCCATCGGAGCACGGGAGAAAACTGCTGCCGATGTCGCCCTGCGGAAGATGCAGGCCAAAGGCGCCAAGCTGATCGACAGCAAATCCCTGCTGGGCTCAAGCCATTTGCGGCTGGTCAATGCCTGCACCTGCGACCGCTGCCGCTGCCGCCAGCAGGAAAAAACTGTCAACTGACAGCTGCCTTGTTCAATCTGCCGCCAGTGCGGCTATGTCCTCTGCGCTGAGCGGCGCATCGTAAAGCCGCAGCTGGTCC
>ERZ795045.2527-NODE-2527-length-17727-cov-5.864362_pt1 | contig 17727 bp, 30 predicted proteins | sample MGYA00375129_ERZ795045 | MGnify/ENA primary metagenome ERZ795045 (study PRJEB30174, sample SAMN05720166) | activated sludge metagenome | isolation source: anaerobic digester from wastewater treatment plant | place: Japan | collected 2015-05-15 ... | reverse complement strand
GCGACGGCCCACAAGGCCCAGTAGACGTGCCCTGCCGGGTAGAGCAGCAGCATGGCCGCCACCTGCAGCGCGAAGAAGGTCACGAAGCTGATCTTGATGCCGATCCTGTCAGCGATCCAGCCCGAGAGGATGCGGGTCGCGGCGTTCGCCATGGCGAGCCAGCTCGCGGCGCCTGCGGCCTTCATGGGGTCGAGCCCCCGGTCGATGCCGTGGCCCGCGATGTGTCCGATGACCATGAGACCGGCGAAGGAGCCGCAGAAGTACGCCGTGTAGAGCAGCCAGAACTGGGCGGTGCGGATGGTCTCCGCGTAGGTGTAGTCGCGGAACTCCCTGTGCCCCGGCGTGGAAGGCCTGGGGGGCTCCCACCCGGCGGGCTTCCAGCCTGCCGGCGGCACCTTCAGGCACAGCGCGGCGGTGACGGCCATGACGCCCATGGCGATGCCCACCGAGATGAAGACCATCCTCCACCCGTAGTTCTCTATGATGTACGTGGCCAAAGGCGCCATGATGAACGACCCGAGACCGAGGCCCACCACGGCGAACCCCGTGGCAAGCGCCCTCCGGTCCGGCCACCACTTGGGGGCTGTGGCGATGGGCGGCAGGTAGACGAGGCCGCCCCCGAACCCCGCAACGACACCGTAGGTGACGTAGAGCTGGAGCTTGGTATGGATGAACCCGGACATGACGAAGCCGCAACACAGGATGATGCCGCCGATGAGCACCACGACCCGCGGGCTGTACTTGTCGGATAGCCTGCCAGCCGGGTAGGTCATGAGGCCGAACACGAGGCAGGCGATGGCGAAGGCCAACGCGATGTCGGCCCTGTTCCACCCGAACTCGGCGTTGAGCGGCTTGATGAAGACGCTCCAGGCATAGAGCAGCGCGCCGCAGGTGGTGCTGCCCAGGACCCCGCCCACCAGGGGGATCCAACGTGGCATGACACGGTCATCGTTCATGCGAAACCTCCTCTTTCATGCTCATCCCGGGATCGTTCCCGGGAGTCTTGCAGTGCAGATACACCACGCCCCGAGGCCTGCCGTGTGTGGGAACCCTCCGGGCGCACGGCCCGGTCATACGGCCCTCGAGGACGAACCCGGGGGGCCGCGGTCAGGCCCCCCGGCGACTCATGCTCTCACTGCTTCGGATACCCGATGGTCCTGGCCGCGCCGGCGATCTCCTGCAGGGCCGCGGGGTCCTCGATGGTGGAGGGCGTCGTGTATTCCTTTCCGTCGGCTATCTTGCGCATGGTCGATCGGAGGATCTTGCCGCTGCGCGTCTTGGGCAGCCTGGTCACCACCGCGATATCCTTCAGGCAGGCAAGGGCGCCGATCTCGTTGCGCACCATGTCGACGATCTCCCTGGTGATCTCCTCGTGCGGCCTGTCCACGCCGGCCTTGAGGACGACGAACCCGATGGGCACCTGCCCCTTCAGGCCGTCCTCGACGCCGATGACCGCGCACTCCGCCACGTCCTTGTGCCTGGCCACGACCTCTTCCATGCCGCCGGTCGACAGCCTGTGCCCCGCCACGTTGATCACGTCGTCCACTCTGCCCATGATGTAGATGTACCCGTCGGGATCCATGTACCCGCCGTCGCCGGTGGCGTAGTAGCCGGGGTACTCGGTGAGGTACGACGACACGTAACCCTCGTCGTTCTCCCAGAGGGTGGGCAGGCACCCCGGCGGCAGGGGCAGCCTGATGCCTATCACGCCCTCGGTCCCTGGGCCGACCTCGCGCGCCGCTTCGTCGATGATGCGCACGTCGTATCCCGGGACCGGTTTCGTCGGCGAACCAGCCTTCACGGGCAGCTGCTCGATCCCCATGCAGTTGGCCGCGATGGCCCACCCGGTTTCCGTCTGCCACCAGTGGTCGATGACCGGGATCTTGAGGAGGTCGCTCGCCCAGTGGTAGGTGTCGGGGTCAAGCCGCTCTCCGGCGAGGAAGAGGTGCTTCAGGCACGAGATGTCGTACTTCTTGACATAGGATCCTGAGGGGTCCTCCTTCTTGATGGCCCTGAATGCCGTCGGCGCGGTGAAGAGCACCTTGACCCTGTGCTCGCTGATCACCCTCCAGAACGCACCAGGGTCTGGGGTTCCCACGGGCTTGCCCTCGTAGAGCACGGTGGTGCAGCCGTGGATCAGCGGTCCGTACACGATGTACGAGTGCCCCACGACCCAACCCACGTCGGACGCGGCCCAGTAGACGTCGCCGGGCTTGACGTTGTAGATGTTCTCCATGCTCCAGGCGAGCGCCACCGCATGGCCCCCGTTGTCCCGCATGACCCCCTTGGGTCTCCCCGTCGTGCCCGAGGTGTAGAGGATGTAGAGGGGGTCCGTGGCCTCGACGGAGAGGCATCCAGCCGGTGAGGCCTTGGCAAGGGCCTCGTCCCAGTCGAGATCCTTGCCGGGGACGAGATCGGCCTCGACCTGGGGCCGCTTGTGGATGACGCACTTCTCGGGCTTGTGCCCGGACAGCTCGATGGCCTTGTCGAGAAGCGGCTTGTACGGGATGGGGCCCTTGGGTTCGATGCCGCAGGTGCTCGAGAGGATGACCTTGGGCTTCGCGTCCTCGATCCTCACGGCGAGCTCGCCTGAAGCGAACCCGCCGAAGACCACCGAGTGAACCGCACCTATGCGGGCGCACGCGAGCATCGCGTACACCGTCTCGGGGATCATGGGCATGTAGATGATCACCCTGTCGCCCTTCTCGACGCCCAGCCCCTTGAGCATGCCCGCCACGAGCGAGACCTTCTCGAGGAGTTCACGGTACGTGATCTTCCGCTTCGTCCCCGTCACGGGGCTGTCGTAGATGATGGCGGCCTGCTCCCCCCTCCCGGCCTCCACGTGCCTGTCGACCGCGTTGTGGCAGGTGTTGAGCCTACCCCCTCTGAACCAGCGGAAAAACGGCTTCCTCGAGTCGTCAAGGACCTTGTCCCAGGTCTTGTCCCAGGTGATCCTGCCTGCAGCCTCGGCCCAGAAACCCTCCCTGTCCTCGAGGGATCGCCGGTAAGCTTCCTGGTACGACGTGTACATTGCATGGCCTCCTTCCTTATAATTGTATTATCGTATGACGATATTCTGGATGTCCTATCGCAGGCGGTCGAGGGTGTCAATACACAATCTATCGGGCCTCAGCCGTCTGGGGCGGCCCTTCCTCTGCCCACGCCCCTCTTCCCGAACTCCCCCCTGAACACGCTCCCCCATGAAGATGAACAGGCGTGGCATCATTCCCCATGACGATCTCCGGCCCCGTTCATGATGCCGATGTACAACCGGCCCTTGTCTTGTCGGTCGCGCGGGGCATCGACACCCTGCCCGGCCGCACGCGACCCCCGTGAGACACCCTTGGGAGATCGTGGCGTGCGCCTTGTCTTTCCTCGCGGAGAAACCGTCCGCCGCTTGAGCGGGCGGCCCCCATGGCCGCCATCTTGCTGGGCGGCCTCTGGATGAGCATTGCGTGAGACGATGCCGCGGCATAGGCCCCACATCGGGGCACCACCTTGCCGAGAGCGATTGTCGTTGACGCGCCGGGGTCGAGCTGCCCTCCGTCAAGTCGAGGAAGACTCCGCCCGGCACGTCACATGCCGCCATGGCAGGGCCCCGATCACGCGGGGCGACATCGACACCGCAAGCACTTGCCTGCAGCGTGGGCGCGGCGTTGTGTGGGGGACCGACCGCGTCGGCCACCGTGTGCCGCGTTCGGCCTCCTGCCGCCACGGAGAGCGGGCAAGAGCGCCGAGGCCGCTCATGCCCCCTTCTTCCGGGAGCGCGGCTGTGCATTCACGGATTGGGGAGGAGACGGCCTGGGGAGACCTCGCGACGGTGAAGAGCCGGCAGTGCGACCGGCCGCATCAACGGCATCGACGGGCCTGTCTCAGCCTCTCAGCGAGTAGTTCGGTCGCCTTCTCGAGATCCTCTTCCTCGATCCCCATGTCCGCGAGGAAACACCTGTAGACGATCTCGTGGCCGGCCTCCACCCCTGCACCGGCAAGCTCGGAGGCCTTGCGGGCGAGCTCTATCGCCCCTGTGGCGCGGTGGACGATCTTTCCGCCGACCATGACGAGAACCATATCGGCCGCCGAGAGGTCGTCGAGACGGTGGGTTATGTGGATGACGGTCGTCTTGAGGGTCGCGTTGAGCTCACGGATCTGGTCCAAGACCTGGGACCTGCTTGCGGGGTCGAGCATGGCCGTGCCCTCGTCCAGGACCAGCACGTCCACCTCCATCGCCAGCTGGCCGGCATAGACGATCTTCGAGAGCTGCCCGCCCGAGAGTTCGGAGGTGAGGCTGTGCCTGAGGTGCTGGCAGTGCACCGCCTCGAGCGATCGCGTGACGCGCCGGTCTATCTCGAAAGCGGGCAGCCCCAGGTTTTCAGGGCCGAACGCCACGTCCTCCTCCACGACGAGCGAGACGATCTGGTTCGCCGGGTTGCCGAGCACCAGGCCGACCCGCCTGCCTTTCGTGTCAACCGTTCCGGAGGTGGGCTTCAGGACGCCCGATATGAGGTACGCGAGGGTGGTCTTGCCGCTGCCGTTGGGACCGACGATCCCGCAATACGAACCGGAGGGGACCTCAAGGTCGATCCCGGCCAAGGCGAGTGTCTGGGGATACGAAAAGGTCACGCCCGCCAACGTGACTGCGGGCGTGACCTCGGCAGGTTGCATCAATCCTCGGCCTCTGGGGCCTTCTCGGCCTTCTTCTCCTTCTTCCTGGAGAAGAGGCCCTTTCTCGACGGCTCTTTCTTTTCCTTGCCCGGGGACTTTTCCGCGGCCTTCTTCTCGGTCCACTCGATGATGGCCATGGGTGCGTGGTCCCCACGCCTCACGCTGGTGCGGATGATCCTGGTGTAGCCCCCGTTCCGGTTCGCGAACAGGGGGGCGAGCTCCTTGAAGAGCTTGCCTATCGCCGCCTTCGACCTGAGCACGCGCTCCGCCCTCCTGATCGAGGCGAGGTCGCCCTTCTTGCCGAGGGTGATCATCCTGTCCGCGAGCTTCCTGAGCTCCTTGGCCTTCGCCTCGGTCGTGGTGAGCCTTTCGTTCATCACGAGCGAGGTCACCAGGTTCCTGAGCAGGGCCTGCCTGTGGTCGGTGGTGCGCTGGAGTTTCCTTCCTGCTATGCGATGGTACATGGCGTGTGCTCCGATCCTACTTGCTTTCTTCTTCTTCCATCCGCCTCCTGCGCGCCTCTATCTCTTCGGGGGACGGCAGGTTCGGCAGCTTCATGCCGATGTGAAGCCCCATCTTGGCGAGCTTCTCCTTGATCTCCTCGAGCGACTTCCTTCCGAAGTTCTTGGTCTTCAGCAGCTCGGATTCCGACTTCTGGACCAGCTCGTAGATATAGGACATGTTCGCGTTCTTCAGGCAGTTGGCGGACCTGACGGAGAGCTCCAGTTCCTCGACGGTCCTGAAGAGGTTGTCGTTGAGCTCCTGCTCGGGACCCTCCTCCTCGCCCATGTGCTCGATCTCCTCCTCGTGGAAGTTGATGAACACGTCCATGTATTCCTTCTGGATCCGGGCGGCGTAGGCGAGGGCGTCGTCCGGCGTCACCACGCCGTTGGTCCACACCTCGAGGGAAAGACGGTCGTAGTCCGTCCTGCGGCCCACGATGGTGGGGGTCACGTTGAAGGACACCCTGCGCACGGGCGAGAACACGGAGTCCACGGGGATCCAGCCGTGGACGTCGAGCTTTTCCTTGTTGAGCTCCGCCGGCACATAGCCCCTTCCCCAGTCGACCCTCAGCTGGAGCTTGAAGGTGAGGTCGGTCTGGATCGTGGCGATGAGCTGGTCCGGGTTGATCACGTCCATCTTCCCGGCCGTGTCGATGTCACCTGCCTTGACCTCGCAGGGCCCCTTCTTCTCGAGGGTCACCGTCTGGGGCTTGTCGGTGTGCATGCGCATCACGACCTTCTTGAGGTTCAGGATGATGTCCGTGACGTCCTCGTACACGCCGGGAATGCTCGAGAACTCGTGGAGCACGCCCAGAGACTCGTCGAACCTCACACCGATGATCGCGGAACCGTAGATGGAGGACAGGAGGATCCTCCTCAGGGAGTTGCCGATCGTGACCCCAAAGCCGCGTTCGAGGGGTTGCGCGTTGAACCGGGCGTAGGTGTCCGAGTACGTCTCCTCCACGATCTCCAGCTTGGTCGGTTTTATGATCTCTTTCCAGTTTTTCTCTATCATCCCTCACCCGTGCCTTTGGATTCTTATTTCGAGTAGAACTCGATGATCAGAGTCTCCTGGATGGACGTGGGCATGTCCTTGCGCTCAGGCAGGGCCTTGATGCGCCCCCTGCGGGCTTCCTTGTCCACCTCGAGCCACTCGGCGAAACCCCTCTGTTCGCGGTTCTCGAGGGAGGCGCCGATGGATTCCATCTTCTTGCTCTTCTCCTTGACCTCGACCACGTCCCCAGCCTTCACGAGGTACGACGGGATGTCCACCTTGCGGCCGTTGACGAGGATGTGCCCGTGGTTGATGAGCTGCCGCGCGGCGTTGCGCGAGGAAGAGAAGCCCATGCGGTAGACGATGTTGTCGAGCCGCCTCTCGAGGAGCTGGAGGAGCTGTTCGCCGGTGACGCCGCGGGTCCTCTTGGCCATGTCGTAGTACCTGCGGAACTGCGACTCGGAGACGCCGTAGGTATACCTGACCTTCTGCTTCTCGCGCAGGTGCAGCCGGTACTCGGTGACCCTCACCCTGCCCTGGCCGTGCTGGCCCGGGGGATAGGCACGCTGCTCGATGGCGCACTTGTCCGTGTAACACCGCTCACCCTTGAGGAAGAGCTTCTGCCCCTCCCTGCGACAGATCTTGCAAACAGCTCCCGTGTACCTTGACAAGACGTGGTCCTCCTTCTGTTACACCCTTCTGCGTTTGGGCGGCCTGCACCCGTTGTGGGGGATCGGGGTGACGTCGCGGATCCCCGTGATCCTGATACCGCTCGCGTTGATCGCCCTGAGCGCCGACTCGCGGCCGCTGCCCGGGCCCTTTATGTAGGCGAACGCGCTCTTGAGCCCGAACTCCTGGGCCTTCTTGCACGCCTCCTGCGCCGCCACCTGGGCCGCGAAAGGCGTGGACTTGCGCGACCCCTTGAACCCCTGCGCGCCGGCCGAAGACCACGCGAGGGTGTTGCCCTGCGGATCCGTTATCGTGATGATGGTGTTGTTGAAGGTGGCCTGGATGTGGACGACACCCTCAGGCACATCCTTGCGTACCCTCTTCCGCCCTGTCCTCTGTCTTGCTTTCGCCATGAAGGATACTCCTTGTCTGAGACCTTACTTCTTCTTGCCCACCACGAGACGGCGCGGCCCCTTCCTGGTCCTCGCGTTGTTGTGGGTGTTCTGGCCCCGCACGGGCAGACCCTTGCGGTGCCTGATCCCCCGGTAGGACGCGATGTCCATGAGCCGCCTGATGTTCATGCTGACCTCCCTGCGCAGGTCACCCTCGACCGTCAGGTTCTTGTCGATGTAGTCCCTGATGGCGGCGATGTCGTGCTCGGACAGTTCGTCGGTCTTCTTGGCGGGGTCGACCTTCACGGCCCTCACGATCTCGGAGGCCCTCGTCCTCCCGATCCCGTAGATGTACGTAAGGGCGATGTCGATACGCTTGTTCCGCGGTAAGTCTACTCCAGCTATCCTAGCCAAGCCTTACAACCTCCTTTACCCCTGTCTCTGGTTGTGCCGCGGGTTCTCGCAGATCACCCGCACGACGCCGCTGCGCCTGATGATCTTGCACTTCCTGCACCGCTTCTTGATTGATGCGCTCACCTTCATGTCCGCCTCGTTCTCACTTGGATCTGTATACGATCCTTCCCTTCGTAAGGTCGTACGGCGAAATCTCGACCTGCACCTTGTCACCGGGCAGGATCCGTATGTAATGCATCCTCATCTTGCCCGAGATATGCGCCAGTATCTGGTGCCCGTTCGCGAGCTCCACCCTGAACATGGCGTTCGGGAGGGGCTCCACCACGATCCCTTCGGCCTCGATGACATCCTTCGCCATGACGTCTTGTGCGCTACGCTCCTATCGCCTTCTGGATGGCTTCCTGCACCTGCTCCATCGACTTCGTGCCGTCTATCGTCCTGACCACCCCCTGCTTGGAGTAGTAGTCGATGAGCGGCGACGTCTGATCGTGATACGTCTTCAGTCTGCTGCGGATCGTGGCTTCCTGGTCGTCGTCCCTCTGGTAGAGCTCGCCTCCGCACTTGTCGCAGACACCCTCTTTCTTCGGCGGGTCGAACTCCACGTGGTGCATGTAGTTGCACCCGCGGCACGTCCTCCTGCCCGTGAGCCTCTTGACCAGGTAATCGTCCGGCACCTCGATGACGACCACGTGATCGAGACTTTTACCCATTCCCTTGAGCAGCCCGTCAAGCGCCTTCGCCTGCTCCAGGGTCCTCGGGAAGCCGTCGAGGATGAAACCCTTGGCGCAGTCGGGCTTTCCGAAGCGCTCCTTCACCACGCCGATCACCACCTCGTCGGGCACGAGCGCGCCCTTGTCCATGTATTCCTTGGCCTTGAGCCCCATGGGGGTCCCTTCCTTCACCGCCGCCCTGAACATGTCCCCCGTGGAGATCTGCGGCACGCCAAGCCTGTCGATCATCCTCTTCGCCTGTGTTCCCTTCCCTGCGCCCGGCGGTCCAATCAAGATGATGTTCATGCTCATTCCCCCTCGGTGAGTTGTGGGTGCTACCTTCTGCTGCGTATGCGACCGGTCTTGAGGAGACCGTCGTACTGTCTGGTGATGAGGTGGGACTCTATCTGGCTCATGGTGTCGAGAGACACGCCGATCACGATGAGCAGCGACGTGCCGCCGAAGTAGAACGGGGCGTTCGTCCAGGAGATGAGGATCATGGGCAGCACGCACACGATGCTCAGGTAGATGGCCCCGATGAAGGTGAGCCGTGACAGGACCCTGTCGAGGTACTCCGCGGTGGCCTTGCCGGGCCTGATCCCGGGGATGTAGCCGCCGTTCTTCTTGAGGTTTTCCGCCACGTCGAGCGGGTTGAAGATGACCGCGGTGTAGAAGTAGGTGAAGAAGACGATGGCGATCACGTAGATGACGTTGTACCAGAACCCCGTTGGCGAGAGCGCCCCTGCGAGCGTCTTCATGAAGCCCACGTCCGGGAAGAACTGCGCGATGGTCGCCGGGAACACGATGATCGACGACGCGAAGATGGGCGGGATGACGCCGGAGATGTTGATCTTGAGGGGCAGGTGCGTGCTCTGGCCGCCGTAGATCCTCCTGCCCTTGATCTGCTTCGGGTACTGGATGGGGATGCGGCGCTGCGAGGTCTCGAAGTACACGATGCCCGCGATCACCACGGCCACGAGCACGACCACGAGGATGAGCGCGATGATCGACATCTCGCCCGTGCGCACGAGCCTGAAGGTGTTGATGATGGCGAGCGGCAACCTCGCCACTATGCCGGCGAAGATGATGAGCGAGATCCCGTTGCCGATGCCCCGCTCCGTTATCTGCTCGCCGAGCCACATGAGGAAGCACGTGCCGGTGGTCATGGTGATCATCGCGACCATCCTGAAACCCCAGCCCGGGTTGCTCACCACCGACTGGCCCGCGACGGTCATCTGTTCGACGCCGAAGGCCATGAAGTGACTCTGTATGAGGCACAACAAGACGGTGAGGTACCGCGTGTAGACCGTCAGCTTGTGTTTTCCCGTCGCGCCTTCCTTCTGGAGCTGCTCGAAGGGCGGGTAGATCATGCACAAGAGCTGCACGATGATGGATGCGCTAATGTAGGGCATCACGCCCAGTGCGAAGATCGACAACCCCCTCAGGCCGCCGCCCGAGAACATGTCGAACATCCCGAGCAGCGTCCCCTGCTGCTGGTCGAACCACTCCTTCATGATGGCGGAATCGATGCCCGGCGTGGGTATGTGTATGCCCAGCCTGTACACGAGCAGCATGGCAAGGGTGAAGAGAATCCTGTTCCACAGCTCGGGAACCTTCGCTATGTTGCTGAAACCGTACCCGTTGGCCACGTGATGGTCCTCAGATGTGCTCGAAGGTGCCGCCGGCCCTGCTGATCTTCTCTATGGCCGCGCTGGAGGCCTTGTCGAGTCTGACGGTGAGCGGAACGTCTATCTCGCCGTCGGCCAAGAGTTTCACCGGTACCGACAGGGAGGGGATGAGACCCCGCATCCTGAGCGCGTCGCGGTCGACCACGGAACCCTTCTCGAACCGGGCCAGGTCCTTGACGTTGACCACGGCGTACTCGATGCGGGTGCGGTTCTTGAACCCGCGCTTGGGAAGTCTCCGGTAAATGGGCATCTGGCCGCCCTCGAACCACTGGGGCACGTTCCCGCCCGAGCGAGCCTTCTGTCCCTTGGTGCCTCGGCCGCAGGTCGTCCCCATGCCGGAGGAGTTGCCCCGGCCCACGCGCTTCTTCTTCTTCCTCGACCCGTCGGCCGGCTTGAGGTTGGATAGATCGATCATCTCACGCCTCCTCCCATTTCACCAGGTGGGGAACCTTTGCGACCGCGCCCCGCGTCGCGGGGTTGTCCGGCAGCACCCTCGACCTGCCGCGCCTCTTGAGGCCGAGCGCGGCGACGATCGCCTTCTGCTTCTCTGTACAACCGATCACCGACCGATACAGCGTCACCTTGATCTTGCCTGCCATGGTCTCCACCCGTTCCTTGCTACCTTCACGAACCCAGATCCAGCGTCTTGCCGCGCTTGGCCTCGACGTACTCCCTCGTCTCCAGACGATCGAGCGCGTCGAAGGTGGCCCGTATGACGTTGTTGTGGTTGCGCGATCCCAGCGTCTTGGCCACCACGTTCCGGTACCCTGCGGCCTCCATCACGGCCCTCACCGCGTTCCCGGCGATGATACCGGTGCCTTCCGGCGCAGGCTTCACGATCACCCTGGAAGAGCCGAACTCCCCGATGATCTCGTGCGGGACCGTGCCCGAGACGATGGGGACGTCCCTCATGGCCTTCCTGGCGGACTCGTATCCCTTGCGGATGCTCACGGATACTTCCTTGGCCTTGCCCAGCCCGTGACCGACCTTCCCGTTGCCGTCGCCCACCACCACGAGTGCGCTGAAACGGAACCTCTTTCCGCCCTTGACGACCTTCGCGACACGGTTGATGTAGACGACCTTGTCGATCAACTGTTCCTGGTTCTCGTCGATCTGCTCGAATCTAGCCAATGGTGCACCTCGCTTGTCTAGAACTTCAGCCCACCCTCGCGGGCCGCCTCGGCCACCGCCTTGACGCGGCCGTGGTACCGGTACCCTGAGCGGTCGAACACGACCTTGTCGATCCCCTTGTCCCTGGCCTTGGCGGCGAGCAGCTCGCCCACGAGCCTTGCCGCCGCGATGTTCGCCCCCTTGACCTTCCCCTTGATCTCGGGGCTCAAGGTGGAGGCGGCGGCCAGGGTCACACCGTTCTCATCGTCGATGATCTGGGTATAGATATGCCTCAGACCGCGGTACACGCTCAGGCGCGGCCTGTCGGCCGTGCCCGTGATCCTCTTGCGAATCCTTTCCTTCCTGAGCTGCCACGCCTGCCGTTCTGTCTTCTTGCTCACTTCACGCCACTCCTTGTCTCACTGCATGGGCATCAGCCCTTGGCGGCCGTCTTGCCGGGCTTGAGCCTGACCTGCTCCCCGTCATAGCGGATACCCTTGCCCGCGTACGAGTCGGGCTTGCGGATCTTGCGGATGCGCGCTGCGACGTCGCCGAGGAGCTCGTTGTCTATGCCGGTGATCTCGATGAGGCCGTCCTTGCTCACCGTGCCGCTCACCCCCTCGGGCAGGCGGAACTCGACGGGATGGGAATACCCCACGTTCAACACCAGGGTGTTGCCCTTGGCCTCTCCACGGTACCCGATGCCGACGATCCTGAGCCTCCTGGTGAAGCCCTCGGAGACCCCCTTCACCATGTTGTTCGCGAGCGCCCTCATGAGCCCGTGGAATGCCTTCGTCTTGCGCTCCTCGTCCTTCGGGACGAAGCGGAGTTCCTTCTCCTCTATCACCACGTCCAGATTCCCGACGCAACGCTTCTTGAGCTCGCCCTTGGGCCCCTTGACCGTGAGCGTCTCGCCGTCGAAGGTGACGCTCACCCCCTTGGGAATGGGTATAGGCAGTTTTCCTATTCTTGACATCGCCATGGTCAGCTCCTCACCAAACCCTCAGCAGGACTTCGCCGCCCTTGTTCTTGGCCCTGGCATTGTGGTCGGTCATGATGCCTTCAGACGTGCTCACGATGGCTATGCCGAGCCCGCCCCGGACCTTCTCTATCTCGGCCGCCCCACGGTAAATCCTCCTGCCCGGTTTCGAGACGCGCTCGATGCCGCTGATCACGTGGCGGGAGTTGAAGTACTTGAGGCTCACGCGGAGCATCCCCTGCCTGCCGTCGTCGATCACGCGGTAGGACTTTATGTAACCCTCTTTCTGGAGGATGTCCGCGATCGCTATCTTCATCTTCGACGCAGGGATGTCGACGCTCTCCTTCTGGGCCCCTGCAGCGTTCCGGATCCTGGTTATCATGTCCGCTATGGGATCGGTGTGCATCTGCGTTCCCCTCTTACCAGCTGGCTTTCTTCACGCCCGGGATCTCGCCCCTCATGGCATGGTTCCTGAGACATATCCTGCAGATCCCGAACTTGCGGTAGTACCCGTGCGGCCTGCCGCAAAGCTGGCACCTGTTGTACTGCCTCACCTTGAACTTGGGCTTCCTGCGCTGCTTAGCGATCATCGATTTCTTCGCCATGACATCCCCTCATCTACTTCCGAAACGGCATTCCGAAGGCGGCAAGCAGGCTCCTGCCCTCGTCGTCGCTGCCGGCAGTGGTGACAATGGTTATATTCATGCCCCTGAGCTTGTCAATCGCGTCATAGTTGATCTCGGGGAAGACCGACTGGTCGTTCAGGCCCATGGTGTAGTTGCCCCTTCCGTCGAAGCCCTTGGGGGAGACGCCCCTGAAGTCCCTCACACGGGGAAGCACCGCGTTGATGAGCCTGTCCAGGAACTCGTACATGCGCTCACCCCTGAGCGTCACCGAGCAGCCCACCGGCATGCCCTCCCTGAGCTTGAACGCGGCGATGGACTTGCGGGCCTTGCGTACCACCGGCTTCTGCCCGGTGATAAGGGCCAGTTCCTCGGCGGCCCGGTCGATGATCTTGATGTCCTGCACCGCATCGCCGAGCCCCATGTTCAGGACGATCTTGACGAGCTTCGGCACCTGGTGGACGTTCTTGTACCCGTACTCCGTCCTGAGGGCGGGAACGATCTCCTTGAGGTAGTATTCCTTGAGCCTTGCCATCTCACATCCTCACTTGTCCAGTTCCTCGCTGCAGCTCCTGCAGTACCTGACCTTGGTCCCGTCCTCGTGGAACTTGAAGCCTATGCGGACCGCCTTCTTGCAAGCGGGGCAGACGATGGCCACGTTGGAGAGGTGGATCGGCGCCTCCTTCTCCACGATCCCGCCCTGTGACTTCTGCGACGGCCTCGTGTGCCGCTTGATCATGTTGACCCGCTCGACGACGACGCGGTCCTTCTTGGGGACGACACGGATCACCTGACCCTGCTTCCCCTTGTTCTTCCCGGTGAGGACGATCACCGTGTCTCCCTTTCTTATCCTGCCGGTCTCATGCCTTACCACTGCCATCGCGCACCTCTAGAGAACCTCTGGAGCCAGGGACACGATCTTCATGAAGTTCTTGCTTCTCAGCTCCCTGGCCACCGGCCCGAAGATACGAGTCCCGACCGGCTCGTTCTGGTTGTTGAGGATGACGGCCGAGTTCTCGTCGAACCTGATGCTCGTCCCGTCCGGCCTCTTGTGCGTCCTCGTCGTGCGGACCACCACGGCCCTCACCACGTCACCCTTCTTCACCTTGGACCTCGGGATCGCGTCCTTCACGCTCACCACGATGATGTCCCCGAGGGAGGCGTACCTGCGCCTGGTGCCCCCCAGGACCTTGATGCACATGACCTCCTTGGCTCCCGAGTTGTCCGCAACCTTGAGTCTTGTCTGCTGTTGGATCATGATCGGCCTCCGCCACCTGCACCTCTACCGGCTACTCCTGTCTCTCGAGGATCTTCACAACCCTCCAGCACTTCTCTCTGCTGATGGGCCTGCATTCGCGGATCAGCACCCTGTCCCCGGGTCTGCACTCGTTGCGTTCGTCGTGCGCCTTGAACTTCGCACGCCTGCGCACGTACTTGCCGAACACCGGGTGTTTCTCGAGGCGCTCGACCGTGACCACCACGGTCTTGTCCATCTTGTCGCTCGTGACGATTCCTTCGAATTCAAGCTTCCTGGCCTGTTCCGTCATTGCACTCTCTCCCGCGCGATCGTATTGATACGTGCGATGTCTCGACGCAGCTTGGAGATGATCGACGTGTCCTTGAGCTGGCCGGTCGCCTTCTTGAACCGGGCGTCGAGGAGTTCCCTCTCCAGCTTCAAGAGGAGCTCCGAGAGCTCGGCAGGGCTCTTCTCGCGTATCTCCTTGGCCTTCATCACACACCCTCCCTGACCACGAACCTCGTTTTCACGGGCAGCTTGTGGGAAGCCAGGCGGAACGCCTCCTTTGCCTGTTCCTCGGTCACGCCGTCGATCTCGAAGAGGATCCTGCCGGGTCTCACCGGTGCGACCCACTCTTCGGGAGCGCCCTTCCCCTTACCCATGCGGGTCTCCGCCGGCTTCTTGGTGATGGGCTTGTCCGGGAAGACCCGTATCCAGACCTTCCCTCCGCGCTTGATGAACCGGGTGATGGCGATACGGGCCGCCTCTATCTGCCTCGCGGTTATCCAGTGGGGTTCGAGGCTCTGAAGGCCGTACGTCCCGAAGGAGACGCGCGAGCCGCGTTCCGGGCTGCCCGTGAGCCTGCCCCGCTGCTGTTTCCTGTGCTTGACCTTGTTCGGCATCAACATGACTCATGCACTCCTTACGCGCTCGCCTCTTCCTGCTTCTTGATGACATCGCCGTGATAGATCCAGACCTTCACGCCGATGACCCCGTAGATGGTGAAGGCCTCCTTGAACCCGTAGTCCACATCGCTCCTGAGCGTGTGGAGCGGCACGCGACCCTCGCGGTACCATTCGCTCCTGGCGATCTCGGCGCCGGCGAGCCTCCCCGCGCAGGCGACCTTGATGCCCTGCGCGCCCATCCTGAGCGCCTGGCTCACGGCCCGTTTCATGGCCCTCCTGTAGGCCACGCGGCGCTCGAGCTGGCTGGCGATCCCCTCCGCCACGATCTGAGCATCGGTCTCCGGCCGCCTCACTTCCTTGATCTCGAGCATCACTTCCTTCTTCACGAGCTTGGCGAGGTCGTTCTTGATGGTCTCCGCGCCCTGCCCCTTCCTGCCTATCACGAGACCCGGCCTGCCCGTCGAGATCACGAGCTTCACCTTGCCCGCCGCACGCTCGATGATGATGTTGGAGATCCCCGCGTGACTCAGGTTCTTGGTGATGAAGTCCCTGATCTTGCGATCCTCGACGAGGAGCTCGCCGAAGCCCTTGTCGGCGTACCACTTCGCCTTCCAGTCCTTGGTCACGCCCAGCCGGAACCCGTATGGATGAATCTTCTGTCCCACCTTCGACCCCTTTCCTAGAGCTCTTCGAGGACCACCGCTATGTGGCTGGTCCGCTTCAGGATGCGGTTGGCGCGGCCCTGTGCCCTCGGCATCCACCTCTTCAGCATGGGACCCTCGTCGACCTGGATGGACTTCACGTAGAGGTTGTCCACGTCGACCATGCCCGTCTGGAGGGCGTTGGCAACCGCGGAATTGAGCACCTTTGCGATGATGCGCGCACGCTTCGTGCCGAGCAGGTTGAGCATCCTGAGCGCTTCCGCGATGGGCTTGTTTCTCACCTCGTCGGCGAGCAGTCTCGTCTTTTGGGGCGAGACCCTCGAGTATCTGAGAACGGCTCGTGCTTCCATGGGCTACCCCTTCTTCTGCGCCTTCCTGTCGGCCGCGTGGCCGTAGAACGTGCGTGTGGGAGAAAACTCCCCGAGCTTGTGCCCCACCATCTCCTCGGTGCAGTACACCGGGACGAACTTCTTGCCGTTGTGGACGGCGAAGGTCAGCCCCACGAATTCCGGGAGAATGACCGAGCGCCTCGACCACGTCTTTATGACCTTGCGGCTCCCTGTCTCCTGGGCCTGCAGGACCTTCTTCAGGAGGTGGTCATCCACGAACGGGCCTTTCTTCAGTGAACGGGACACGTCTTACTTCCTCCTCTTCACGATGTACTTGGTGGAGTCCTTGGTCCGCTTGCGGGTCTTGTGTCCCTTGGTGGAGACCCCCCAAGGCGTCACGGGGTGGTTTCCCTTGACGCGGCCTTCTCCTCCACCGTGGGGATGATCGACGGGGTTCATGGCCACACCGCGCACCGTCGGCCGAATGCCGAGCCAGCGGTTCCTTCCGGCCTTCCCGATGGTAATGTTGGAATGGCTGACGTTGCCCACCTGGCCGATGGTCGCCTTGCACTCCGCGAAGATCTTCCTCACCTCGCCCGAGGGCATCTTGATCTGGACGTAGTCGCCCTCTTTGGCGAGCACCTGCCCCGCCGTGCCCGCCGCCCTGATGAGCTGTCCGCCCTTGCCGGGCCTGAACTCCACGTTGTGGACGTTCGTGCCGAGGGGGATCATCTTGAGGCTCATGACGTTGCCCGGCCTGATCTCCGCCTCCTCCGAGGTGATGACCGTGCTGCCCACGGCCAGCCCGTCAGGCCAGAGGATGTACCGTTTCTCGCCGTCCGCATACTGGACGAGGGAGATCCTCGCCGAGCGGTTGGGGTCGTACTCCACGGTCATCACCTTGCCGGGGACCCCCACCTTGTCGCGCTTGAAGTCGATGATGCGGTACAGCCTCCGACTCCCCCCACCCTGGTGGCGCACGGTGATCCTGCCGAGGTTGTTCCTCCCGCTGTGCTTCTTGAGGGTGACGGTCAAGGACCGCTCGGGTTCCTGCGCCGTGATCTCCTCGAAGGTCGAGACGGTCATGCCGCGCCTTCCGGCGGACGTCGGTTTGAAGCTACGAATGCTCATCGGTCATACCCCTTCATAGAACTCGATGGTCTCGCCCTTCCCGAGCGTGACGATCGCCTTCTTCCAGTCGGGCCGCTGGTGTCTCCTGAAGCCCCACCTCTTGGACTTGCCCTTGACCCTCATGGTCCTCACGTCGAGAACGTGCACGCCGTAGAGCTCTTCCACGGCCTTCTTGATCTCGATCTTGTTGGCGTCGAGAGCCACGGAGAACATCACCTTGTTCCCCTTCTCCTTGAGATCCGTGCCCTTTTCCGTGATCAAAGGGCGCTTGAGTATGCGGGTCGCGTTCTTCATGACTTCAGCCTCTCAACGATGAGCTCCACGGCCTTGAGGTCGAGCACCAGTCCCCTGTACTTCAGCACGTCGTAGACGTTCAGGCCCGCCGGCTGCATGAGTTTGCTCATGGGGTGGTTCCGGGAGGCGAGAGAGGTGTTCTCCGTCGGCTCGCCCACGACCACGAGGGCGTTTTCCATGCCGAGGGCGCCCAGGGCCTTCACGTACTCCTTCGTCTTGGGAACCCCGAGATCCATGCTGTCTATCACCCTCAGCATGTTCTCGCCGGCCTTCATGCTCAGCGCGCACCTGAGCGCCTGCCGCCTTACCTTCTTGGGGAGATCCATGGCGTAGCGCCTGCCGTTCGGGCCGAAGACCACACCACCGTGCCTCCACAGCGGCGAACGGTTCGTACCGGCACGGGCGCGTCCCGTCCCCTTCTGTCT
>ERZ795045.2516-NODE-2516-length-17784-cov-6.115122_pt1 | contig 17784 bp, 15 predicted proteins | sample MGYA00375129_ERZ795045 | MGnify/ENA primary metagenome ERZ795045 (study PRJEB30174, sample SAMN05720166) | activated sludge metagenome | isolation source: anaerobic digester from wastewater treatment plant | place: Japan | collected 2015-05-15 ... | reverse complement strand
AATAATATGGATCGGTAAGATCCAACTTGTCCTTTATGGAGGTACATTGCCCTATGCGTTCGGAAACCGCCAGTCTCATAGAATTAACCATTCAAGGCCTGAACAAAAATCCCCATGCGGTCCTCGGCATGCATTCCCTGGACGGCGCGGTCGTCGTTCGGGTTTTCAACCCCCATTCCCAAAAGGTTACGGTCAGGGATGTACATAGCGGCCGTTGTTATCCCATGGAAAAAACAGATGAGAGGGGCTTTTTTGAAGCGGTCATCGAAGCTCCCGATTTATTTGCCTACCAGCTGGTGCACACCACAACCGACGGCGCCTCCTACACCGTATATGATCCTTACGCCTTTCTTCCCACGGTGTCAGACTACGACACGTACCTCTTCAACCAGGGAAATCACCATTGCATCTATGAAAAGCTGGGATGCCACCTGCGCGAGGTAAACGGTGTGAAGGGGGCTTCCTTTGCTGTATGGGCCCCTTCGGCCCAGAGGGTCAGCGTGGTGGGCAGCTTCAACCAGTGGGACGGAAGGATCCATCAGATGCGCATGCTGGGAAGCTCGGGTGTTTGGGAACTGTTCATCCCCGGGCTCGCGCCGGGCGACCTCTATAAGTACGAGATAAAAACCCCATCGGGGGAACTCTATATCAAGGCCGATCCCTTCGCCTTTTATGCGGAAAAACCTCCCCAGACCGCATCCAGGGTTTATGACATGGACGATTACCAGTGGCACGACGAGGAGTGGCTGGCAAAGCGCGCAAAAGAGCCCGTTTACGACAAGCCGGTGAACATCTACGAGGTGCACCTGGGTTCCTGGCAGCAGGAGCCTGATCCGGATCCCGATTCGGAAACCGGCTTTAGACCGCTGTCCTACCGGCAGCTGGCCGAGCGGCTGATACCCTATGCGAAGAAGATGGGTTATACCCACCTGGAACTGCTCCCCGTCATGGAGCACCCCTACGATGGTTCCTGGGGCTACCAGGTGACCGGCTATTACGCGGTAACATCCCGCTACGGCACACCTGCGGATTTCAAGTACTTCGTTGACAAATGCCATGAAAACGGCCTGGGCGTTATCCTGGACTGGGTACCGGCCCATTTCCCCAAGGACGGGCACGGCCTGGCCCGCTTTGACGGGACAGCCCTTTACGAACACGAGGACATCCGCAAGGGCGAACACCTGGAGTGGGGAACCCATGTTTTCAACTACGGCCGCCATGAGGTCAGGAACTTCCTTATAGCCAACGCCCTTTTCTGGTTTGACAAATATCATGTGGACGGGCTGAGGGTGGACGCCGTCGCTTCCATGCTGTACCTGGACTACTGCCGCAAACCCGGGGAATGGATTCCCAATGAATACGGCGGACGCGAGAACCTGGAGGCAGTGGAATTTCTCAGGCAGCTGAACACAACCGTTTACCGGTATTACCCCAACGTCATGATGATCGCCGAGGAATCCACGGCCTGGCCCAAGGTCACCGCTCCCGTCCATGAAGGCGGGCTGGGCTTTTCCCACAAGTGGAACATGGGTTGGATGAACGACTTTCTGCGGTATGTGGGCATGGATTCGGTCTACCGCAAATACCATCAGAACCTGATCACTTTCTCCTTTATGTACGCCTGGTCCGAGAACTTCATCCTGGTCCTGTCCCATGACGAGGTGGTCCACGGCAAGAAGTCCCTGCTGGACAAGATGCCGGGCGACTACTGGCAGAAATTCGCGGGCCTTCGCGGTGCCCTCGGCTATTTCATGGGCCATCCCGGCAAGAAGCTGCTCTTCATGGGCGGCGAATTCGGCCAGTTTATCGAATGGAAGTACAAGGAAAGCCTGGACTGGCACCTTTTGGGCTATCCCATGCACCAAAAGCTTCACGACTATGTGGCCGACCTCAACCATTTCTACCTGAACGAGCCGGCGCTTTATGAGATTGACAGCCATTACGACGGGTTTGAATGGATCGACTGCTCCGACACCGAGCACAGCATCGTCTCGTTTATACGGAAAGGCAAGGACTGGCGGGATATGCTGGTCTTCGTCTGCAACTTCACGCCGGCCACCCATGACAACTATCGCATAGGAGCCCCACTCGACACGGTATATACCGAGGTCTTCAACTCGGATCTGGAGCAATACGGCGGGAGCCATGTGGCCAATGAACAGCCCGTAAAGGCCGAGCCCGTACCCTGGCATGGGAAATCCTGGTCCATCATCCTGAAGGTTCCACCCCTTGCAACCATCGTGCTGAGGCCTGATACCAGCAAGTTCAGGGATTCAGCGGAAGAGCAATGATGTCATGAAGAACTGCCATCCATCATAAAATGGGAACTGTGCCGAACATTGAATATGGCACCAGAATCTTATCGGGGTGAGATGGCGGACATGAAGATCAACTACGTTTCGATAAAGGGTTACGAAGAAACCCATGGAGGAATGAAGCTCTGCCTGCGGGCGGAGCTGGACAGCGAGCCGCCCCGGTTCTGGAGCAGGCTTTTCAGGAGGACCTGGCTTTCCCGTGAACCGGGCGGATCATCAGCCCAGATCAGATTCTCCGGCAACGATATCCTGTTCTATCTTCCCAACGCTGAGGACCTGACCGTAACACTTGATGCCCTGAAAAGCACCCTGATGGAGGTGGAAAGACAGCTTCGCTGACGGGTTTCTATTGAAAAATTACATAAATTGAATCGTTCCCCCATGCCGCAAATGTGCTATACTTGTCTGGAAAAACGCTGGATAAAAACCCGGAACCATGATCCCGGGTTGAGGAGCTGTTATGAAAAGAAGAGTCCTGGGTCTGCTTTTCCTGTTTCTGGCTGTGTTCGTATGGGGGATTTCCTTTGTATCCACCAAGGTGATTCTTGCGGAAGAGATTCCTCCCGTCTCCATAGCCTTTTTCAGACAATTTGTGGCCCTTGTGCCGCTGCTTTTGTGCATGGGGATACGAAAAGAGGGTTTCAGGCTGGAGAAGGGCGATTTGAAGCTGTTTGCGCTTGCCTCTTTCTTCGGGATCGTCCTCTATTTCGTGTTTGAAAACACCGGCCTGACCATGACTACCGCCTCCAACGCTTCCATGTTGGTTGCGGCCATTCCGGTCTTTACCCTGATCATCGAAAGCATCATTACCCGGAAGCCCATCAGCAAGGCTGCCCTGGGATGCATCCTGGCCTCCCTGGCAGGCGTCTACTGCATCATTTCCGAGAACGGAACCATTGACCTTTCAGGGAGCACTTTCCTGGGTAACCTCCTGATCCTGGGCGCCATGGCGTCATGGATCATTTACACCTTCCTCAGCAACGGGCTGGGCGAACGTTATAGCAGCCTGAAGCTGACCACGGTACAAACCCTTTTGAGCATCCCGCTCTTTGTGCCGTTCACGGTGCCCGAGGTGTCGGCCTGGAAGGTACCTTCTGTGACGGCGCTGCTCCACCTGGTTTTTCTGGGTGTGTTTTGCTCGGCTCTGGCCTATGTCTTTTTTCTTTACAGCATCCAGGCACTGGGACCCGTGCTGCCCTCGGCTGCTTTGAATCTCATCCCGGTGATAACCATCATCACCGGACGGATCGTCCTGTCGGAAGATCTGACATGGCTTCAGGCCGTGGGAGCAGCCCTCATCGTGGGGAGGCCTGACCCTGTTGAGCCTGATGAAGCTGAAGGAACGGACACAATAGAGTTGTCAGCAAATTGGCCTCCCATCGGGGAGGCCGTTCCATGGTATTTGCGTTAAGCCCGAAAGTCATGAGACACCGTCCTGTGTGCCCTTTTTATCCCTTGTGCCCATCAGCATGGCAAACACCAGCACGGCAAAATAAATCACGAAAGCCACGAGGGTCACAAGATAAAGGATGGGCTGTTTGTTGGCATAGCCCATGATGGGAATGTTGAGAAGGAACATCAGCGGCGCGCCGAAGGCCAGGCCGGTTCCGCTCCCATACACAAGGTTCCTGGCGGCCTGGGTCTTAAAATGCGGATCAACCTCGCGCAGCAGGGCAATGCCGGTGGATATGGTACCGGTGAGCATGCCGTACATGGCCAGCGCATTCTCCAGGGTATCGGTCTTGTAGATGCGCTGAGCCAGTTTCATGATGAACAGGATGGTCACAAGCCCTCCCGCAGTGGTGATGATCAGGATGGGCAACAGGTGATCTTTGAGCATATAGATGGAAACTGCCGCTATGGCAGCCGTGATCATAAAGTCGAAAGAAACGCCTGAAACACGTTCCAGAAGGTAATTGCAGGTGTAGCTGTGCTTCATCCATTTCCGCTGGTGGCAGAAATCCAGGATTCTTCTGGCCAGCATGCCGTATACGGCACCTATGATGAAGCTGAAGCCCCAAAGCAGCTGTGCCAGGGTTCTCCCGAAATCACCCATGCCGGTCAGCACAGATTCCAGGCCTTTCAGGGTCAGATAGGTCACCAGGTACACGGCGCCGATAAGGATCATCTGGAGGGAGAGGCCGTCGATGGACTCCTTCAGGGGAAGTTCCACCGGTTTTTCCTCATCATAGATATTCGGCCTGTCCAGGGGCTCTCCATAGATTTCATCATAGGTCTTCAGCCGCTTTTTCTTTTTCAGCCAGGCGATGAGGGCCACACCGCCCGCGCAGGCCCAGATATAGCCGATGGCTGCAACTGTCAGGCCCAGGTTCCCGCCATGGGCAAAACCCAGCGCCTCCCATTGGTGTCCCATGGAATAGGCCTGTCCGGGCCCCTGACCGAATCCCAAAGGAAGAAGCAGCCCCGAAAGCGGGAAGGTCTTGGGGAACACGGTATAGAAAAACAGGAGCGACAGGGCAAAGCCCAAAAGTCCCTGCACCACATAGGTGCTGACGATAAACATGCCCGAATGCACATATTCCTTGTTCTTGACCTTCTGCGAGGCCTTGAGGGACAGGGCGATGAACCCGATATTCATCAGGTGGTATACCAGGTTTTCTAGCCGTACGCCGCTGAAAACCATGATTCCCAGGACGTCCTTGCCAAACACCAACCCCAGGAATCCCGCAATGACGGGTACGGGAATGGGATTTTTCCTGAAAAAAGCCACCTTACGCTTCATCAGCGTTGCAGCCAGCAAAAGGATGGACAGCATCGACACATCCAAGATATAGTCCCAGATTTGTCCTGTATTCAAAATCATTCCTCCTTTGGGTGGCCTTTTCCGGGCACCAGTCTTTTAATCACTTCGTAAGCCTCGGTATACTTGTTGGCGGATGTATGGTGATCCTTAAAGGCAACCCTGTGGAAATGCCCTTCATGGTAAAAATCGAACCAGTCCGTCAGATGGGTGCTGACCCCGTTCATGCGGGACAGATCAAAACTTGATTTTTGATTATCCTGCCCGATGAATTCCAGGTGGTCCACATAAAGGCGAAGAGTTCCCTTTTTCTCTTTTCTGATGGCCTCAAACCGACCACCTCTGAGGAGAGCGGCATCCTGGTCCTCGAAAATGGGCTCCCGAGGATTTGTCATCCTGTCCCGGACCATGTCCTCCAGCTTTTTCAGCTGCCACTGGTTCCATTCCAGAACAGATTTGAACAGTGGCTGACCGCCGTCCTTTTCAAAATACCCATAGGGGTTGTAGCGCACGGTATCGCCGCAGGCCAGGCAGGTCAGGGTGTCGTCCTTTGAAAAAAGCCTGCCGATTGCCATGCATTTGGGGCAGAGGAACAGAACCCGTTCCAGGGCTTCGGCCAGGCGCGGCCCCACAAAGGGGATCATATGCTCCTCCTGCCAGCGGTACTCGTCGGTCTTAAGCGCCGCGCACATCCTTTCGTAGATCTCATCCACCGAAAGGGTTTTCAGTTGCTCGGCCGTGAACAGGATGCCGTACCTTACCTGGATCTTGCCCTTCCTGGACTTTAATGCCCAGCGGGGATGGGTCAGGTAGGCACCGTTCACCCTGAAAAAGACAACCGGCACGCCCATACTCTTCAGTACCCTTCAGGGAAAACGCCCACCACATCTCCCCTGTAGGCCCTGCATGTTTTCCTCAATATACTCAATGCGGTAACGCCTGACCAGGTATGGACCCAGGGTTTTTTTCAGGATTTTGTTCAATAGGCGGCTAGCCCGTTTTACCTTGTATGGCATAGTGATCTCCTGTTTTCAACCCAAAAATGTGTAACGTAATTATTATTTATTTAACCAAATATTAATTCCCGTATCAATCCAAAATCAGGTTTCCACACCAACCGAATGAAATTTTTTAAGACAAATGGCCTGTTTTTTTCAGATAACATCTCCACCTGTGCGGATCCCTGCCAGACAAACACACTTTCAGGGCCGGATTGACATGATTTACTTGCTTTTCATGATGTAGTAGAATGATGGCAGAACGAGCCAATGAGGTGCATGGCCATGTATAACCGTGAAAGGTCCACTGCCGTCAGGACCGGCGGCGGCCTGATGCTGCTTTTGCTGCTCATCTTCATGGGAATTCCCCTGGTCAACGGTGTGATGCTCGCTTTTTCGGATGTATATTCCCTGGAAGCAAACTTCACCTGGAACGGAGAAAGCTCGGTATTCGCCAATTTCTCCACGCTCTTCGGGAACAGGGACTTTAGAGTGGCCCTTGTAAACACACTGAAGTTGAACCTTATCAGCATGGTTCTCGTTGTTGTCGTATCAATCCTCCTGATGGTTCCCGTTACCGTGTTCCTGATTTTCCGGCGTCATCTTGCAAACAGCGTGCTTCTGGCTTATGCCCGGGTGAAGGGCTAAAAGCAGGCTTCTTCCTGTGCAGCACGAAAGTCTCTGCAAAAAGCCGGTTTTCACCGACAGAATAAAATAAGCCCCGACCGGTAAGTCATCGGCCGGGGCATTGCTTTTCAACGCGCTTATTTGGTGTAGTTGTCGAAGTAGCCCTGGATATAAATGACGGGCGTTCCCTTGTCGCCGCTTCCCGAGGTGAGATCGCACAGGGAGCCGATGAGATCGGTCAGCCTTCTCGGAGTGGTGCCCTGAGCGGCCATGGCGCCTACCAGGTTGGCCTGCTTGTTTTTGATATACGCTTCGATGGCCTTTTTCTGCTCCTCACCCTTCAGCCCGGCAAATTCATTGTCTGCCAGGTACTTGAGCTTGACCTCGTTGGGGGTTCCCTCCAGCCCCTTGGTATAACCGGGGGATACGACCGGATCGGCCAGTTCCCAGATCTTGCCCACCGGATCCTTGAAGGCTCCGTCCCCGTAAACCATGACCTCGACGGTTTTGCCGGTCCTTTCCCTGAGGATGGCCTGAATTCTCTCAACAAACGCCTGGCAGTCGCGCGGGAACAGCTTGACGCTCTCTTCGGTGGCCTTGTTGGAGCCCAGAAGCCCGTATTGCTCATTGTAGCCGCTGCCGTCAACAGGCTCCGACAGGATGTCTTCCAGCCCATATACCCGTTCCGCACCGGCGGCTTTCAGGATCCTTTTGGTCCGCTTGCGGGTATGGATATCGCAAGCCAGGACGTTTTTGGTATATTTCAGAATCGCCGTGGGATTGTTGGCAAACAGTACCTCGCACTGGGCACCGCATTCGGTAACAATGGACTTATAGTATTCGATGTAGTCCATCCCGGTAAAGGGGTGTTTGTAATACCCGAAGAGCTCGCGGAATTCCTTCTCGGTGAGCACGTCGCTCCACGGATTCACGCCTTTTTCATCGAGGAGATCCTCGTCCACCAGGTGGTTACCCACCTCGTCGGCCGGATAGGAGAGCATGAGCACAACCTTATCCACACCTTTGGCGATGCCGCGAAGGCAAACCGCAAAGCGGTTCCTGCTCAGAATAGGAAAGATCACGCCAAGAGTGCCTCTTCCGAATTTCATGCCGATATCTTTCGCGATGGCATCGATAGAGGCATAATTGCCCTGGGCCCGCGCCACAACCGACTCGGTGATGCCGATGATATCGCGGTCCTGGATGGCAAACCCTTCCGCTTCCGATGCCCCGATAACCGTATCGACGACGATTTGAGCCAGATCGTCTCCCCGGTTGATGATGGGCGTCCTCAGGCCGCGCACAACTGTTCCAACTAGTCTCTCCATATCTCTTCTCCTCCGGACCAATTAATTGGGCATTTGTATTATATAGTTTCCTGTGATATAAGTAAAATAAATAGCATTAATATTAGTCATAAGGTGTGTTTATATGATTGGGAAGCTCGATCTCTATAGGATATTTGCCGAGGTGGCCCGGTGCAGGAGTTTTTCCGGCGCAGCAAAAGCGTTATTCATGACCCAGCCGGCCGTGAGCCTGGCCGTCATGAACCTTGAAAAGGAGCTGGGTACACGCCTTTTCATCCGGACGCCCAAAGGTGTGTCCCTGACCAACGAGGGAAAGCTGCTGTACGAATACATCAGCTCTGCCATGAACCTGGTGCGGATGGGCGAGGCCAAGGTTGCCGAGTCCTGCGGCCTGGAATCGGGCGAGCTGAAGATAGGCGTGGGGGATACGGTATCCAAATACTTTCTGCTTCCCCACCTGGAAGAGTTTCACCGAAATTACCCCAACATCAAGCTGCGGGTCATCAACCGGACAACACCCGAGCTTTGCGCCATGGTAAAGGCAGGGGAAGTGGATCTGGCCATCTGCAACCTTCCCATCCGGGATCCGTCCCTTTCGGTCCGCGTTTGCGGCACCATCCATGATATTTTTGTCTGCGGGGAAAAATACCGGGAGGCCTGCCGCGGGATCCGGCGCCTCGAGCAGATTGTAGAGCTGCCCCTCATCCTCCTGGAGACCAAATCCAATTCCAGGCAATACGTGGAGCGATTCATGCTGTCCAGGGGAATCAAGCTTCAGCCCGAAATCGAGCTGGGCTCCCATGATCTTTTGCTGGAATTTGCCCGTTTTAATTTCGGCATTGCCTGCGTCATCGAGGAATTCTCACAGGATTATCTCCAAAACGGTCTTTTGTGGAAGATAGAGCTTGAGGAAACCATACCGGAACGCGCCATCGGCTTTTGTACCTTGAAGAGCGTTCCCCTCTCCCCTTCCTCGGCCAGGTTCGTGGAAATCGTGGAAAGCAGGCTTAAAGTATAGGGGTTGAGACAAAGCAAAACTCCCCGCCGACTCGGATGCAAAATGGCGGGGAGCGAATTTTTTGGATTGTTAGCAAAGGCGTTGAAAGAACTGCTCCATTCAAAAAAGTAAAGTTATCGGAATATAAACAGACAGACTCGCATGGCAACCTGCCGGCAAGTCTGTCTGTTTCTTATTTTCCGGATTGCTTATTCAGACCGACATCCGAAAGGCTTTGGTTCATCAGCCAACGGCGGGCGTGGTTTTGTCTCTGGATGCGAATTGCAAGACGCAAATCAAACCAATAACAACCAATCCAATCAGATCGGTCACAAGGCCCGGATCAATCAGGGCGACACCTGCCGCCACGGCCAGGATCCTTTGCCACCAGGGCATGGTCTTACGCATAAAACCGCCCAGCCCGCTGGATATAGCAAACATGCCGATCATGGAAGTAATCACAATCTGCACCAGTTCCCCAAAAGAAGCATTGATGAGCAGCATGGTGGGATTCAGAACGAAAATATAGGGGATGATGAAAGCCGCTATGGCAAGCCGCGTAGCAATGACTCCCGTCCTGATGGGATTGCCCCCGGAAATGGCGGCGCCGGCATAAGCGGCCAAAGCCACAGGAGGCGTGATATCCGCCACGATGCCGAAGTAGAACACGAACATGTGGGCGGCAAGCACCGGTGTTCCGGGTATCAGCTTGAGGATGATGGGCGCGGTTATGGTAGCCATGATGACATAGTTGGCGGTTGTGGGAACGCCCATGCCAAGGATGATGCAGGCTATCATGGTCAGGATGAGGGCAAGGATATCAATGCCACCTGAAAGCATGAGAAGCATGTCGGCAAGCCTCAGCCCTATGCCAGTCAGCGCAACGATGCCCACAATAATGCCCGCGATGGCACAGGCAGCGGCAACGCCTATGGTGTTCCTGGCCCCTGTCTCCAGGGCATCCACAAAAGCGCTGGGCGAAAGCCTGGTTTCCTTTCTGAAAGAGCTTACGATGATAGCTGCCAGAATAGCAAGGCAAGCCGCACGCGAAGGTGTAAAGCCATAGGACATCGTAAAGATGAGTACCAGTATCGGAATCAGCAGATAACCTCTGCTGAGAAGCAGCTTGAAGAAGTTCGGGATGGATTCCTTGGGAAGGCCTTTCAGGCCAAGCTTCTTGGCTTCAAAATGCACGGCCAGAAAGATGCCGGAAAAATACAGGATGGCAGGAAAGACGGCCGCCAATGCAATGGTGGCATAGGGCAGTTCGGTCATCTCCGCCATCAGGAAGGCGGCCGCTCCCATGATGGGCGGCATGATCTGTCCGCCTGTGGACGCCGCAGCTTCCACGGCAGCAGCAAAGTCCTTGTCATACCCGGTTTTCTTCATGATGGGAATGGTTACGCTTCCGGAACCGACCGTATTGGCAACCGAGCTTCCCGAGTACATGCCCTCCATAGCGCTGGCGATAACGGCCACCTTGGCCGGGCCTCCGGTTGCGCGTCCTGCTATGGAATTGGCCAGATCGATGAAGAAGGAACCAATATTCGTCTTTTCAAGGAACGCCCCAAGAATGATGAACAGGACAATAAATGTGGAGCATACGCCTATGGGAGTTCCAATGACGCCTTCCAGGGTATAGAACAATGTGTAGACAACACGTGTCAACGAATAACCGGTTGAGAAGGCATATACGACAAAAGCACCCGCAACAACAAGGATGGGAATGCCGACAACCCTTCTGCAAACTTCGGCAATAACAATAATACCAATGAGACCTACAATCATGTCAAACTGGCTGATGCGGGTTGCCTTCCGGGCAATGGTTTCAAAATTGGCCACATAATAGAAAAAGCAGGCTGAACCGACAAGGCCGATGATAATGTCATACCAGGGCACATAGTTGACTTTCTTTGCCGATTTCTTCCTGGCAGGGTAAAGCATGAATGCTGCAAAAATAATCAGCCCCACGAAAGAAGCCCTGCGTATCTGCTCCGGCCATGTGCTCAAAAGATTCATATAGAAAACATACACTGAGAAAGCAGCCAAAAAATAGCGGACGATCTTTTTTGGTACCCCTGCATAATGCCTGGTGTTCGATTCCCGGTCAAACTCGGCCAAAACAGCCTCCACATCGATATGTTCGGTCTCACTCAAGGAAGAATGGCTGACATGTTTGTTTTCAGACATTTGCTGACGACCTCCTTTATCCTTTGCTAAAGCCAATATCCTGATGCCTCCAAACGTGCAGTATCTGTCCGCCGCAAAAAAATCCCGTCCATGGAAAAAACGTGTTTCCGCACCGGGAATCCTGAGCTTTCAGAACAGTTTACGCCTGACGGCAAACCGGACGCACGTGTTTTTGCCGCATAGCTCCCTGAGACTGACCGTTTGCCCGTTAATCTCAAGGATATGGTCTGAAACCGTACCTACAATGTAGGAGAGGTTGTCCATGCGCTTATTGAATCCGCTGACAATCATGGCACCATCATCCCCGTATTCAAGGGTCTGGCCTTCCTGAATCTCTGTCTGAACTCCCGCGCCGAAGGAATAATAAATGGTTCTGATTACAAATATGGCGTTTCCCCTGATGGCGTATACATCCGTTACGCTGGATTGGTTCACCGAATGGACAAACGAAACCGAAAACTCATCTCCGGATTTTACGGGGAACTCCCCCAAAATCTTTCCGGTATTGCCATGGGTCAGAACAAGGAAAGATGGGGAAAATCCAAAGTAGAATATGAGAGGAACCGCGATAATGACAGCCATCACCGCGGCTCCCCGTATAATTTTCTTCCCTGTCATTTATTTCAGTGCACCGATCTCTTTATAGTACTTCTCCGCACCCGGATGGAGCGGGATTGAAATGGAAGAAACCGAGTATTCCGCATTCAGCTCGGCCCCCTTTGGATGGGCCGCTGCAATTTCTGCAGCATTCTCAAACAATGCTTTTGTCATCTGGTAAACCAGATCGTCTTCCAGTTTCTCTGAAACAATGAAGGTGGCAACAACCGCTACGGTCTTCACATCTTCCGTCACACCCTTGTAGGTGTTCCCGGGTATATTGTACTGGGTATAAAAGGGATATTTCTCCATCAGTTTGGCTGCATGCTCGTCATCGACCTGCAGCAGGTTGATGGTATTGGAAGTAGCCAGTTCCACGATGGCCGTAGTGGGTGCGCCGGCCACACAGAAGAAGGCGTCAATCTTGTCGTCCTTGAGGGCCGTGGCGCTGTCGCTGAAGCTCAGGTTGTGGACTTCGATATCATCAAAGGTCATGCCATAGGCTTCCAGGATCTGGCGGGCGTTGAACTCACAACCGGAGCCCACGTCACCGACGGATACCCTTTTGCCCTTCAGTTCCTCAATGGAGCTAATTTTACCGTTGGAAACGATCTGGCAGACCTCGGCATAGAGACCGGCCATGGCTGAAAATCCTGAAACCTTCTCGCCGGCAAAAAGATCCGTTCCATTATAGGCATAATACATGACGTCGTTCTGAACAATGGCGATATCCGCCTCACCATCGGCCACAAGATAGATATTGGCCTTGGAAGCGCCTGTGGACTGAACATCAAACTTGACATTGTTCAGCTTGCTGGAGAGCACCTGCGATACGGTACCGCCATACGCATAATATGTACCTGTCGTGCCTCCGGTAGCCATTTTCAGTGATTTTGCGCCGCAGCCCGCCAATACCATGGCGCAAAGCAGCATAAGGGCAACAGTTAAGACTAAAGATTTCCTTTTCAAAATCATCCCTCCAGGTCCAAAACATTTGGCTAAAATCAGGCAAGGTTTCAGATAAATATATAATATCAAAGTATATATTATTACCGGCCGGTGTTCAATACGAAAATCCACAAATCTGAATAAAGGCTTCTCCCAATATTCAAAACAGCAGGATACTTTACCGGAAAAAGCAGCCCGCAAACACGCAAAATGCATCCTGAAGACAAGAAAATTGCAGAAATTTTGTCAGACTATTGCCGTACTCTGCATATTGCAAAAAAAGGACGTCCTTTTGGGGACGTCGCCAATGGAATGAGGGAGGGAGCTCCCTCGGGGGGAAACATTCAGACGGACCTGACCGTCAGCAGGACTTTAGCTACGCTGTAGCCTCATCCTCACAGGTCATTGCTGCTTCATTGCGCACCTGGAGCCTCAATTCCCCGTAATAGGCGTTCAGGTACATTTCCTTGATTTCGCTGATCAGCGGGAAGCGGGGATTGGAACCGGTGCACTGGTCATCGAAAGCCTGCTCGGCCATTTCGTCCAGACGCTCCAGGAATTCCTTCTCATCGATGCCATAATCCCGGATGGTCTTTTTAATGCCGACCTTAGCCTTCAGTTCCTCTATGGTCTGAATGAGATTGTTAACCTTTTCTGTATTGCTCCTGCCCTTGATGCCAAGATAATCGGCGATTTCGGCGTATCTTTCCAGGGCATGGGGATGGTCGTACTGCGGGAATGTGCCCATTTTTGCCGGAGCTTCAGCTGCGTTGAACCTGATAACCTCGTTGATCATCAAGGCGTTGGCCACACCATGGGGTAAGTGGTAGAAGGCGCCAAGCTTGTGGGCCATGGAATGGCAGACACCCAGGAATGCATTGGCAAAGGCCATACCTGCGATGGTGGAAGCATTGGCCATCTTTTCCCTTGCTTCAGGATCCGTAGCCCCGTTTTCATAGGCCCTGGGCAGGTATTCGAAGATGATCTTCAGGGCCTTCAGTGCAAGGCCGTCCGTATAATCGGTGGCCATCATGGACACATAGGCTTCCAGGGCGTGGGTCATGGCATCGATACCTGATGCGGCTGTAAGCCCTTTGGGCATATCCATCATCAGATCGGCATCGACAATGGCCATGTTGGGCAGAAGTTCATAGTCGGCCAAAGGATACTTGATGCCGGTCTTTTCGTCCGTTATGACGGCAAAGGGTGTCACCTCGGAACCTGTACCCGCAGTGGTGGGAATGGCAACAAAGTAGGCTTTTTCTCCCATTCTGGGGAAAGTGTACACGCGCTTGCGGATATCCATAAAGCGCATGGCCATATCCATGAAATCCACCTCGGGATGCTCATACAGCACCCACATGATCTTCGCTGCGTCCATTGCAGAGCCACCGCCGACTGCGATGATGCAATCGGGCTCAAACCGGAGCATGGCAGCCGCTCCTTTCTTGGCACTTTCCAGGGAAGGATCCGGTTCCACTTCAAAGAAGGTGGTATGGGTAATGCCCATCTCGTCCAGTTTATTCGTAACAGCCTTGGTATAGCCATTCTTGTACAGGAAAGAGTCGGTTACTATAAAGGCCTTCTTCTTGCCCAGCACCGTTTTCAGTTCATCCAGGGCTACAGGCAGGCAACCCTTCTTGATGTAGACCTTTTGGGGAGCTCGGAACCAAAGCATGTTTTCTCTCCTTTCCGCCACGGTCTTGATGTTGATCAGATGCTTGACGCCCACATTATCGGATACGGAGTTGCCTCCCCAGGAACCACAGCCGAGGGTCAGGGACGGCGCCAGTTTGAAATTGTACAAATCGCCGATGCCGCCGTGGGAAGAAGGCGTATTGACAAGGATGCGGCAGGTCTTCATGCGTTCGGAGAAGGCTTTCAGCTTTTCCTGTTCCGTGACCACATTCAGGTAAACGGAAGAGGTATGCCCATAGCCGCCGTCCGCGATGAGGCGTTCCGCTTTGCCCAGGGCCTCATCGAAGGTCTTCACCCTGTACAGGGCAAGGATGGGTGAGAGCTTTTCCCAGGCAAAGGGCTCGGCAGGATCAACGCTTTCGACTTCACCGATGAGGATCCTGGTGTCCGCCGGGACTGTAATGCCGGCCATTTCTGCAATTTTTACCGCCGGCTGGCCGACGATTTTCGCGTTGAGGTTACCATCTTTATCGATGGTCGCGCGTACCTTGTCCAGTTCTTTATCGTTGAGGAAATAGCATCCCCGGTTCCTGAATTCCTCTTTGACCTTGTTGTATACCTTGTCAAGGACGATGACCGATTGCTCCGATGCGCAGATCATGCCGTTGTCAAAGGTCTTGGAATGGATGATGGAGTTGACAGCAAGTTTAATGTCGGCAGAATCATCAATGATGGCCGGCGTATTGCCCGGGCCCACACCGATGGCCGGTTTTCCGGAAGAATAGGCGGCCTTGACCAGTCCCGGACCACCCGTTGCCAGGATGAGGTCGGCCTCCTTCATGAGGAGGTTGGTTATCTCAAGGGTGGGCACATCAATCCAGGCGATGATGCCCTCGGGTGCGCCGGCTTTTACGGCTGCCTCAAGGACTATCCTGGAAGCTTCAATGGTGCAGTTCTTTGCCCTGGGGTGGGGGCTGATCACGATACCGTTCCTGGTCTTCAGGGCCAGCAGGGTTTTGAAAATCGCCGTGGATGTGGGATTGGTGGTCGGGATAACCGCAGCCACAATGCCCACGGGTTCGGCGATTTTCTTGATGCCGAAGGCCTTGTCTTCCTCGATAACGCCGCAGGTCTTTACGTTCTTGTAGGCATTGTAGATATACTCGGAGGCGTAATGATTCTTAATGACCTTGTCTTCCACAACGCCCATGCCGGTCTCTTCCACAGCCATTTTAGCCAGGGGGATCCTCGCCTGGTTGGCGGCGGTGGCAGCAGCCAGAAAGATTTTATCCACCTGCTCCTGGGTGTAGGTTGCAAATCTCCTTTGAGCCTCTCTTACTTTGTCCAGCGCTTCTTTCAGTTTATCGACCGTGTCAATGATGTTGTACTTGCCGTTTTTGCCCATCGCCATTCTCCTTTCATTTAAGCTGTTTTATGCCTTGTTGGCGCTAAAGGGTTGCATGCGATCTTTATATGTTAAATAATTAACAATCGGTTTTCTAAAAAATCTTCTCCTGCAATATAAGAGAAGCCGGTAATGTTAATTTATTAACGTTAATATTTTAGCAATTATATTTTAGCATCGAAACCCTGGGATAGCTATTGGCTAACCATACAAATGTGTGTTAATTATTTATCAATGTTTATGGCGTTTTGTCACATGTGACAACGTGTCTAAGCAGAAAAGCAGTGATGGTCAGGATTTCAATCCCATTGGACATGTTCAACATGAGCGACCGGCGACCGATCGGTTATTTTGCTACCGGCCAGGTTTATGTCCTGAAGCCCTGGCAGCTTTTCCAGGCTTTTGATATTTGGGATCCTGTTATTGAACAGACTGGCGCTGCTTTGCATCTGGTTATGTCTGTTATAGCATGATTTTCCTATGATGGTTGTGCGGTAGTGTGTTTCAAGTCTTATGTCACCAGGATATGAAGCGGCTTACGTTATTGGCAATATTCTCAACAGCCCGCCGCAAGACTTCATGCTTTCAAAATCCACGGGAAAGGCTTAACATAATAGTAGGGCCCATTCTATGCAGGGATGCTTTTTACAGGAAGCTCAAGGCTATTCCTGCGACAAAACCAGGCACAAAGGAGCAAGATGCACGATGAAAATAAACGGCAAGCATTACAGGACCATATGGGTTCATCAGGATGATCCCTCCGTTATACAGGCCATTGACCAGCGTTTTCTGCCCCATGAGGTTATCATCGAGGATTTGAAGGATGTGGATGCCATAGCAAAAGCCATCAAAGAGATGCATATCCGCGGGGCCGGCCTGATAGGCACAACGGCCGGATACGGCATGTACCTTGCGGCGCTTCATGCCCCCAGGCATTCGGAAGAGGCCTTTATGTCGGCTCTCGTTCATGCCGGAGAAATGCTCAAGGCCACCCGCCCCACCGCGGTGAATCTGGAATGGGCGGTAAACCGCTGCCTGGAGGCCATTAAAGCGGAAAAAGGCATTGAGAATAAAATCGCTGCGGCACGGAGAACCGCCGACGCCATCGCGGATGAGGATGCGGCATTTTGCCGGCGAATCGGCGAACACGGACTTCCCATCATCGAGGAAATCAGCCGGCGCAAAAAAGGGGAACCTGTCAATATTCTCACTCACTGCAATGCCGGCTGGCTGGCCTTTGTGGATTACGGCACGGCAACCGCGCCCATTTATGCGGCCCACGAAAAGGGCATCAAGGTCCATGTTTATGTGGATGAAACCCGCCCGCTGAACCAGGGAGGGCAGCTTACCGCCTTTGAATTGGGCCAGAACGGGGTTCCCCATACCATCATCACCGATAATGCGGGAGGGCACCTGATGCAGCATGGCATGGTGGACATGGTGATCGTGGGATGCGACCGGGCAACAAGAACCGGGGATGTGGCCAATAAAATAGGGACCTATCTGAAAGCCCTTGCCGCCCATGCCAACGGTATCCCCTTTTATGTGGCCCTCCCGTCCTCCAGCATCGACTGGAAAATCCGGGACGGTATCAGGGAAATCCCCATTGAGACCCGCAGTGAAAACGAGGTTAAATACATCAGGGGCCGGACAAAGGACGGCAAAATCGAGAGCGTGCTGATAACGCCCGCGAACAGCCCTGCGGCCAACTACGCCTTTGATGTGACGCCCAATCATCTGATCACCGCCCTCATCACCGAGAGGGGCGTTTGTCCGGCAACCGAAGAAGGTATCGCTGGGTTGTTTGGGCATGGAAATAATGACTAAAAACAGTCCTCCGGACTGTTTTTTTTCGCTCTCGACTCTCGCTGTCACTCGGTCCCGCGCGGACGCCATAAGTTCGAGTCCTCGCTTTCATGGCACAAAAAGGCACCTTTTGACGGTGCCTTCAGATTGTCGAAAAACAGGCATTTTCACGTGGGTGAGAATGCCTGTTTTCTT
>ERZ795045.2487-NODE-2487-length-17923-cov-4.816823_pt1 | contig 17923 bp, 17 predicted proteins | sample MGYA00375129_ERZ795045 | MGnify/ENA primary metagenome ERZ795045 (study PRJEB30174, sample SAMN05720166) | activated sludge metagenome | isolation source: anaerobic digester from wastewater treatment plant | place: Japan | collected 2015-05-15 ... | reverse complement strand
TTGACTCGCTCTGTGTGGCCGATTTGGCCGACTTGACCAGCTGGCCGTTGCCCGTCAGTTCGGGTCGCAGTTCACCCACCTTGTTAAGGACAGCCGCTACGATAATCGATATGATGTTTCCTAGAACGACTGCGGCGACGAGCATGGAGAGATATGCGTCTGCGTCCTTGAGGCCGGCTGAGGCGTAGATCTTGGATATCGGTATTGCGCCGGCTCCCATGCCTCCTCCCATGATGGGCTGTGAGATGTAGAGTATGGCATCCCAGAATCCATACCCAAGCAGCGCGCCGATCAATCCTCCGCAAAGATAGGCACAAGCTACTCCTGCTAGCACCGTGGGAAGGAAACCGACTGCGGCCTGCGTAAGCACTTTCCTGTCCATCCCCATGATACTGCAGATGAGCAGGTTGCCAATGGTGAAAACAAGGAAGTCGTCTACGACATAAAAATTCTTGATACTCTCGAGAGCAGTCTCAGGGATGAACTTGACCAATATGGCGCCGGCAAACATCGTGAGGGTAACCCCTCCACCCACCCAATCCTTCCAGATCGGTATGTTGTCGCCGATCTTGGTCAGCCCGTGACTTAGGACCAAAAGCATGGGTATCGCGAAAATCATGCCATTGCCGACGAGATCAAACGCCATTCCTATGATGCATATGGCCAACGCAACTAGATAGTACTTGATTTCCATGCCCAGTATTCTAGTCTGATTCTGACACATGGCTGATTGCCTCCAATGCTTCATACATTGCTCTGTCTTATAGTGAAATGTCAACGTCCAACAGAGGTGCGTGTTGTTGTGCACCGTAAGAGTCGGTATCGCCGAAATCTCCGCTGACAATTCTCCGAGGAATGGTCGCCTTGAACGAATATGCTGGGTCGTATTCAAAGAATCTGACCTTATCGGGCGCCACATTGTAAAGGCTCGCTATCAGGTCTGCGTTGAGTGTTCCAGTTGCTTTGACTTTCTGATACGTCTCGGCGTCTGAGAACATTACGTCGAGTGTCACGTAGAAAGGACCAGCATTCTTGCTGCGGATGACCTTTGCCAAGTCTTTGAGTTTCATTGCATTATGCCTCCTCAGCTTCGTTACACATCGAATATTTCGGTCCTGAACATCTCATAAGGATCGTTGGGCTCAATCAGATGCTCCATGCTGAATCTGTATACAGGTCCCATTGGGATGTCAGAGGGCGAGAATGCGACGGCCATGTTGCCGGCTATGCACTTTCGGCCTGGGAAATCATGATGCAGGGTGAATGTTCGGGAGAAAGCAAGTATTACTTTCGACAACTCGGGCGTATCCGCGACTACGTCAATGACTATTCCCAGTTCGTTGGGGGTTGTGTTCTTGTTCGGATCCCATTCGCCCATAATGGCGTTCTTGCCATACACACGGAAACCAAGACGGTAGTCAGACTGCTTGACTTCGCCCTTGAATGCGTCGTCGATGCGCCTTTGAACCGTGTTTCTGACGTTCGCAAGATAGTCGTCGATCTGATCTATAAGAATCGGGTCCCGCGTTCCCATGATGGATATGGTCCTGTAGCCCATCTTGGTTGCAGCTTCAAGTTTGATGCGATAAGTCTTGTCAGGGATGAACTTGCTGCCCGACACCCGGACCGTTCTCTCATCCACCTGCTCGTACTTTGCATCACTCAGGTCGAGCATGCCGCCGGCTTCATACAAGTGATATGGGCTGGCATTCTCGTATAGGGCGTGTGCAGCTGTGCTGACGGTGGTGTGGCGCTGGGCCGGGTTGAGCGGTTCGACTAGGAAGTGATCACGGCGCATGGTGACCAGTATGCAATCTCCGGCATTTGCCGGCTCGGCAGACATTGCTCCGCACTCAAGAAGCTTGGCCGCGTGCCATGCGAGACCTGGGTCGAAGCCTTGCTTGATGGGCATCGAAGCGAAGATCGATGTGTCACTTGACCGCCCTGTGATCACGATGTCGGCGCCTAGCTCAACTGCAGCGATGAATGGTTCTGCGCCCATGAGGCCGACGATATGCTCAGCTGCGTCGATCTCCTCATCTGTCAGTTCTGGCAGGGCTCCCATGGACTTGACCTTTCCCTCTTTCATCTTGGAGCGGATGTAGGACTTGTCCTGTTCAGAATGGATTACTGCCAGTTTAAGATGGAGATCATTTTCACGCAGTATCTCCATTACGATGTCGAGGAACCATTGGAGGTTTTCGTCTCCTCCGGCGCCGCCTGCCGTTCCAATGATCAGCGGGATGTTGGCGTCGCGTGCAGCATTTATGAGCAACGAAGCATCTCGTTTGCATGCCTCGCGCGACACAAATGCTGTTCCAGAACCCAGGTAGAATGGCCCAGGGTCTGTTGAACCTGCATCGGATGCCAGCACGTCTGGCTTTCGTTCCATTCCCCGCCGGAGCGAGTCTTCAGAGAATCCGTATCCTACGATGCCTGTGGCAGAGAGGATTTTGATCTCCTGTTTTGACAACTGGAACACCTCCGTAACATAGTAGAAGCTGTGTTGAATACAGGTGAGGTTTTCTTGCATGAATAGACAACCCACCAGTTCAAATCTAGCACACAGACTGCCCTGCTAACCGTGTTCATTAGTTTCGAAAGGCCTTTAAATACTTGCAGAAACTTGGCAGCGCACGATCGTGCCAGTAGGCTTATTGTGGGGTTATATAGGCATCATCCTGCTCGAGCTGTAGGGGATATGCCAAGAATGGACAGCATTGCTTCTTCATCCCGCGATGTGGCAGTTGCCACATCAGAGGCGCGAGTGAGACAATAGGGTTGTTTCTTGCTGGTATGCATCGAAGAAGGGCTGGGTTGGAGATGAAGCTAGGAAGATTCCTGCTTCTTCAGGACAGGGTATTTCTATTTGCCATAGTAGTCATCGTTTTTGCCATAGCTACTGCCGGAGCCGTGTCGATCTGGACAATGAAGTCTGAATTGGAAAACCGCTCAGCGGAGTGCGCCGTCTCAATAGCAAGGACCTTCGCGCTGGCTACGCCGGTCCGCGAGAATCTTGGCAAACCTGGCGGAGCATCTGTAATCCAACCTATGGCTGAGGCTGTGAGCTGCGCTTCCGGTGCCCAATTCGTGGTCACAATTGACATGGAGGGCATTCGATACTCGCACCCTATCCCTGACCGTATCGGCAAGCATGTTGCGGGCGGAGATGAGGATCGATCTCTTGCAGGTGAAGAATATGTTTCGAGAGCCTGCGGAACTATGGGCCCATCCATGCGCGCGTTCGTGCCCATCTATGATCCGTCCGGTAAGCAAGCAGGGGCGGCCGTAGTGGGCTATTTGGTCGATGACATGAGTCGTGAAGTCCGCGCCACACTGAAGAAAATGTATGCTGCGCTCTTTGTGTCGCTGGTGGTAGGCATGATCGGTTCGTGTGTGCTGGCGCAGAATGTGAAGAAGGCCATGTTTGGCATGGAGCCGTTCGAAATCGCTTCATTGTTGGAACAGCAAGACGCCATACTTTCATCGGTCAGAGAAGGAATCATAGCTGTGAATGCAGACGCCAAGATCACGTTGGTCAACGATGAGGCGAAGCGGATGCTGTCCATAGAAGAGGATATAGTAGGAATGCCTGTAGCAGAGGCGATCCCGACGACAAGACTTCCGGAGGTACTGGCTACGGGCAAACCTGAATATGACCGGGAGCAGGTTCTAGGACGTACACTCATTGTCACCAATCGAGTTCCTGTCGTTGTAAATGGCAAAGCAATCGGCGCAGTAGCCAGCTTTCGTGATAATGTTGAAGTTAAGAAGCTCGCAGAGGAGCTTACCGGCGTCAGGAAATACGTGGAGGCGCTCCGTATCCAGTCTCACGAGTTCAAGAATACTCTCCATGCAGTAGCAGGGATGATACAGATGGGACGATACGATGATGCTCTGGACTGCATCATACAGGTATCAGAGTCCCGTGACAAGCTGGTTAATTTCGCGTCCAGCCGGATACGGGTTGTGCCTCTGGCTGCTCTACTGATTTCCAAGGCCGGCGCTGCGCGTGAACAGGGAGTAGATTTTTGCATCTCACCTGACAGCAGGCTTGATGAAGTTCCGACATGCATAGATGTGCATGACCTTGTTACCGTGGTTGGCAACCTTCTGGACAATGCCATGGAGGCTGCCGCCTGCGATCCCGGATCGGGCGCGGGCAGGCGTCAAGTGCGTGTTACACTTCGCCAAGCTGAAGATGGGACACATATTGAGGTAGCCAACACAGGGCCTGCTATACCCGATGACGTGGCGCAGCGCATGTGGGATCATGGTTTTACTACGAAGTCGGATGGTCATGGAATAGGGCTTGCGTTGGTGAAGGATAGAGTTGAGGCGGCCAGAGGCCGCATTTGGTTCGAAAGGGTTCAGTTGGAACACGATTCTGGAATTGATAAGGAGTATATGAAGACTACGAGCGGAGAGACGAGTAGCGAGACTGAACCACCTGTTGAAGGCGGTACAGTCTTCTACGTATTCCTTCCGGTGGAGGATGGACATGAGCAGAGCTGATCAGAGTTATAACAGGGACGGGCAACCCATGCTCAAAGTCTTGCTAGTTGAGGATGACCCCATGGTTTTGGAGATACATGACACCATCGTGTCCACCGTTCCTGGGTTTACAGTGGTAGGCCATGCCCGTGACGGGCGGGCAGCTTTGGACATGATTCCTAAGTTGAAGCCTGATATTATCATTCTCGACGTCTACATGCCCGGTCGTGACGGAATAGATGTATTCAAGGAAATCCGGAGTCTCGACACCCCAGTTGACGTCATAATGGTCACCGCTGCAGAGGATTCATCTACAGTGGTAACATCGAGGCGACTCGGAGCCTTCGATTATATTATCAAGCCTTTCCGATTTGAGCGTCTCCGAGCTTCACTGGAGAGTTATCGAGATGCCCACCGCAGCCGCAGTCGTGGGCGCATCTGCCAGGCCGACATAGACCGCGCCTGGCATGTGCGAAGATCCCAACCTACGGAAGAACCTAAGCTGCCCAAGGGGATACAGAAATCCACACTTGATACCCTCAGCGAATATCTGCGGCAATACCCTGTGGACGAGTTGTCCACTGAACAGATTGCATCAGAGCTTGGAATCTCGCGGATGACGGTCTCTAGGTATTTGGATTTCCTGGTTGGCTCTGGTCTAGTCACTGCGCGGCTCGATTACTCTACCGGCGGAAGGCCCCGGAGCCTGTACAGGTGGATTGAAGTTTGATGGTTGTTGATAATGACACTCTATGCATTCAAGGGTCGACGTCTGTACCCATTGCGATGCCCGGTCCGCTCCTCAGTTCTCTGATAAGGCTGTGCCTTAAGCTGCTCTGTAGCCTGCGCTTCAAGCACCTGGTTAAGCACTGCTTCAAGAAGGTTCGCAATCCCACGGTCCCCATCAGAAAGTCCATGCAATTGCTCTTCGGATATGCTAATCTGATATGTAGCCATTGGTTCTCCTCCTAGTAGATAGTAGGCGCTGCCATGCTCCAATTCTACTAGAGAACTAGTGGCCTTTCCATACCCATTCACATCTACTACAACAGGGCTGAGGCCTTGTTACAGCACTATATCGGACGTAACTGATGTCAGGAGGTTGATCTACACCACTGACGCCGTAGAATCCTATCACAGGCAACTAAGGAAAGTCACCAAGACCAAGGCCGTGTTTCCAGACGAGAACTCGCTGAGGAAAGTCCTATATCTGGCTACGATGGATATTCTAAAATAGAGGAATCTTCTCGGCTCATGACCCTCATTGGATCAGGTCACAGGCACTTCACCCCACCACAAATCTTGTCGTGCTTCCAGTCTCCGTCATGCTCACCTCGAGTCTGGCGTCTATCCTCTCCTCAAGCTCAGGAACGTGCGAGATCACGCCTACGAGCCTCCCGCTGTCGCGCTGCAGATCGATCAGGGTGTCGAGAGCAAGATCGAGCGATTCAGGGTCAAGAGCGCCAAAGCCTTCATCTATGAACATCGTGTCCAGGTGAATCCCTCCAGCATAGGCCTGGACTACATCGGCCAGTCCCAACGCTAGGGAGAGCGAAGCCATGAACCCCTCGCCTCCAGACAACGTCGTCACACTACGCTCCCGTCCTGTGTACATGTCGAACACTTCCAGCTCAAGCCCTCCGGCGCTTCGAGCCGTCTTTCGATCAAGTGTCCGCCTTAGACTGTATCTGCCCTTACTCATGACCTGAAGTCTTCGGGTAGCTGCATCTGCAACCTTATCAAGCATGGAGGCGAGGATAAAAGTCTCGAAGTTCATCCCCAGCTTGTTCGGTTTCTTGCCGCCAGCTACGTAAGCTATGCGGACAACAACCCCATATTCCTCTTCCAAGCCCGCCATCTCCTGTGACAAAGCCTCTAAAGCCTTAACCAGCTTCTGCATGGCATCGGCTTCGCTCTCCAGTTGGGCACGGGCAGCCACGGCATCATCGGATGCCTGCGCGAGGCGATTCGCCTCTGCCTCCAGGGTCTCAAGATCGGGACTCTCTATTCCGGCTGCAGCTTCTTCTGCTCTGGCTAGGCGCACCGTTGCTGCATGCATCTGCTGATCGAAACCGTCGATAGCCTTCTCCAAAGCATCAAGCTGTTGCTCCGACCTTTTGGAAGCTCTATAGGCCGAAATATCCGCAAATCCGGCCTCGGCTACCATAGCCGCGAACTCCCCCATACGCCTCTTCTTTACCGTCACCGCCTTTTCAACGGCCCTGTCGGCCGCGCCCTTCTCGGACTTCGCGGCAGCCAATGCCTGCTCTGCCGCCTGCGAGGCCTTCTCGGCTTCTTCCAGCACCTTGAGCAAGCGATTGCGAGCGGTTTCGGCCTCAGCCAATGCCCGTTCCAACGCGTCAGGGGCGCGCAGTTCTACAGGAACATCGGCTTCCCTCTCCTCCACCCTTGCCTTTGCGGCAGCCAACCTCGCTTCCGCTTCCAATCGAGCCTTCTCGGCCTGAGCGAGCTCCTCTTCGGCGCGGACAAGCTGCTCCTCCATATCGTTGATTTGCTGATCCAGCGAATCCGCCCTTTTTGCAGCGGCTTCAGCCTCTTCGGCACGTTTCTCTGCCTCGGCCAACTCGGCCCCGATCCTTTGCACCTGCTGAGAGAGGCTCTCGCCCTCCTTCGGCTCAATGCCGACTTCCCAAGCCCCGAGGCGGCCCTTCACTTCCGCTACGACCTGGGCTGCATCTGCAGCGATCCTCTGGAGGCGACGGTAGTCTTCCTCTGCTAACCTAACTCGCTCCCTGGCCGCCTCAATCGCGTCCTGAGACAAAACAACCTCTGCATCTTGTGCACTTCCTACGCCGTCTGGGCCTTCCATCGCAACACAAGCCGGCTTCGGATGTTCGAGGGATCCGCACACAGGGCAAGGCATCCCCGGTTTCAAAGACATGGCCAGCGCAGCTGCCTGGCCCGCCATCCAGGAATCCTGCAGCCTCTCGAGGTCCTTCTTCTCTATTGCCAACGCCTTTTCAGCATTCTCTGCCGCGTCAGCTGCCTCAAGCGCCTCCTCATTCGCTTTCTCGAGATCAGCCTCGAGCTCTCTCCTCCTCTGCAACCTTTGGAGGGTCTGCCTCGTCTCCCTTGCAACAGTCTCCCAGCGTAAAGCCTCAGGTGCCTCCTTCTGCACGCGCTTCAGCTGGCTCTTGGCCTCCTTGAGCTTGCTGTTAAGCTTGTCTTTGTCTCTACCTGCCTCTTTCGCCAGCCCAGCTGCGCTTCTCGCCGCCAGCGACGCCTCTGCTGCTGCACTCCTCGCCTCGTCGATCGCAACTACCTTGTCTCCCAGCGATTCGAGGCGCATGACGACCTTCCCAGCATTCTCGCGTTCCTCGGCCCTTTTAGGCGACTTCTCTTCTTCAAGCTTCTCTCGGGCTTTTTCGGCAAGCTCTTTTGCTTCGGCCAACTTCCTGTTGGCATCCTCGACCGCTTTGATGCCAGCCTCCACCGTCTCTTCGGCTGCCGCGTACAAACCTTCAGCGCTGGCGCATGCCAGCGCGCGCCTGGCCGCATCACGTTCGTCCCGCATAGCGGCGATCTCCGCTTCCCTCTTCTTCAACTCGGCGACAGCCGCAGCTGCAGCAGAGGCCTCCTCGATCTTTCCGGCATCCGCCCGCCCCTTTTCCAGAGCCCCTGCGGCTTTGCCCGCCTTCCCCTTCATCTCCTCTTCAGTCCGCTTGGCCATTGCGCACTTCTCGCACATCTCTTCGCAAGCCGCCTTCAGCTCGTCCACGGACTCTGCGTCCGTCTGCTTCAGAAGAGTATCGCGCCGATCCTTCGCCTGTTCAAGCTTGTCCTGAAGAGACCTAGCTTCATCCTTCAGTGCTGCCTCAATCTGTCTGTAAGGCTCGGTCCCAAAAAGTATCTCCATGATTCCCCTGCGTTCAGCCGAATCAGCAGTGAGCGCCTGCCTGAATTGGCCCTGTGGCAAGAGGACTACCTGACGAAATTGGTCGGCCTTAAAGCCCAGGATCTCCTCGACCTCGAGGGTGACTGACTTTACTCCTGTGGCCAATACCCGTCCCTCATCACCAACCTCGTCTTCACTGTCGATACCTGTCCTGTCCCAAAGGGTGGCATCGGGCCCTATCGGGGTTTTCCTCCCGGCCACCTCGTATGAGGGGCTCCTCTGCACCCGGTATTTTTTCTGGCCCACGGCGAAATCGAAGATGACCACAGTCGGCGTCGAATCATCGGCATAGTGGGATCTCATATCGCTACCGTCGCGCTCGGCTCCGCTCGTCTTGCCGTAAAGAGCAAAACAGATAGCGTCCAAGATGGCGGTTTTTCCGGATCCAGTCGGGCCGTGAATCAGGAAAAAGCTCCTGCCCTCAAGCTCGCGAAAGTCCACGACCTCTTCGCCCGCATAAGGCCCGAATGCTTGCATCGACAGACGAATGGGTCTCATAACGCAGCCGCCTCCTTCTCTGCCTGAGCTTTCTCGAGAATAGCCACGAAGGCCGCCTTCTCGTCATCCGACATCGCCTCCCCGGTAACCTGCGAATAGAAATCGCAGAAGAGCTCCAGGTCGGTGACTTTCCTGTGATCCACCCTTGCAGCAACGAGGCCAGATTCGGCCGCATCTGCCATAGCATCCTCGCTAGGCACGATCTGCATGACATTGGGGTAGACAGCCCGCAACCGGTTCATGGCATCCCATATCGCCTCCCGGTCGGTAAGGCAGACTGATATGTAATCATGTCGCGATTCGCCGGGCCCCGGCCCGCGCATGACTTCTTCAAACCGTCCTTTGATCTTGCGCACATCGCGTTTTGGCGTCAGCGACACCACTCTCACTGACGGTGTCCCATCGCCGTCTATCTCCACAACTGTGACAGATTTTGAGTGGTCTGCCTCGTCAAATGAGTATTTGAGCAAAGAGCCGGAGTACCTGACTGCCGTTTCAGACATGGTTTGGGGACGATGCAAGTGGCCAAGGGCTGTGTATGTAAAGGGAAGAAAATGAGATATGTCGATCATGCCCGCGCCTCCAACGGAAAGTGGCCGTTCCGACTCTGACACTGTCCCGCCGCTAACAAATGCGTGGGCAACGGCAACGGCGCGAACATTCCATGGGACAATGTTTGGGCTAAAATCCGCGGCAGCGGAATGCTCAAAAAGTGACCGCATCGCTGGAGAGCCAGCGTCCGGCATTCCTCCCCATGCAATCTTCTGCTTCCCAGGCCCTTCTCCGAGCTCCCCTGTTCCCACAGCACCATACTGAGCTGTTGCAAAATTGATCGCCTCAGCAGCTGCCGCCTCGAACTGCGCCTTCATTGCAGTATCATGATCATGCGCATCCGGAGCGCAAAGCCTGTCGCGCACAACAGCAGGCTCGGCATAGGGAATAGGCACGAACCACACCGGCCCATGCGCGTCGCTGATCTCGATGGGGGCGCACATGTCAGGCAGCCCGATAATGTGTAGTCCTTGCGTCTGCATGAGCGAAGAACCGAAGCTGAGGCGTTCGGGCGAATCGTGATTTCCGGCAATGAGGATGACAGGCACCCCAAGTCCCAGCACTATCCGGGACAATGTCTCGTCGAGAAGTTGCACTGCCTCCACCGGAGGCGCAGTCCTGTCGTATATGTCGCCTGCAATCACCACCGCGTCCGGCGACTCATCCCGAACCAAGTCCACGAATTGATCGAGGACATAAGCCTGATCGTCAGTGAGGCGAACTCCATAGAAGATCCGCCCCAAATGCCAATCAGATGTATGAATGAACTTCAAAAAACATCCCCCCACAACCCGACAGCCCGACGCCGTCCAGCGGAAACCTCGATATTCCTTATACCCTACATGCGAGGGCCCAATTCCCTTGTCAGACACAATTACAAGGTTATCCGCCAAACCCAAGACTCCTTCCCCGGCTACAACTTTCCTCGACCACAATGTGCCTGCATCAGACGGCGAGCATCCATTGCGGTTCCGGCGCGGCGAGGCAACGCGCTTGGGAGATAAGTCCTAGTCAAAGTTGATTATTTGATGTTATATGTTTTGGAGTGGATAATTAGGATATATTCGGATATCGTTCCGAAATAAGCGGTTGTGGCCATGGGACTCAGTGCTTCCTGTGGTCAAACCACAACGTTGGGAGGCGTAGTATTGATGAAGCGGGTAATCAATGGGCTTCGGCTGGCAGCCTGCATAGCTGTGGTTGTGTTGCTGTTCACTACAACGTCAGGGTGCCTTGGAGGGGTCATTTCGCAACCCTATTCAGTGTCAGGCAAGATCACTGATCCCGACGGCAACGGATCGGCGGCGTTGCAATTGCCTTCAGCGGTAGGTTCGGAACCGCAACCACCTCGGATGATGGCAAATGGGCCAAAGATGGTCTGAAGGGCAAAGTCACCGTCACCCCCACAAAGGAAGGCTGGAAGTTCACGCCAGGTTCAAAGACCGTTTCCAAAGAGGCATCGAATGTGGACTTTGTGGGAAGCAAACTCGATTACCTTGGCCTTTTCGAGCTCAGCGAATGGAACTACAACGTAACCATAGAGCCACCGCCAGAAGATGAGCTAAACGAACTATATGTAAGCGTAGCAGTCGACAGCGTTGAAGAGTGCGAGGACGGAACTTACTTCTACATATCCCTCGAGGGCAGCGAAGTCGCTCCTGCCTACCATGTTTTGACTGGGCAGCCCGAACCGCCAGAGGAAGAAGTAATGCTGGCGATAGCCCGAAAAGAAGATGGCTACTACCTTGTCATCCCAGTAGAGGGCCAAGAATCGACTGAGACCTTTCTGTTTGAGGCGCCGCTTGAGGCGGGCGACACCATAATGGACGAACTTCTTACAGTCGAAGGAGAAGAATCGATAGCAACACCAACCGGCACATTCAAAGCCTTACGTTGCGCTCTCGCGGTTTCAGACGAGGACGACGTTGAACGAATCACTTTTTGGCTTGCGCCATATATCGGACTCGTAAAAGCAGAGATCGTTAACAGCCCCTACCCTGGTGACGAAGACTCTGAAGCAGCAACACTCACAATTATTCTCGAATCATACGCGGCTCAATAGACGCGGCTCATCTTCGGTCTGGGCTATGATTGACAGCAGCCGTCAGTCTCGGCAGGACGGCTGCTCTTTTGCTTCTCCATCGCAGGTCCGGTCGGCATCCTCGATGTCGGCTGCAGGAGCACTGCTGCTCTTTCGGCGCTCGTTTACGCACCGTTCAAGAAAAACATAGACTGGAGCCAGCAGATCGCCGCGCATTGCATCGGATAGTTCAGGTTGCTCGTCCCCGTACTCGCATTGAAGGAACTCCACTATAAGTCCGGTATCTTCCGGAGTCCAATTAGGCTCGAAATCCGCAAGATCCGGATGGCATTCGAGGTACAGTCGAGCCGATCTCAGACTGGCTTCAGCATGTTTCAACAGAGACTCACGCACCTTCTCCAAGTTATCGCGGCCAAAGTGCGGGAATTGTTCGGCGACTACCTCAATGTTGTCGTCCAGCGCAATTCCGTAAGAAATCAACTGGCTTGCCCCGTACAGATAAGTGCAGGCATGCTGCAACGCCTCTTTTTCCGCAGACGAACGCTTATCATGCCATCCAAATACGCCCATCCTTGCTCCCCCCTGTCATAAGACTATACCTTTCTTGCTTAGCCATCAAAGCGCGTTTCCCTTCAAACGGCTGTATGGCCTCGGTAGTGCATACAGCTTCTGCCACGCACGTCCAGCACATATTCTTACACAGTCGGTTGCAGGAATCGCTTAGCCTCAAGTTGAACAAGGACGCAGACGAACGTTAGTGTGGAAAGCAAAGGAGGAAGGGAATGGTTTCTGAAACTCTGGCATTGACATGGTATGACGCGATATTCGATCGCCATTCGACTAGGAACTACGACGGCAGGCCCGTTCCCGACGGCCTGCTTGACGCGCTTGCGCCCCTTCTTTCCGGTTTCGCACCGCTATGTGAAGGGGCCCGCGCTGTTATCGTCGCAGACAGCGCATCTGAAGTTTTCACAGGCCTTGTCGGCCCTGTGGGCAAAATCACAGCTCCCCCCGTCGCGCTGGCGTTCATCGCAGACACCTCCCATCCCCATTATCAAGTGGCCACGGGCTACTTGGGTGAAGGAATCGTCCTTGAGGCTACTTCAATGGGCCTTGCTACCTGCTGGGTCAGCGGGAGTTTTAGGCGCAACGAAGCAGAACGCAGGGTAACCCTTGCAGCATCAGAAAAAGTCATGGCCCTGACGCCACTGGGCTTTCCCGCGTCTAGCGAGACTTTCGGCGCGAAGGCAATAAGGACCGCGGCTTCTGCGCATAAGAGAAAGCCCCTGTCATCGATTGTCAGCGGACTGCCTCAGAAAGACTGGCCACCCGGCTGCGGTGAAGCTCTTGAGGCGGCCAGGCTTGCGCCGTCAGCGCTGAACAGGCAACCATGGCAGTTCAATGTAGGCGAAGAGCGGGTGACGATATCCACGTCCGGACTTGATCCGTTTCCTATCGCCCCGGTCAAGCTGGACTGCGGGATCGCAATGCTCCATTTCGAAATAGCGGCGAAGGCCAACGGTCTCCGCGGAGAATGGAGGATGTCCGATAAAGCGCCCCAGGTGGCAGAGTTCGTTTTCACACACTCCAGTCTGTAGATCCCATACACATACGAGAACCGAGGGTTTTGTGGGAGGTGTTTTGATGGCCTGAAGGCTTCAGCCGGGATGCACACGCTCTCAGGCCCGCCTCCCACAGATCTCCCTTCGTTATTCATATAACAGGCAGGCCCATATCAAAGCTTTTCTGGCGTGAAGACGAATGCCACGTAGGCCACTGCAATAGCTGCGAGCCTCAATGCCCGTTGGCCGGGCGCCATCACCAGCCGCATGTCTGCCTCGGCAGGACCCTTGCTAACGCATTAGTTCAACAAGTTCGTATTCTCTGCTTCCAAGGCCTATAGCCTCAGCGTGCTCCAGCTGGGTGTTCCAGTCGGTATTGGGAAAGACGGATTTGAACTTGTCTTCATGTTCGCCCACGTCACAGCATGCCCCGCCCGGGGCTCCGGCTGCCCGAACCACCATATCCGAACTGGCTTGATCGAGTGCAACAGGGTCATGGGATGCGAGCAATCCTATGTCCGAGACTACTGGAATGTCATTGACCGGGTTGCAGTCACAGTTAGGACTGATCCTGATTGCGACGTTCACAAAACCCGTCTTCCCTTCCTTGCCGGCGAGCGCGGCCGCGGCGTATTCGGCCATCCTGCGCTGCATGCTTCCGGGCGCCCCTTCATCCCAGTTTATCTGCATAGCCTTGTGTCTGCACACAACCACGCACTCTCCGCAGCCGATGCACTTTCCCCAGTCTGCCTCAGCACGCCTGTCAACGAGTGCTATTGCCTCGGCAGGACAATATCGCACACATCGTCCGCACCCGACGCACCTTTCCTGATTCGTCCTGGGCTTCAAGTCGGAATGTTGAACCTGTTTGCCCGCCCTGCTGGCGCTCCCCATGCCAAGATTCTTCAGTGTTCCGCCAAACCCTGACAGCTGGTGCCCTTTGAAATGGGCAACGGATATTACGGCATCTGCGCGGGCTATTGCGGACGCGATCTTTGCCTCGCGTATGAAGGGACCCGGCATGGAAACGCCAACATAGTCTTGCCCAGTGAGGCCATCGGCCACGATGAACGGTGCGCCCGTAACCTCCACGCCAAAGCCGTTGGATATTGCAGCCATGGCATGGTTCACTCCGTTCGAGCGTTGACCTACGTAGAGAGTATTGGCATCTGTTAGAAACGGGTTGCCTCCCACTGCTCTCACTTTATCGACTACCCTCCGCACTAGCTGCGGCGGCACGAATGATAGGTTTCCGGGCTCCCCTACATGCAGCTTAATTGCAACAAGGTCGCCCTTGGATATACCTTTGCCTATATCGGCGGCGTCGAGCAGCCGCGACATCTTGTCGGGCAAACTCACGCCGTGGTCATCCTTTGCACTGACGAAGTACACCTTCGGTGGCATCAAGTCTCCTCCTCGCTAACACGCGTTGCTTGCTGATGCTATTTTGACATGCACATGCCATTCACCTCCATCCACCCCGCATCCAGGCGCACGCCGATTGCTGCCCAAGGCTGAGCACCAGAAGCCCTGCTATCATGTGCAGGCACTGTCGAGCCGTTTGCGTGCTTGGTATGAATGGCAGCAAGGGCCGGTGCTTCCTGTCGGAGATAGGCTGGGAAACCGGAGTCTAATCCCACGAGCCGTCGTCCCTCGCACGCCCCAAATTCTCCGGCACAACCCAACCTGTGCAGTGTTTGACATCGAAACGGCCAAATGATAGCATATGGTGCAGATATGAGCGGTACGGTTCGGTAGATCCGGCCCGGCGGAAGAGGTGGTTTTTATGTCCTACATGATGATTGAGCGTTCTTCGCACGAATATTGTCCAACCCACCGTTCGCCGGTTGTCGCACAGGCCGATCTGAACAGGTAGTTGCCGTTGGACGGCATGGGCAAGCGCTTGTCTGCTCAAGCTCGGCTTGGCCCGCAAAGCATTGGCAGCCTCCGTTCACATGCAGGCTGTATGCCATCTGCGGTCCATGCGTAGAGGCTTTGCCCTGTCCTGATGATCGATTCTACACGAGCGTGATATGCGCGCCTGCGGAAGCGGGCGCGCTTTGTTGTTCTGCCGCTTCAGGCTGCTGCGGAACAAGCCGGATTGCGTCCGTTTCCTCCATGGCGACAACGGGACGTTGGGCACGTCGACGATCCACCACACGCACAGGAGGCATCGGACGAATTGAACAGTGATCTATTGCAGGGCGTTGTTCTTCAAGCATCTTCTTTCTTTGAAGTAGAGACATCATGTGGCAGCGTCTTCTGCACGGCACGGTCCAAGGCGGTATCTCCGCTGGCACAAGCAGGCGGGATCGTGCCTGGAGATAGGGTCGCGATAACGCTCACGCCGGACGGCAGGGGCGTTATCGAGGAAGTGATGCCGCGCAAAACTCAGTTTTCGCGGAAAGTGGCAGGCAAGCGCCGAGATGAACAGGTTATCGCCGCGAACTTGGATCAGGTGGTCATAGTGTTCGCCGCGGCCAACCCGCCCATGAAAGAGACCGCCATAAACAGATATCTAACTACAGCGGAATACTGCGGCCTCAGATCCGTCGTATGCATCAATAAGGCGGACCTGGTATCCATAGAGGTTCTCGGGGAAAAGATGTCGGTCTACAGCGATATCGGGTATGACGTCATCATAGCATCTACCGTGTCGGGTGTCGGCATCAGCACGCTGCGCGAGACTCTTTCCGGCAAGATGTCGGCTCTTGTCGGGCCGTCCGGGGTAGGAAAGTCGTCGCTCATCAGCGCCGTCGAGCCGGGCCTGGATCTTGCAGTAGGTGATGTAAGCGGAAGCACCGGAAAAGGCAGACATACGACAACTTCTGGACGGCTGATCAAGCTGGCAGGCGGCGGATACGTGGCGGACACCCCAGGGATGAGGGAATTCGGGTTCTACCGTATCCCACGCCAAGAACTAGCATGGTGTTTCAGGGAGTTCCGGCCGCACATAGATGCGTGCAAGTTCTGGGACTGCACCCACACAACAGAACCAGGGTGCCGCCTCCGAGAAGCCGTAGAACAAGGCCTAGTTTCACAGGCACGATATGAACATTATGTGAGACTTATGGAAGAGATGCGGTAGGGCATTCGCCAGCCCTCTGCGCAGGTTGTGGAGAGTACGACCCCGCAGAGGGCTGTTTTTCAAGCTATCTGGCTGATGACTTCATATAGCATTCCTGCCACCCCGGTCCGCGTGGCATATACAAGCCGGGTGGACTTTGGACACGCACCTTTATATGTGTAGCTGACAGTGTGTTTGATCGGGGTGTTGGCCCAGACTATCATCAAATCGGCCCAGCGGGCGTATTCTGCGGCGAGCTGGCTGGCCCGGCCGGGTTTGGTTCCGTCGACGAACCGGAATTCTACACCGCTACCACAAGCGTGGGCAGCTATCTCGTTGTGGCCGGCCTTCGTGCCGCCCACGATAACGACCCGGCGGATCTGCCGCCTTTCAAAGACCAGCGCTGCTGCCTTTAGCGACCTGCATGATTTTGCGCCCCTGCACACTTGGCACCCGTCTTCTGCAACAGTGACGATTTCCCGCCCACGAGCCTCCATGCCTGCAATCGCCTGGCACCATGGATCGTCGCACACACGATACAGTTCCCTTGCAAGAACCTCACGGACCCGGGACAGCTTCTGCACGCTTATGTTCTTCTTCCGGTGGTTTGTGAGGCCGTTGCGCACGAGCGTCTCCCGAGCAGATCGACTGGCAGCTAAAGTGTTAAACCCCTCCTCCGCCAACAAAGCAGCGATGGAAATATCCTGTGCCATCTGCGTCAGCCTCCCTCCGTAGTTCCGGTAAGACAAGGATAACAGATAGCCCCGGCACAGACTTGTCAGTTACGTCCGATATAATGCTGTAAAAAGGCCACTGGTTCTCTAGAGGTAACGAATTGAATGCGCCTCACGCGAGACCATGATGTTGACGCCCGCTCTTTCCACATTGGCCCCAATCTACCTGAGCCTGTTGTCTAGGAAGGGTCTCTACTATCAATAAGTCTTCTTCCACCCACTTTATGTCCATTTCAAGTTGGCCATTAACACATCTACTCGCAACCGCCTCAAAATACCGGGAAAGCAGGCGTCGGACGTTGTGGTCGTCTTCTATTACAAGGACAGTCAGTACCTTCAAGCGCAATACGGTGTGCCTTCTTCAGGTACCCGGTTGAGGTGGACAACGAGTCGTTTTGAAACAAGGCAGCACATTCTGCGCTGGCGACACCAGCATTTAATCCATGCATTCGAGTAAGGTGAGGCCGCGTCTCAAGCTGCATCTACTCTCTTCGAAGCTTTGAAGCAAGCCTGTTGACGGCGTCTGATATGTCTGAAAGCTCCTGGGTCGCCCGGAACTCCATATCGAGCTCCATATCGCCCTCTGATATCTTCAAGCTCGCCTCGGCAGCTGACCCCACCATCTGGGATATTCTCTTTGCACCCTGCTTGGCTATGACGGCACTGATCCAGAAAGAAACCGCCACTGCAGCGGTAACAAGTAGATAGATGCCAGTTGCATCCTTCCTAACGCCGAGCAGGCGGGTCCACGTGACCTCAATTGTGCCGTCATGCCATTTTCGGGCCGCCCAGACCACTGACCCGCTGGTCCAAGGGACATTTCCGTGGCCGGATCCCTTTCCCCGATCCTGCACCCGCTGAACATCCGGCCATGTGTCAACATAGTCTCCAACTGCATCAGGGGCTATATTCAAGGTTCCACCCCGGTCCTTGGCAAGCAAGCCGCCCAACAAGCCCCTCTCTCCTTTCCGGATGCCGGCCTCCAGATCCCGAAGCATAGTGCGGGCTGCTGATTTCGATATGATCGAATCAACAGCAACGAGCGAGAGTACTAGAACA
>ERZ795045.2474-NODE-2474-length-17995-cov-4.208919_pt1 | contig 17995 bp, 25 predicted proteins | sample MGYA00375129_ERZ795045 | MGnify/ENA primary metagenome ERZ795045 (study PRJEB30174, sample SAMN05720166) | activated sludge metagenome | isolation source: anaerobic digester from wastewater treatment plant | place: Japan | collected 2015-05-15 ... | reverse complement strand
GCAAATGTTCGCTTGATATTTTTATTATTTTTTATAGGTGTAGCCCGAAGAGTATCATTTTTTTGTGATGAGATACTTAGCTATTATCTAAGAATAGCATAAATGGTTAGCTGGCAAAATAAAAAGGCCCTTGGGCCTTTTTTATTATTCTCTTTATTCTTGTGTTTCCACGACTTCCGGATTGATGAATTCCGGAGGATACAAGGCTTTTGTTGTGTCCAAGGTATCAAGAAAACCTGAAACTTCCTTTCCCTGGACGGTAATCTTTATGCTGTCCACTCCCGGTATTGTGGTGAAAGTATATACTAAGGATTCCACCATCATGTATCTTAAATCATTTCTATCTTTGTAAACACTCAAAAACTCTTCGTTAAAATCAAGTATCAGGGTCCTTCTCTCCACCGATGCATTGTTTAAGGTTACATTTTTAGGTACCGGGCTGATCCCGTAGGGGAGGGCCCTATCCGAATATGCATCGAATATTTTTCGGGCCTTCATTTCTATGGTGTCATTTGCACTAATGCCTGTTTTCTCAGGATCCAACTGGTGCTCAAACAAATAGTATCTCTTGTCTGCCTTGTAAGCCATATATAATATGTGGTTATTTTCAATATTGGGCACAGGGCTCATATTTATGCCATGAAAGTATGTTTCCGGCCTGGTCCTGTCTACCGTAAAGCTTACGCTGTATATGGGCCAGTACCTGTCAACAGCAAAAATTGTTTTAACAAAGGAATTGTATGCAAGCAAGCCTTGGGTTTCTTCCCTGTTGTAGCCTTCATAAGAGCTTGGAATATCAATTACCACATTCCCGTTATTATATGTTGTGTTAGTAACATCCTTGATTACCGATCTGAGTCCAGGATTCAAGGGACCGTTTTGAAGCTGTTCTATAGCCATTCTTGTTATCGATTTATCTTCAACCACAAATCTTGTAACAGGAATCAAGAGGTTTGCATCTTCCGCAACGAAGTAAAGGGTGAGACCCTTGGTTCCCAGAGGGGTTGTGTTAAGGGCCGGATAATAGTTGCCGGCTGTATCATAGGTAACCGTTACGGACAAGGAAGAATTTTCTTCATTCCTTATTAAGTTCGAATTAAATACGAATTTATAAACCCCATCTTCAAGGTCCAGGTCCTTCTTAGATATATTCAAGGTAGTGACAATAGGATTATCTTCATTTACCGAAATGGTTGCATCGACTGAAGGAGAGACAGGCTCCAAATTTTTAATGTTGCTTTTTATCAATTCATTGTCCTTGTATATATCCACATTGAAAATACTGTCTGTAACAATCTTGATGACTTCAGGCTTGGAAGCCGTATGTTTGATTGTAATTGATTCGGGATTTAATACTTTGTCTTCTTCAACTTCCAACCTCAAGGTGCTTTCTTCCACCGGAGTTTCAATTTCAATTGTTCCGCTGTAGTCAATAGGTGACAGGTTAAACAAATATGTGGATGACAACAAGCCTATTAGTCCTACAATTAAAAGATTAAAAAAAGCTTTCATACAATTACCTCTTAATATGCTTATTTATAAGCTAAGTAATAGCAAGGACAAAATTTAACCGGTTAAGGACATTATACAATAAAACTCGGTAAAATCAAATGATTTAATAATAGCAGGCCCAAAAAAAATCATATACTAAGATGAATGGAGTGATGAAGGTGGACAGAAGGAAATGCGACAGGGATATAATAAGCAGAATGTATGACATAATGGAGTTAATATATATTTTAAACAGGCTTTGCAGGGATGAAGAAAAGCATTCAGAACAATGCTTGTTGGACATGGTGGACAGGATTCAAAACGACAGATGCAGCTGCGATAAATATAAAAATAAGCTTGACTGCCGGTATGACTGCCCCCATTGTAAGGTCAAGGACGGCTGCTATAAATATAAAGATAAACATGACTGTTGGTATGACTGCCCATATTGCAAGACCAAGGACAGCTTTATAGATAAAATAATTTTTTATCTAAAATCATTAAATGAAGGCTAAGAAAGTAACAAATAAGAGTCACAGGAATAATATATTATTAAAATTATTAGTAGGAGGTTTTTATGTTTAACAATATATTGGGAGACAGCGGTGACAGCTTGTTATTCTTCTTCTTGCTCTTGGTAGTTCTTGCATGTTTCTGCGGAGACGATGGTTTGGTAGGAGGAATCGGCGGCTTTGGCGACAACGACAGCCTCTTGTTCTTCTTCCTCTTGTTGGTAATACTGTTCTGCAGCTGTGACAGGGTAGGCGGAATAGGTGACCGCTGCTAATTGTGGTGCAGTACCACACCGGGTCCGCCAATTCGACAGTACATTAAAAAAGCTTCCTGCAAAGGAAGCTTTAGCATTTCCTTAAAACTATTGTTTACGGGTGCTTTTGGTAGTATAATAAGAAAAGATTTCAACGGGAGCTTGAAAACATGAATATAAAAATAAACAGAGAGTATACTCTTAAACTGCTTGAAGAAATAATAAATATACCCAGCCCTAGCGGATTCTGCGGCAATGTTATGACATACATAGAAAAAACTGCTGAAGAATTCGGTTATAAACTTGAAAAAAATAAAAAAGGGAACGGTATAATCGAAATAGAAGGACAGGACAAGGATTACTGTGTGGGCATTGCGGTACATGTGGACACCCTGGGTGCCATGGTCAGGTCAATTAATGCGGATGGGACTCTAAAGATAACTTCAATCGGGGGGAATCTTTATCCCAGCCTTGACGGGGAATACTGCAAGATTCACACAAGAGAGGGCAAAATCTATACGGGAACCATTCTGTCGATTTCACCATCCGCCCATGTTTACAAGGATGCCAAAGAAAAGGAAAGAATCGAAGAAAACATGATGGTCAGGCTGGATGAACTTGTAAAGACCAAAGAAGATGTACAAGCCCTGAATATCGGGCCGGGAGATTTTATTTCCGTCGAACCCAAATTTACCATAACACCTGCAGGATTCATCAAATCCAGGTATTTGGATGATAAGGCGGGAACTGCCTGTGCTTTGAGCCTGATGGAGCTATTCAGCAGGTTAAAGACAAAGCCCAGGAACAAGGTTAAAATAATTCTGTCCACATACGAAGAAACAGGTCACGGGTGTTCCAGCATTCCGGAGGATATTGACGAGCTGCTTGCCATTGATATGGGATGTGTGGGACTGGATTTGTCATGTACCGAACAGGACGTTTCCATATGCGCCAAGGACAGCTCAGGTCCCTACGACTATGATATCACTTCAAAATTGATAATGCTGGCAAAGGAAAACAATATAGGACATGCTGTTGACATATATCCTATGTATAACTCAGACGTGTCGGCATCATTAAAGGGAGGCAATGATATCAGGGGCGGCCTGATAGGTCCCGGGGTTCATGCTTCCCATGGCATGGAGAGGACCCATATAGACGGCATAGAAAATACCATTAAGCTGATTTATGTATATTTGACAGAATAATTCCAACCTAAGAAAGGAATCAATCATGGATAATTTTATATTTTCTTTAAATGTTGTTTTGCCCCTGGTGATCCTCATATTTTCAGGAATATTTCTTCGACAAATGAAAGTATTTGATGAGGATTTTATAAAAAAATTCAACAGCTTCATATTTAGGGTCCTGCTTCCCATCCTTCAATTCAATAATATTTACACCGGCAAGGTATGGGAAAGGATAAATTTATCCTATACCTTATTTGCCGTACTGCTGGTTTTGGGAACCATCGGCATTTTATTTATTATAGTACCCAAATATGAAAAAGACATAAAAAACAGGGGAGTTTTGATTCAAGGCTTGTACAGAAGCAATTTTGTAATATTAGGATTGCCCCTTTGCACGAACATTTTCGGTGAGGAAGGTGCAGCTGTTGCCACAAGCCTTATAGCAATAATAATTCCCCTATATAATTTTTCTGCCGTCATAATATTGGACCTGTTTACCGACAACAGGCATAACTACAGGGAGACTCTTGTCAGCATACTTTTGAATCCCTTGATAGTAGCGTCGTTTTTAGGATTCATAGCAATATTTTTCAATATAGAACTTCCTTCAGCCCTGGGCAAATCAATTGAAGATATTGCAAAAACAGCAACCCCTATGGCCTTGATAGCCCTTGGAGGAGAAATAAAAATCAACAATATATGGAAGAATATTAAGTACCTGGTCATGGTTTGTGCCGGAAAGTTGTTTATTATTCCTGCTCTTACAGTCTTGATTTCAGTAGCCTTCGGATACAGGGGAGCGGAATTGTGTGCTCTCTTTAGCATGATGGCACCTTCAACCTCCGTATCAAGCTATGCCATGGCCAAGCAGTATAATTGCAACTATGAATTGGCAGGCCAAATAGTATTCATTACAACCATAGTCAGTCCCTTCAGTATTTTTTTGTTTGTATTTACCTTAAAAAGCATTGGTTTATTTTGATATAGCGGATATATAGGTAAAATCCTGCTTGTAAAAAAATGTATACTTGCAAATTTGTTTGTTAAATGTAATTTATTGGAATAATAATAAAAATATTAGTGTTAATAATATACTTGTAGATGTCTAAACATCTTCAAATACATGTATATGAAGGGATGATGGAAATAAAAAGATTTAATTTCGGTAAAAAAGACGAGAAGTTGTTAAATTGGGAAGATAGTGTAAAGTTAGACAGTCAACAGAATTTAAAGGAGCAGATGAAGCAGATGAACAACGAGAATAACGGCAGAAACAAGAACGAAAACAACAAATTTGAAAACAAGAACCAGAACAAACTTGACAATCGAAACGAGAACAACAAGTTTGAAAATAAAAATGAAAACAAGCAAAATAACCTGAGCAACAAAAACAACGGCAAGAACAACAAGAACAAGAATAATCAAAACAATCAGAACAGTTTTAAATAGTGAGTTATTTGAAAACGGTCATTCAAAATGGCCGTTTTCTTAGAATTCAACATATTAATATTATGGCGACAATATAGATGTTGACAGAGGCAATCAATGGTCTTATAATAATGACTGTTAAAAGGGATAGATATAAATTAATAAACTATAAAATACTAAGACAGATATTCTCTGTCTTTAATAATAAGAGAGTGGCCCCTTACCTTCAATCACAAATAATACACGGAGGAAGTTATGAAATTACAGGATGAACTCAGATATGTCGAATCTCACGAATGGGTGAGAGTTGAAGAGAACAAGGCATATGTCGGCATCACGGACTATGCGCAGGATAAGTTGGGAGATATTGTTTACGTGGAATTGCCTGAGGTGGGAACCATTGTTGAAGCAGGAGACCAGTTTGTAGTACTTGAATCGGTTAAGGCAGCATCGGATGTTTATGCTCCTGTGTCAGGAACGGTAATAGAAGTCAATGAAGAGTTGGTGGATAATCCTACCCTGATTAATGAATCGGCATACGATGCCTGGATTGTAGCCATAGACATGAGTTTGCCCACTGAAGTAGACAACCTGTTGACGGCTGAAGAATATAAAGAGTTCTGTGAATAAAGCAGATAGCCTTATAGGGTAAATAGGAGAAAATGATGATATTAATAATAGATTTTGGTGCCCAGTACAGCCAACTTATCGCAAGAAGGGTAAGAGAGGCTAAGGTTTATTGTGAGATAATCCCCTATACATATACTCTTGAACAAATAAGGGAAAAGGCTCCCGAAGGAATTATTCTATCAGGAGGGCCTGCGAGTGTTTATGCTGAAAATGCGCCCAAAATAGACAGAGAAATATTTAATTTGGGAGTTCCTGTATTGGGCATATGTTACGGAGGCCAGTTCATAGCTCAAGAATTCGGAGGTAAAGTAAGAAAAGCTGATTTCAGGGAATATGGAAGGGCAAAGCTCAATATACATACCCATGATGAGCTGTTTAAAGGCATAGATCAAAATTCCCTTTGCTGGATGAGTCATACGGATTTTATAGAAAGAGCTCCGGAGAGTTTTGAAATAACTGCAAGTTCGGACTCATGCCCTGTTTGTGCCATGAGGAACGAAGAAAAGAAGATTTATGCGGTTCAGTTCCATCCTGAAGTGGAGCATACCGAAAAGGGAAGAGAAATAATAAGCAATTTTTTATTTAACGTATGCCAGGTAAAGAAAAACTGGTATATAGAAGATTATATTAAAGACTCAGTAGAAAAAATCAAAAAAGAAGCCGGGGATAAAAAAGCTCTTTGTGCCTTGTCCGGAGGGGTTGATTCATCCGTTGCGGCAGTTTTGGTTCACAAAGCTCTTGGTCCTAACCTAATATGTGTATTTGTTGACCACGGCCTCCTTAGGAAGAATGAAGGAGACCAGGTTGAAAGGGTATTTAAAGAAAAGTTTAATATGAACTTAATCCGTGTAAATGCTCAGGAAAGGTTTTTGGGCAAACTGAAAGGTGTGACAGAGCCTGAAAAGAAAAGGAAGATAATCGGCGAAGAGTTCATAAGGGTCTTTGAAGAAGAAAAACAAAAGCTTAAGAAAAAATTCGGCCATATTGATTACCTGGTACAAGGAACGATTTATCCTGATGTTATAGAAAGCGGAACATCTACCGCTTCGGTAATCAAAAGCCACCACAATGTGGGAGGCCTTCCCGATGATGTTGATTTTGAACTTTTGGAACCACTCCGCCAGTTGTTTAAGGACGAAGTCAGACAGGTAGGAAGGGAATTGGGACTTCCGGAAGAGGTGGTTGAAAGACAGCCATTCCCCGGACCGGGTCTGGCAATCAGGTGTTTGGGAGAGGTTACCGAAGAAAAACTAAAAATAATAAGAGAAGCAGACTATATTTTCAGGGATGAAATAAAAAAGGCAGGGCTGCAAAACAAAATATGGCAGTACTTTGCTGCCCTTCCAAACATAAGAAGCGTAGGTGTCATGGGAGACGAAAGGACCTATTCTCACACCATTGCTTTAAGGGCTGTAACTTCAACAGACGGTATGACTTCCGATTGGGCAAGAATACCCTACGAAGTTTTGGAGAAGGTATCAACCAGGATAGTCAATGAAGTTGATAATGTAAACCGGGTTGTTTATGACATTACCTCCAAGCCCCCTGCCACCATTGAGTGGGAATAATTGGAACGTGCGGAAACCCCAGTAAATAAGGGATTTTTCAAAGTGCTGACCCCCATTTGACCCCGAAAAACGTGGTACGCTTTTGGTACGCTAAAACAAAAAAAGAGCCCAGCTGAAATCATTACGAAATCGGCTGGGCTTACTTTATAGTTTGGAAATAACCTCGATCAGCTCTTCCAGTTTATGTAGGCACGGCTCGTCCGCTGTAACGCTTTTGAGCCGTTTCAGTTCCTCAAGAACTTCCGTGAGATACTTTTCAAGATATTTCTGAACGCGGCAATTCGGATAAACGGTGATTTCCTTATCCAGTGCCTTTGCCAGAAGATAATCCTGTTTCACCATTCCAGAGATCTCGATCCGCATGGTGATTTCAGTGTAGTCCTGTGGGCTTACCCTGAAGGCAATCGTTTTTGATTCGCTGTGCGTTAATGATTGTTTCGCTTTCATCAGAATCCCTCCATAATACGATCCAGACTGTCTGCAATGTCGCCTTCAACATTCTTGAAGGCATGAGAATAATGAAGCGTGATATAAATGGACTCATGGCCCACGCGCTTTGCTATATCAGCGGGCGAATACCCGGCGGCAATCAGATTCGTAATATGGGAGTGTCTGAAACAATGGATTGTTATCGGGCTGAGACCGGCTTCTTCTGTTCCGCGCATAAGCGTATAGCGCAGATGCTCTTTCCTGAGCAACGGAAAAAGCCTGTCTTTTGGACCGTGGTTTTCAAGCGTTGCAATATACTCTTTCAGTTCGTCGGCAAGTGCCTGGTTCAGCCGTACCTTGCGGACGCTCATTTTTGTTTTCGGGGAGGTAATAACCTCCTGGCCTTTCAAAACCTGAAGTGACTTGGTTATGCTCATCACGTTTGTCTCGAAATTGATATCACCGATATTCAGTGCCAGGAGTTCTCCTTTTCGGAGCCCTGTGAAATACAGGGTTTCAAAAGCGTAGAATGCAACCGGATCATCAGCTATTGCTTTCCGAAAAAGGCTGTATTCCTCCGGCGTCCATACTGGGCGTTCCTCCGCGTTCTTCACACCGATAGAGCAGGAGCTTGCGGGATTTTTTGTCAGCCAGCCGCAGCGGACCGCGTAATTGAGTATTGCGGACAGACGGCTGTGCAGGCTACGCAGGTAGGTCTCCTTGAATATTGGTTGCCCGTCATCATCGTAGAAACAGGCGTGCCACTGTGAAATCGTATCCTGCGTAATGTCTTTGATCTGCATCTCCCCGAAAAAAGGGATGACTCGGCTTTGAATGAGGCTTTCACGGTTGATGATCGTAGACGGTTTATCTCCGAGCCGCGAGATTTTATATTTCTCATATAGCTCGGAGAATGTCATCGTCAGTTCCGGATGATCGAGCTTATAAAGCGTTTCCGCATGGTCTCGTTTCAGTTCTTCCGTAAAGAGCTTCGCCTCTCTCAAAGTTTTGAAGCCTCGCTTCATGGACTCCTTTGCAATACCGCCGTCTTTCAGTTTCAGACGGTATTTGACACTGTAGGTGCCTTTTGCCTCGTTCTTCTGAATATTGACGGTGGTATACTGCAAATACTTGCTGTCGATAGTGTCTGTTGTCATATTGCGTTCTCCTTCCGAGGAGCAGCCCCGTAGAGCTGCTCCATAAAATATACTTTTGAAATGCATCCGGGAGGTTCATCAGCCCCGTGATCGAGCTGGGCCGCATGAAGCTTTGCGATAATTCGGTATGCCAGCGACCGCCCGATCCCGAGGATGGCGCAGATATCATCGACGTAGTAATACCGGTCACTTTTCACGGGGAGAATACTGATGATCTCAGCCTTCTTCTGAATAGGAGCAACCGTTCTCCTAACGGAGAAGTCGATATTCCGTTTATTCATTTCCGCCACCCTGTCTGGGGAGCTGATCCATAAGCGCCTGACGGGGAACCTTGCCACGGAAGGTAAGGAAACCTTCCGCAGCAAGCTTGGCATTGATCATCTTGCAGATCTCATATGCCTGGGATTTGCCGATTCCGAGATAGGCGCCGACTTCCTTCGCGGTCATGAAATCGTATTTCGGAAGCCCGGGAACATTATCCGCACTAATTGTATTCAATACAGCGGATTCGGACAAAGGTGTCGATTTCGCGTTGACAGTATCATTCATCATAGGCAAGCACCCCCTTAATCAGGTCGTCCAGTTCTTCATAGCTGGAAGCAGCCTCAATCTCTTCATGCGGAATCCTTCTTCCAAAATAGTAATCATGCATAAGACGTGCCTTTTCCTCTTCCAACGGCAGGCGCTCCGTGCGTTCAAGGTTAGAGAGCTTCTCATCGATCGCGTCCAGAACGTAGCTGATCTCGCCCTGGTTCAGGATCACAACAAGCTCATGCGCATACTCATCAGTGAAAATCACGGTCATATCCGGGATAAAGGGATCGATATCCAAATGCTCTTCAAGAAAAGCGAGAAGCATTTCCTCAACGGTCTTGCAGCCGGTCTCAGTAAAGTTTTCGACCATCTGGTCCAGTTCTTCCATTCTGCCTTCAGTAAAGTAATCATAATTAATCATAGTAAAATCTCCTTTCAAATTAGCGGGCGTCGCGGTCTCTGCGCTGACGCTCCAAGTGTTTGTTGTAAAATTCCATAGCCTTGACAAGCGTCTCGGTCATCTGTTTAATGGAGGTACCCGAGCGGAAGTAGCTGCGGAGCTGATCCATCGGGACCTTTACATATTCAACCTGATTGCCCTTGACTTCGGACAATACCTGCATTGCAGTTCTGTCAGTAAACGTCTGATCCTCGCTCATGCGGCGCAAACGCTGAGCCTGGGAAAGCGACGGTGTCACCTCGTCGCAGTCCATAATGGAGAAGAGCGCTTCCTGTTCAAAATCCTGCAGATACGAAAGTTCCACCGCCGGAGTAAGGGCAATTTTTCCGTCATCCACCATCTGGAGGATATCGGGAATCAGCTCGGTCAGCCGGATATATCTGCGGACCTGATCCTTGCTTTCCCCGGCAGCATCGCCGACAAGTTCAACAGACAACTTCTGCGCAAGTTGCGTAGAAGCTTTGCCCTGATGCTTGATTGCCTCAAGCTTCATCTTGTACGCAAATGCCTTTTCAGACGGCAGGATATGCTCCCGCTGCAGGTTGCTGTCTACCATCGTGATTACGGCCTCTTCGTCCGTCAGATCGCGGATGATAACGGGCATCGTCTCCATTCCCAGTGCTTTGCATGCGGCAAGACGTCTGTGGCCGGAAATCAGTTCATATCCGCCTCCGTCCTTCGGACGCGCCAGCGCGGGAGCCAGAACGCCGGAATCGGCAATGCTCTTCATCAGTTCTGACATTTCCTCGTCGTTCTTTACCTTGAACGGGTGGTCCTTAAAGGACGTAAGCTCACTGAGCGGAATCTCCTCGACCTTTGGTTTCCGGATATCCGCACGTTCCTGATCGTTCATGAACAGCTCATCGTAGCCGGTCAATCCCAAATCAATTACTTGGTTTTTCTTCATAAAATCATTCCTTTCTGCTGTAATCAGCGTTCATAATCGTGTTCTTCTCTCTGAGGAGAAGACTGTTCTCGAATGGCCCGTTTCTCTCTTTCGGAAAGATACGGGTCGTTTTCCAGCCGAGCCTCGAATTCATTTTCCAAAAGCTCACGGAGCTTCGGATCATCCTCGATGACATTGCAGGCTGTTTTCTTCTTTTTGCGGAGGTCTGTAAGCACCGTCGTGCAAGCCGCGCACTTCTTTTTGAGTTCTTCCATCTGCACGGGATTGGCGCAGTTCCGCTGCTTATTGCGGATCTTGCTGCGAACGGCAGTTACCTCGTCGATCTCCGCGTTCATCCGGACGATATAGTCCTGAATGTCCTGCGGTGTCTCCAGATGCTCCTGACACACCAGCGTCACCTCATCGGTGTAGCGGTCCAGCTTGCGGCAGGCCTCACGGCATTCCGCTGACAGCGGTTTCTGATACTGCTTTTCGTACATCGGAGCGATACCGAGTACGATGGCAACGCATCGGAAAAAGCTGATATAGCCGGTCACGCGGGGGGCGCGGAAATAAAAATCCCGCTTGCGGTAATACATTTCCGTAGGCGGGTTTGCTCTTGCGTATTCCTTTGTGTAGGGCTCCAGGAACTCGAAATATCTCTGCGTTACCCTGTAGTCCCGTTGGTTATCTATCAGCCTGTCCTCGATACTTTCCTTGCTGTACTCGTCACCGAGCCGGAAGGTACGGACGCCTTTCTTTGAGCCGATGGATCGGATCGTCGCGTACTTGTGATAGGGGCCGCTTTCAAAGATATATCCCATCTTCCGAAGTACCGTCGAAAGCTCAGTCCAACTGGACGCCATCGTCATAGCTTTATCCAAGGCTTCCCGCATCAGATTGAAGCGGGTGGGCTCACCGTTCTTCTCGGCAAAGTAGACTGAACGCGCCGTTTTGTGCTTCTGCGGGTTCTTTACCACCGACAGTCCATGCTCCTTGCAGATACGGTCCGACATGGCGCGGAGCTGATAATAAACGCCGTATTTGGCTTCCAGCTTTTTTCCGTCCCACATCCCGACGGAGTTCACCACAAAGTGATTGTGATAGGTCCCTGTGTTGAAGTGGGTTGCCACCAACACTTGATAGTTGTCACCCCACAGCCTCCGAGCTGTTTCCAGCCCGATCTGATGGCACTCCGCCGCCGATACCTCACCGGTCTTGAAGGACTGGTATGCGTGGTAGGCAACATTGCCGCCGGTTTTGCCGAAGCGTTTCTGCGTAGCGGTCATTTCTTTGATCGCTGTATCGGGCGTACAGTTCACTCCGGAGACGGCGTAGCTCTGCTCGCCTTCGTCAAGCGTTTTGGCTTTGTTGGCGGCGTAGATAAGCACCTGCTCCAGATCCGTCAGCTTAGTCTTTTCGGGATTGCTGCAATACTCCACAACGCGGGAGACGCTGTCATGGATTGCCCAGATCTTCGTTACCGCCATCGGCATCATCCTCCTCTCCGTGGTAGGCTTTCAGAAGCAGACCTTCGATCTCCGTAAAGGCATCGTTAAACTCGGTCATAGCGACCTCATAGCGGATGCCGTCGTGGAGCTTCGTCAGCTTCCGGTACGCCAGCATCAGTTCCTCACGCGGGGCTTCTTTCACCGCTGCTTCCGTTCCGAGTGTGCGGAGATATTCCGACATATTCATGCCGCACTTCTTCGCTTTTCTTCGGATGATATTCTTTTCGGTTTTGAAGACCCTCACGTTGATTTCGTCCGTTCGATTACGCATATTGATCACCTCCTCTCAGCGGGGTTACAGGGGCGCGCCCCTTTCGTATCGGAAGATACGAGGGAATTGGGAGCCGGACGGCTATACAAATCCCATGCTCGCTATCCTTACGGATAGAAAAGCGGTGTATAGCCCCGCGCCCCTCAGAACGGTAATTCTTCATCGTCGTCCACCTCCTCCCATGACGCAAATGACGCTTGTGACGGTAAAACGGGGAATGAGGATATACCGTCATTCTGTGCCCGCAGTGACGCAAGCCTCTCGGTCCCGGAAAGACCGTCATCACCGTCAGCACCGTCATTCAGCGTTAAGCTGATCGTTCTCGCTGCCGCCGTTTTGCGGTACTCATAGGTGATACCCATCGGAACAAATACCTCGCTGTAAAAGCGTGTCAGATACTTGCTGGCAACATTGGGTTTCAGCACGGTATTGCCGACAGCGGCAAGCAATTCGGTAACAGTACCCTCAAACTGTCTGTGCTCAAAAAGAAAATCCACGACCTTGAACACAAAATCGGGGATCCGTTCCTTGCGCAGATCATCGGCGCTGAGTTCCTCGGTGATCTCCCATTTGATGCCGCACATCTGCATTTTCAGTTTTTTCTCCTCCACATCACGTCCGGTAATACAGAGCGTGGCATTGTCTCCGAACCGGTCCTCCTTACGCAGGATCATGCCGGTATCCGCCACACCCATGATACCAGTCGAGCCAGTCATATCATTGAAGATATTGCCGCCGTCCCGTTCCTTACGGGTGTGGTGTACGACGAAGATACAGATGCCGTGATTGTCTGCGATCTTCTTGAGAGAGGACAGATCCTTGTAATCCTGCGCATAGGCATTGACCTTCGCGGAAACATTGTCTCTTACCATCTGAAGAGTATCGATGAAGAGCAGCCCCGTGGAGGGATAATCCTTCAATACGTCCTCGATCTGGCTTTCCAGCTCGGCACCGAGCTGACCGCAGGAGAAACCAAAATGCAGGTTGTCCGGCGGAGTGTCCGTCAGGTCCTGCATACGCTGCTGAACACGCCATTCGCGGTCCTCCAGTGCGAGATACACAACGTCCGTCTTTCTGGTGGGCAGTCCCCATACGGGTTCGCCTTTGCTGATCTGGAGGCACATCCATAGCACCATCCAGCTCTTGCCGATTTTTGAATCACCGGCCATGATCGCAAGGCCGCCCGAGAGGACGCCGTCGATGAGCATCTTCGGATGCTCAAGGGGCTTGTAATACAGGGTCTCTGCATCGATCAGTTGAATCTTTCCCATGCTTCATCATCTCCTTCCTTTTAGCGGGTTGTTTTCTGACCATCATGATTTTCGCCTCCTTTCGCTCCCGGATTTGTGGGAGCAGTTATCAAATAATAAAGCCCGGAGAAATCCGGGCATCAAAAAAGCACCTGCCGATAATCATCAACAGATGCTTAAATGATTCGTTTTCCGTCGAAGCCGTAATCGACATCGGCGTATTTTTCAAACGCCTGACCGATCTTTCGGAGCCGCTTCAGTACGCCGCTGTGGTTGGCGTAGCCGAGCTTTTCCGCGACTTCTTCCATTGTGTAGCCCTCCAGTCGAAGCTGAAGGATCTGCTTGTCCTTTTCGGACAGTGTTTCCATAAACTGCTCCGCAAGGACCTTTACCGTGGATTCGTTCTCAAAGTTTGCCGACTCATCTTCGATATCCCATTCCAGACCGTCGTGTTCTTCGGCATAATCCGTCTTGAACCCATCAAGAGAAATCTGCGGGTGCTGTGTCTGCGTGTGATACCACTTGCGGTAGAAATCCTTTTTCTGATTGCTGGCGCGGAAGTCGAAATCTTCCTCACAGGGCATCGCTCTGACGGTTTCATACACGTCGAACAGATGGTTCATTGCCATTCCCGCGTGAACCGATACCTCCAGCGCAAGCTCTACGAAGTTCAAAGGAAGGAAATTGTGGTAATAATCCAACTCACAGTTTTCCATAAGCGAGTAGATATCCGGCAGGTAGTTACAATCCATCAGAGCATGAATCCAGATATTAGGATTATGCGCCGCAATCCACATCGGATCATAACCGGAATATATCTCGCGCTTTTCTCTGGGACACATAAACGGCCAGACCATATATGCGTACATATCGCATATTAATAGCAGAAACAGGTCGCTTTCCACAACTTTAATAGCTGCCTTATCATACATAAAGCCTCGAAGAGTACGCGGTAACGATCTCAGACTTTCATCGTTGACCTGGTCTAACAGTTCCTTTGGTATGAACAGATACGCAGGTATGAATTCAGCGTTGCGGTACGGAAGGAATTTCTTTTTCTTTTCAATCTTGATTGCCATGTTTTTTCATCTCCTTTCCGAGGATGGCGTCCTCTATTTATTAAACGTGATAAGTCTTCCGATAATGTTCCCGGAATTTTCAATTTTTTCAAAAAGTTTTTTAGGAAACTGGCAGTTATCACGTCCTCTACTTATTAATCGTGATAACGCGCGGGAAAATGTTCCTGCTTCCGAGAATTATTTTAGCATAATTATAGTCCATTTTATGGGACATTAAAGACGAAAATTGTGAACAGAGCGGATCAGAGCGGATGGTGGTGCCAAACGGCACCACCTCAAAAGAAAAAGCGCCTGCCTTCGTTATGAAAGCAGACGCTCTTCAAGTTATTCTTATTTCATGATGCGCAGCAGGAGCGTATTCACGTCCTCTGTAGGGAGATTGGCGGCGATAAGCTTATTTCGAAATGAGGCCATTGCGGTAATCATCAGCCGACGTTCCGCTGGTGACAGCGAAACATAAACCTTATTCTTTCTATTGAACATGGCAGCACCTCAGCAATACACCAGCTCAGAAAGAACAACTTCTTCCGCGCGGTTACGAATGGAGTTCATGGCACGGACCCAGCCCATCTGATCTGACATCTTCATTTCTTCGGTAACGTTCTCTGCTGCGGCGTACCGCTCCGTCAGCAACGCAAGCATTTTCTCTGCTTGTTCACCGACCTCCGCCAGGTACCTGTTCAGTCTGCCTGAGAAAAGCAACTCATTGTATGCGGTCCGGTTATTCTTCTCCAGATAGTTGCCGTGCATTCGTCCGTACCGGTTCACCGATACTTTCTCTTTAGCCGGTATATCCAGATCGGGAAGGTAGTATTCGCCGTGTTTCTTGTAAGTCAGTTCCATAATAAAGCCTCCGTGTGATAGATTGATTATATTGTACTGATGGAGCAGGAAAGTCGCAAAGGTGTGAAAACAGGTCGATCTTATCTGTAATTTCGTTAGTTTAGTATGGTTTAAATCGTCTGTGAGTGTTACTTATTTGCGAATATTCAACATTGTATTGAAAAAATGCGAGGTACATGATATAATAATGCTTGCATAAGTGAAGGAGGTTTACAGTTTAATGCTGCCAGAAACAATTAAAATGATAAGACAGAAAGCATTTTTGTCACAAGAAGCTTTCGCATCAGAATTAAAGGTATCTGTTTCAACAATAAATCGATGGGAAACCGGAAAAGTCAGACCAAACCTTACTGCTATGAAGAATATTAAGCAATTCTGTGAGAAATACAGCCTCTCGTTTGAGGAAGTAGAAAGAGAATGGTTTGATTATGGAAAACACTAATAAAAGTAATTTAAAAAAATATGCCATTGGTATTTTGATAGCAATAGGGTTCTATCTTGTCAGCATGTTTGTAGGATCAATATTTAACGTCCTTATTTCGTTTGCTGCAGGCTATAGAAAATACAGCGATTTTACGAACAGCGATAACATCGCAGGATTCCTTGCCATTATTATTGTCGGATTGGCGAACCATATATTTACTGGTTGGCTAACCGTAAACACTATGGCTAAATATGGTCGGAAACAGAACTGCATAACAAAATGGTTTTTTAGAAGTGCTGCTATAGGTGTTGTGGTACTTGCGGTTGTTGTTATTCCAATCTTGTTCTCAAATAATCCTGGTTGGTTGATATACGTATCTCACTCATTGAGCATCTTGCTCTTCGGAAGAAGGAAAGTAAAAAAGTACAATGACGAGCAAGCAGCGGTGGCTACCTCAAATAGGGAGAATGGTAACAATAATTTTTCGACGGCTGGTCCAGTTGTTCAGGTCAGAGTTCAGCCGACTATGCCTGAACAAGGCACCTTCATTTATTGCCATAAATGTGGAACAAAACTTAATGCTAATACTCAGTTTTGTCATAAATGCGGAACGAAAGTTGCGAGATAGGAGAAGTAAAACATGCCGACACTTATTGGTATTGCCTTATGGGCGTTAATTCCTGGATTCATTGCAAAGAAAAAAGGGAGAAGCTTTTGGGGATATTATTTTCTGAGTTTTTTGATTACACCGCTTATAACGATGATCATTACAGCGTGTCTCAAAAATATATCAGGCGAATCGGATCACTCAAGTAATAGCGTTATTGAAACAACCTCGGTACCAGTTGTTCCCGAAATAAACAGATCCATTCCAGAAAGCACATCAATTCCGGCTGCACTGCCAAGTACGCAGTCATTGAATGAAAATGGTGATACAGAACCGTCAATTCAAATGCCGGTCATAAGAAAAATCCAATATTGCAGACGGTGTGGCTTTAAGCTTATCGATGGAAGCGAGTTCTGTAGTAACTGCGGAAATAAGATTGAAAGCGAGGATGAAGAATAGTATGAGTTATGAACTATTCCAACAAGGGCCAGCTGTATATGTTCCAGTTATTCTTATTTCGCTAGTAATCACCTTGGGTGCATACTGTGCTTTCCCTTTGATTTTTGCAAAAGTTAGAAAAAAAATCATAACGAAAAGAAAATACAAAGTGCTTTGCTACTGTGTGAATTTTGCTGTTATGATACTGTTCGTTGCATTAAATGGTGGAACATCTTCTGGCGGCCCATATATTTTATGGACTTGGGTGTTCTCTGCGAGTGGGGTAAAAACTCTAGAAAAAAGAGGTGTCCTCGATGGATATCAATTATCTGATGAAACGCGAACTGCAACATATGCTGCAAATGATAATCAAACAAACTTTAACTCAATGATATCTGAAAACACTGCTACCGTTGCTGATACTTCATTTTCGTTAAAAGAACATCCTTCAATCAAGTTCTGTCGCAAATGCGGTTTTAAATTGATTGAAGGCAGTGAGTTTTGTAGCAACTGTGGAACAAAAATTGAAAAGGAGTCGGAAGTATGAATTGTCCAAAATGTAATTCTATTCTTCCTGACGATAGCGAGTTTTGTCAGTTCTGCGGCACAAAGATAGAGAGCGAGCCGATTATAAACGTACCAACAAGACAAGCTGCAAATCGGGAAGAAACCGCAAAGCAAGAGAGCACAAGCGCTCCGGTCTTTATTGTCTCTTCAAATACTAATCAAGCAACTCATGAACCTGAGCAGAAAAGTGTGAAGGAGCAGCACTGTAAAAAATGTGGGGGGCTTATTGATAACGAAACAAAAAGGTGTATTTCTTGCGGAAAACAGTACTTTAAGTTTCGTCCTCTAGTTCTAGCTATTATTCTTTTGGCTGTATTCTTTGTTGCATCAGCTGGGCTTAATGTATATCAATACTATATTGCTCAGGAAAACAGCAGCAAGATCTCTTCCTTGGAAAGCACTGTTTCATCACAAAAATCAAAAATTTCCTCGCTTAATTCTCAAGTTGACAAGAATAAAGATAAGG
>ERZ795045.2469-NODE-2469-length-18035-cov-4.625806_pt1 | contig 18035 bp, 13 predicted proteins | sample MGYA00375129_ERZ795045 | MGnify/ENA primary metagenome ERZ795045 (study PRJEB30174, sample SAMN05720166) | activated sludge metagenome | isolation source: anaerobic digester from wastewater treatment plant | place: Japan | collected 2015-05-15 ... | reverse complement strand
AGAGCTGGAGGCTTTAGAAAGAGAATATCCCCAATTACAAACACCTTATTCGCCAACACAACGTGTAGGTGGAAAAGTAATCGATGAGTTTCAGTCTGTAGAGCATAAAGTTCCGATGTTGTCTATAGATAATACGTATAATGAAGCGGAAATACGCGAATTTGACCAGCGAATACACCGTGCTTTATCAACAGATGAAAAGATTAGTTATGTGGTTGAATTAAAAATTGACGGGGTGGCAATTTCTATTACCTACGAAAGTCAGATATACACACGAGCAGCAACAAGAGGTGATGGTTTCCGCGGTGATGATGTAACAGAAAATGTAAAAACAATTAAAAGTGTCCCTTTGAGATTAAGAGGTTCTGCCCCTAAAGTGGTAGAAGTCCGTGGCGAAGTATTTATGAGAAACGAAGAACTTGAGAGATTGAACCAGATAAGGGAAGAAAATGGAGAAGAGCCTTTTAGAAATCCACGGAATACAACTGCAGGCACATTAAAATTAAAAGACCCACGTTTGGTAGCCCAACGGAAATTAGATGTATTTTTCTATGAAATTGTGTTTGAAGAGCAAAATAAAGATATATGCAAAACGCATGTAGAAACACTTACCACATTAAAAAAATGGGGATTGCCTGTTAATCCACATTGGACTGCCTGTGCTGATATAAATGAGGTTATTAAGTGCTGTAATGAATGGAGAGAAAAAAGGTATTCCTTAGGTTATGAAACAGATGGCATGGTTATAAAGGTGAATGAACATAAGATACGCGAACTGTTAGGCTCTACCAGCAAATCACCACGATGGGTGATAGCGTATAAATTTCCAGCAGAGACAGCAAAAACGAAATTGCTAAATATAAAGGTGCAAGTAGGAAAATCAGGAGCATTAACCCCAGTGGCAGAAATGGAACCAGTCCTTCTTGCAGGGACGATAGTAAAACGAGCCACGCTCCATAATTTTGAAGAATTAGAGCGTAAAGATATACGAGTCGGCGACACAGTCGAAATACAAAAAGCAGGTGAGATTATTCCCCAGGTGATACGTCCCATTTTGGAACTTCGCCCACCTGATGCAAAACCATTTAAACCTCCAGAAATTTGCCCTGAGTGTGGTAGCCATGTCCAGAAAGACCCAGAAGGTGTCTTTTATCGTTGTTTAAGTATCGACTGCCCAGCACAATTAAAACAGAGAATTCAACACTATGCTCAAAGAAGGGCTATGGATATTGAAGGATTAGGTCCAGCTTTAGTTGAACAGTTAGTTAACAAGGGATTAGTAAAAAATATAGCAGATATCTACCGTTTGAAAAAGGAACAATTGGTAGAACTGGAAAGAATGGGAAGCAAATCTGCGGATAATCTGCTAAATGCAATTGAAAACAGCAAAAACAGACCAATAAGTGCTTTAATTTTTGGTTTGGGAATACGACATGTTGGCCAGCACATTGCCGAAATCCTCGCCGAACACTTCTGTTCAATTGAAAACCTAATGACAGCAAGTGTAGAAGAACTTACTTCTATAAACGAAGTAGGACCTATTGTAGCAGAAAGTATAAAAAACTTTTTCACAACGAAAGAAAATATAGAACTTATAAACGACCTAAAACAATTAGGTCTTCGAATGTCAGAAGAAAAAACAGAAATAGCACCAGAAAAAAATATCCTAAGCGGAAAAACCTTTGTTGTGACTGGTAGCCTTAAAAATTTTACCCGTGACCAAATAGAACAAAAAATTAAACAATTAGGAGGCAAACCTACTTCATCTGTAAGCAAAAACACAGACTTTGTGCTGGTAGGAGAGAATCCAGGCTCTAAGTATGACAAAGCAGTACAATTAGGATTAAAGATTATAAATGAAGATGAATTTCTTGACATGATACGGGGGAATGAATAATGGAAACCCCTACGATTAAAGCACCATCCCAAATCAATTCAAACTCAGGTAAAGAATTATACAGGCAGATAAAGCATTTAGAACTTCATAAGAAAGATAAGATTATTATCGATTTATCTCAAACAGATTCAATAGACACCTATGGATGTGCATGGATACTCCACATCGCAGAGGAATTAAAAAAGAAACATTGCACTCTTATCTGGACTGGTGAAAAAGAAAAAGTGAAAGAAATATTAGAAATAGTTTCACCAGCATTCGAATACAAACCACTAAAAACAAGAACAACTTCAGGGGTTTTCGACATAATATTTGATAAATATAGTATAATTTTTTCCGAAATTAAAGATTTTATAAATTTATGTATCGATGCTATTTATTGGACTATTTTAGCACCATTATTAGGAAAAAAATTCCGCTGGGAATTGTTTATTGAAGAAGTTTATGAGATGGGTGTTCGTGCAGTTAGAATCGTTTGTCTAATGAATTTTTTGTTAGGCTTAATCATAGCCATGCTTTCAGCAGCACAGGTTGCCAGTTTCGGATTAAGTATTTATGTTGCCAATTTAATTATGATTGGATTTGCTCGTGAACTTGCCGCCATTATGACCGCAACTGTTGTTTCCGCACGAACAGGTGCGGCTATCTCTGCAGAAATATCCACAATGAAAGTTCAAGAAGAAATCGATGCTCTACGTGGCATGGGTATCAACGTTGTTCAATATCTTGTTGCCCCCAAAATGCTTGCACTTCTTATTGTTTTACCTTGTTTATCTGTTTTAGGCCTTATCTTTGGGCTTCTTGGAGGTTCAGCGTGGGGCATTGTTGTTTTAGGTTTTAATCCCGCAGTATGGTTCCGACAAACAATCAATTCAGCCCAATTCAATGATTTATTGCAAGGATTATTAAAAACATTTGTTTTTGCAGTATTCATTGTCTTAATCGGCTGTCATAATGGATTTAGAGTTGTTGGCGGTTCAAGGGGTGTAGGACTTATGACAACTCGGGCAGTTGTTATGGATGTTTTTATGTTAATTGCAGTTGACATTGTATTTGCAGTAATTTTTTACTATCTTATATAACATTGAAAGGTTAAGCATTGAGTCCAAAAACGATATTAAAAGTGGAATCCTTGGAAGTACGATATGGAGATAGAGTAATCCTTGAAGATGTCTCATTTGAAGTTTATGAACACGAGATATTTCTAATCGTAGGCGGTAGTGGTTGTGGCAAAACAACACTGCTTAAAGCCGTGTGTGGTCTCTTAAAGCCATCAAAAGGACGTATTTACATTAATGGTCAGGATGTGACAGTATTGGACGAGGAAGAACTGTCAAAAGTATTGCAGAACATAGGAATTGCCTTTCAATCAAGTGGCTTAATTAATTCAATTACCGTGGGCGACAATGTTGCCCTTCCACTAAGAGAATATGGCAAAACAGACCAAGAAATTATTAGCGATATTGTTCGTATCAAGTTGAGTTTAGTTGGTTTATCTGGTGTCGAAAATATGATGCCCGAAGAGTTATCAGGTGGTATGAAAAAACGTGCAGGTCTGGCAAGGTCATTGGCATTAGACCCACCACTTGTTTTCTTTGATGAACCTTCCGCAGGTTTAGACCCTATTATTGCTGCAGAATTAGATGAACTTATATTAGATTTAAGAAACATATTAGGTATAACATTTGTAATAGTAAGCCATGAACTGGAATCAATAAAAAAGATAGCTGACCGAGTTCTCATGTTAGATGGCGGAAAGAATATTTTTTGTGGAACATTAGAAGAAGTAAAATATACTCATATACCTAAAGTAAAACAATTTTTCGAACGGAAACCCAATGAACAGAAAATGATAACTTCATATAGATAATACAGTAAAAACAACAAGGATAAAATCGTGGCTACGAAAAAACAAAAATTTCAAGTTTCAATATTTCTTCTTGTCTCAGTTTCTCTTGTATTAACAATTATTTATTTTGTCTCTGGAATGTATAGCAATTACGGGGTAAGATATCGAATCGAGTTTGATGAATCTGTTTTAGGAATTTATGAAGGCGGTGTTGTCGAATATTTAGGTGTACCTGTCGGGAAAATTGAGGAAATAAAGGTCAGCCGTGAAGGAAAACCAAACGTTGTTGTCAATATTGACAGCAAAAAAGTAACCCTGCATAAAGGTGTTGAAGCAAATCTTGTCATTTATAGCCTTGCCGCTGGAACAATGGCAATTTCTTTACGGGGCGGTGACCCTAATGCACCTATATTACCCCCAGGAAGTAAAATACCAGCACGACGCTCTACTATTTCCGCTGTGAGTTCAAGAATTGAAGAACTTGTTGAAGATTTAAAAAACATTCTTGACTCAGTCAAAAAAGGAATGGAAGGACTTGAATCAGGAGATTTAACAGAAATTGCTCACAAAGTTGATAGAGTATTGGAAAAAGGAGAAGAAGTATTGGACAATGCCAAAAATACGTTGAAAAATATTGAAGATACGTTAGGGAAAATAGAACCCAAAATAAGTAAAACGTTAGATACCAGTGAGAAAACCGTTGGTGATATAAAACAACTTTCAAAAAAAGCAGAAGACTTGGTTACTACAATAAACGAAAAAGCAAAACAGTTAGATATCCAAAAAACACAAGATAACTTAAACAATACAATGGAAGAAATACAAAAGTTATCCAAAAACGTAAATGATTTAGTGAATGACCTGAAAAGTATAACCAGTACCGCCTCCTATAAGGTAGATAATGTTGAGTTTTCAATACAAAAAACATTGGAAGAAATGAACCAAACATTAGAATCATTAAGAAATGTATTAGATACAATCAAAAACAATCCAGCCTCTCTAATAAGAGGAAAAGCATATCCAAAAGAAGGAAAGTAAATATGAAAGCAAACATAAATAAAGGAAGTATCCTAATTTTTATAATACTTGCCTCTTTTTCAGGGTGTTTATCTCCAACAATGTCAAATACCCCGATAAAATATTATTTACGCCCTGAAATTGATGAACTACGAGGCGAACCCACGGGGCTTACCCTCGCTATACGAGGTTTAGATTACCCAAGAACAATTACAAACTATGTAACCTATTTAGATGAACAAGGTAAAATGTATATAAATGAAAATGAAGAATGGGCAGAACACCCCTCAGATGTAATTAAAAAAATCCTTATAAAATCATTTCAAAGAACAGGAAGATTTCAAGATGTTGCAGATGCTGTGGAGATAAAAAATCCCGATGTAATTCTTATCGGAGAAATTAATGCATTTTACAAAGTGAAAGAAAATTCACAGCAAAAAATATATATATCAGTAAATTTGAGGATAAGGGAACAAAAATCAAGCAAGATAATATTTAATAAAAACTTCAGTGTTGAATCTATCATTGAAAACGATGAATATTTTATTCAAACAGTAAATAATGCTTTGTCAAAACTCGCAAAAGATATTGAAATTGAAATAAACAATAGCCAATTTAATGTTATACCTATTAGATAAATTAGATTGTAAAAATGACATAGCACTCAACATAAAAGAAACTTTCAAATGCAATTTCTGACCAATTTTATAAATATATTCGCAGAGATGGCACCCTATTTATTATTTGGGTTTCTCATCGCAGGTATTTTATCTCAAATCCTCCCAACATGGTGGGTCAAAAAACATCTTTCTGGTAAAGGTTACGCACCTATTTTCAAAAGTGCATTAATAGGAATACCTTTGCCTCTTTGTTCATGCGGGGTAATTCCAGTTATGGCATCACTTCGAAAACAGGGAGCAAATGTTCCAGCAATGTTAGCATTCATTCTATCCACACCCCAAACAGGTGTTGATTCCATTCTTGCTACCTATGCGTTGTTAGGACTACCTTTAGCAATATATAGACCCTTTATCGCACTAATTACTGCTGGTGTAGGTGGATGTTTGTATTATTGGATTAGCAAAAGAAAGGTTGAAAATGATGAGACTACCGAAATAAATAATAATGATAACCAGATAAATTATTCGGATGAAAACCCGAACAGAACAATAAAGGAACGAGTTATTGATATACTCCATTATGGTTTTTTTACATTGCCCCGTGAAATTGCAAAACCGCTGATTTTTGGAATTATTATTGCTGGAGTTATAACGACATTTATTCCACCAGGAGTTATTACAAAATTTTTAGGAAATGGAATATTACAAATTTTCTCCGCTATTTTAGTCGGGATACCGATATATGTATGTGCCACAGCATCCATACCAATTGCACTTAGTTTAATATATTTGGGTGCTTCGCCAGGTTCTGCCTTGGCTTTCCTTATTGCAGGTCCCGCAACAAATATGGCTACTATTGCAGTCGTAAAACAGTTCTTGGGCAAAAAAGCAGTAATCATTTATGTTTTAACAATGATTGTTTCAGCCTTATTCTTCGGACTTACATTTGACTGGCTTACAAACTATGTTCCTTCATTCCAGTTTTCAAATCATGTACACTTAATGTCTCATAGTAGTCTCGCAGATAGCCCTGTAAAATTCATCTCTCTTTTGTTGCTAACTATCATTTTAATCCTGAGTACAATAAAAATAGATTCAATTATTCAATATTTTATGAAGAGAAAAATTTCGCCCACGATTAAAGAAGAACCATATTTGAAAATTAAAGTGGATGGAATGACCTGCTCACACTGTTTAACAAGAGTAAACTCTATTATTTCAAACATAAGTGAAGTTAAAGAGGTGGATATATCCCTTGAAAAAGGTATCGCTACAATCTATGGCAAACCCTCCTTCAATACTATTAGAAATATACTAATTAAAGAAGGTTATACATCGGAAATAATTGAGGACCATACCACCTGCTCCTGCCATACATTAAGTAATTGCCAATGCCATTAACAAATGAGTTTATACTTCTCAATGAACGCAAATTATCCCTGTGAGAGAATGAATATCGTTGACACTTTGTAAATGTTACATATTTTAGTGAAGTTATCTTGTCTATGAGAAAGGTGATACTATAAGTGCTTCCGTTTACAGAGAGGATTAATAGATAACAATGTATTATTAAGACAACGACACTTATTAAAATTTTATAGAGATTGATTAGTTTTTTCTACCTCAGAGAAATTAATTATTAATAGTATCCTTCTTCTTAATCCGGCACAAGAAACTCACTACTTTTCACACTCAGTAAAGTTAAATATCTTCTTGATTAGGTTATTTTATATCCGTTATTTCAGAAGGTAATTCACTTAAAATAGACTGTATCTCTGATTGAAAACTTTGCTCTATTTTTTCCTGAATTAGATAATTAGAAATTTCATTATTAATTTTAGTTAAAGTATTCATAAGGTCAAAGTCTGGGTATTTCCCAGAGAAATTTTTTGCACTATCTAACAACTGACCTTTTAACTCTTGAATTCTATTGTTTACATATCGAATACCCCGACCTTTTTGTTGATTTTCAAGAGGAAATTCATCCGTAACTTCATCGTATGTAGCCAATGCCTGTCTTAGTAGAACAATCGCTTCAGCAATATGCCCTGATAACGCTTCTTGTTCTGCTGTATTTTGCAATTTATCAGCACGTTCCAGAGCCTCCTTTGTCATAGCCAAACGAGCATCTCGTTCTTTTATATCACGTTCTGTATCCAGTCTTAAACGCTCTGCTTCAGGGTGGAGTGGGTCTGCCGTTACAGCATTCTTAAACCAATCTAAAGCCTCCTCTAACTTCTTCGCCTCTCTTGATTTGTTCCCCTTATCCACATAATAATCAGCAATTTTACGAGCAATTTCTCTTCGATTTGGATTAAGTTGAATAGCCATTTGATACTGTTCTACTGCAAGTTCGCTAAGTCCCGTTTGCATAAGTGTGTCACCCAATTGTATATACATATCTTCGGTGAATGGCACAAGTGCACTCAGTTTTTGGATGCCTAATTTAATTTCTTCGGGATTCCCTCGTTTCGCATAAAACAAACCTCCCTGTAATGCATATTCCCTTAATGCCGATTCACCTACATTGCCAATAGTTTGATTAGGAATAAGGACGGTATACCAGACATCAGCCACCGCATTTAATGAGATACTGACACATTCAGGTAAAGTAGTAGATGCAGTGCCACGAAAACCTACATTAGATTTATACTCCTGTTCAAATATGGTATCTCTTGAACTTATTTGCCTCGAGAGTTGTGAAAAATATACTGAGGGATTAACTCGTTGACGTGGATTTGTCCGTAGCGAAACCTTTTCAATCATCTTTTCAACATCAGCATTATAAAGTGTTTGAATTGTCAGGTCAGCATTTTGCAGTGGAGATGTTGCCTGTGCAGTTAATTTTCCAAGAATACCCAAACGATAAGCATAATACGGATCTATCTTTTTAGGCTTTACTGCTATTAATAAGTTTATTTCTGTCTCTATAGCCCGAACAATATCAGTTCGAGCTGTCGGAACAAGTGAATAAAGAACATCATCAGGTATACCTGCTCCATTTTTTAAGTCTTCCTCTAACTTTTTCAAGGAGGTGTTAAGCTCTTTATCTAAAAGATGGATAGCATTACTAATGATAGATATTTGCGCCGTAGGTCCCCAACAATAACCCGAAACCGAATAAAAAATAAACGTTAATAGTATGCAATAAAAGAAAAATTTTATTCGAAACATATCGCTATCCTTATTGAGTATTTGTAATCTGTTGTTGAGTATTCTGGGTTGATAACAACGTTTGCTCTATTTGTTCCATTAACACTTCAATCTCCGCTGTAGAGTAAGATGGAACAACCTTCTTAACAATCTGAACATATTTTTTTAAAAGGTTCAGTCCTTCGGAAAGCACATTTCGGCGAATATAAAGAAGGCCATTTTCAAGATAAGCAGGTGCATACTCAGGGTCTTTTTGTATCGCACTACTAAAACATTGTTGTGCTGTTGACATGTCATTGTTGGCTAATGCAATACGTCCTTCTATTAAATAACTCCTCGGGGATTGTTGACCTTTATTTTTTATGGCTTGTATTAATTCCGTGGCTTTGGTTAGATTATCCTGTTTGAAATAAATCATCGCCAAGTCTAAAGTCGCCTCATACGAGTAATTACCTTCCATATTTTTAATCTTTTCCAATTCTATTATCGCTTCTGTGGTTAGCCCTGAATTCAACAAAGTTAATGCATATAAATAATTGAGCATAGCAGGAGATTGTTCTTTTGTTTTTACAGTCTGTAATAATTGAAGAGCACGATTCGAATCCCCAGACTTAAGTAGCTGACAGGCAAATAAAGCCTTATCAGCGTCGCTGAGCCCTTGCGTAGTGGTTTCTACAATAGACATATATTTCTGCTTACCGTTCTCATCTTTTCTCATATCTGCTAAGAGATATAACAAAGTCGCATTCTGGGAGTCTGCAGATACCGTATTAGCAAAGGTCAATGCCAAATCATAATTCCCGTATGACATAAGAAGGGCGATAATTCCTTCTTTCTTCATATTTGTGCTGGAGGCTAAAGCGATTATCTGTTCAGAATCCATATTATTGAGAGCTTTAGGATTAGCAAGTAGTGAAAGCAATTTTAAATCATTTCGTTCGGGATATAAATCAACTAACTTTGTAAGATACTTTAACTGTGATTCCTTGCTTTTTTTATTGTGTGCAGAATACAGGGCTAACCATACCGCATCCGTATTCTTTTTATCCTTCTCAAAAGTCTTTTCAAATTCAGCCATCGCCTCATCGTATTGCTTATTTTTCAAATACATCTTACCTAAAACAAAATGGGCTCTTGTATTGTTCGGATTTTTTGCAATGTGTTTTTGTAGCGAATCTATCGCACCTAACAAGTTTGTTCGACTTAAATTTATGGCACTTGAGACGGGGTCATAGGTAATAAAAATGATACCTGCCCCTATAACAATAATTAATAAAACAAAAACAAGTCCCACAATTAAATATTTTTTCAACTGTTCCGACACTATCCTTCTCTTAATCTTTGGTGTCTCCTGAACAATTTTTGTACCAGTAAGCAAGTTTGTTCCACAATAGATACAAATAATATCTGTTTTATTCACAGGGGATTTGCAATTGGGACAATATAACTGCTGAGATTGAGACTCTGTTTGTAATGGTGCGGATATGGTTGTTGCTTGTAATGGAGCACCACAATGAGGACACTGTTCTATATCATCTTTAACAGGTTTATTGCAATACGGACAATGTTTCATGTCTTATCCTTTTATTTATTCAATGTTCTTGTTTATCTTCTTCATTAATCATAGCAACATAATCTAACTCTATTTTATTTTTACAATGACTACAAAACGTTCTTCCGACAGGATTTCTATGTCCACATATTTTACATTTTGGGAAAAATAAAGAAGGCACTGTAATAAGGGTCACAGTCAACGTTATTCCTACCATAATAAATAAATATACTAAACGCATAATAAATGTAAGTCCTTACATTTTTCCTTCTAAAATAGTTTATATAATTATTATATCTATATATCAATAAAAAATAACATAAAATTATGGAATTATTTCCTCAACAGAATTGACAACCCTCGTAGGACGGTATGGATATTTTTCTATATCTTCCAATTTGGTAACACCAGTTAAAACAAGAATTGTTTCAACACCAGTTTGTACACCTGCAACAATATCGGTGTCCATTCGGTCTCCAATAATAACAGTATTTTCAGAATGAACCCCAAGGTAATTCATTGCACTTCTCATCATAAATGGATTAGGTTTACCGATATAAAAAGGACTTCTCCCTGTTGCTTTTTCGATAAGTGCCGCCATCGCTCCACATGCAGGGACTATGCCTGTTTCTGTCGGTCCTAATGGGTCAGGATTGGTAGCAATAAATTTTGCCCCTTTACGTATTAACCTGACCGCAAGTGTTATTTGGTCAAAATTATAGTTTGATGTCTCACCTAAAATAACATAGTCAGGATTATACTCAGTGATAATATATCCTGCCTGATGCACAGCGGTAGTCAAACCACTTTCTCCGAGAACGAATGCCGTTCCGTTAGGTTTTTGCATCCTTAAAAACATACCTACAGCCACTGCCGATGTATATATATTTTCAGCCGATATTTCAAGATTGAGAATGTTCAAACGATGGGATAAATCCATCGGAGTAAATTTAGGATTATTAGTAAGGACTAAAAATTTACTTCCTGCTTCCTTTAACCGTTGTATGAAGTTGTTAGCACCAGGAATTACAGAATTCCCTTTAACCAAAACACCATCCATATCAATCAAGTAATTTTTTACAATTTTAGTAGAAGAATCACTCATTTAATTACTCCAAAAAAATATTCTGTATATAAATTATTTGTTATAATCAGTAATTGTTAGTGCATATATTAACAAACTTATATATAGTTACTAAAAATATCATAGGAGTTTGTCTATATGAATTATAAAAGAAATATAACAATTGTATTCATGTTATTAGCGGTCATTATTTCGTTGTCTATACTTTCTTGTCGAACACTTGCTGGACAACCCGAAATTAAAAAAGTTGAAGTTATACCCAATGAAATTTATCCAGGTGACACCGCAGTTATACAGGTAGTTGTCAAAGATAAACACCATATCGTCCAGAAAGTCGAGGGGATTGTTAAAGAAGACCCAAGAATAAAACTACGATTGAGAGATGATGGTATAGAACCCGACAAAAAAGCTAACGATGGAATATGGATATTAAAAGTAGATGTTCCGAACGAAGTAATGCCTGGCGAGTTTATGCTTGAAATAACTGCGTATCGTAAAGATGGACTTCCTATAAAAGTCCGACATAAAGAAGAAAAGATTGTAACCTTAAAGAAGGAAATACCGATTGTTATAAAGAGTAAGAATTAATAATGTCCCTAATCCTTCAATCATTTTTATCCATCCTTTTAATTTTAGTTTTAAATGAGTCTGGTATCCCTAAAAAAAATATACTATTTCTGACGATAGATACACTTCGTGCTGACCATTTAGGTTGTTATGGTTACAATCTACCTACTTCTAATAACATTGATGCCCTTGCAAAGAAAGGATTGATATTTGATAATTGTATTGCTGAAGTCCCTCTGACATGTCCATCTTTCTCGTCAATGTTGACCTCACAATATCCCCGTTATCTTGGTGTAACCCGAAACGGATTAGGTATATCAGATGATAATAAGACTGTTCAGGAAATCTTAAAAGAACATGGATATTTTACATTCTGCGTTCAAAGTAACTGGACACTAAAATCCAGACTAAGTAACTTAAATCAAGGTTTTGATATATATGATGATGATTTTCATAATAAAAGATGGGGAATTTTTTCCTCTGAACGAATCGCAGATGAAGTGACCAGAAGGGCAATACAAATATTAAATAATTGCCCCCAAGATAAACCATTTTTTGCCTGGGTACATTATAGTGACCCTCATGCTCCATACCATTTCAGAAAAGAATATAATCCAGGTAGTAAATTACAGAATGATGAGACGAAAATTGGAAAAGTTATTAAATCTTATGATTCTGAAATAAGATTTACAGATGAACATATCGGTAAATTATTAATGCATCTTCCAAAAAATACCTCCATAATATTTGTCGCTGACCACGGCGAAAGTTTATATGAACACAACTATTTAGGACATGGTAGAAAACTTTATCAAAATGAAATTAGAATCCCTTTTTTCATCGTCGATGACGAAGTCATACCTGGTAGAACATCAATTCCCGTAAGAGGTATTGATGTTGGACCCACAATATTAGGAATAGCAAAAATAGAAAAACCCAAATATATGTTAGGAAAAGATATATTGAACGAAGAAATTCCAGTAAATAGAGTTCGAGTAATAGAGACCTATGGAGGTGCTGTCCCTAAAATTCCCATCCTTCGGTTTTTTATGAAAAACTCAAAACCTATTATGCAATCTGTTATCGATAATAACTGGAAACTTATTGTCAGTGGTATACAAAAAGAACTTTACAATTTGAAAGATGACCCTAAAGAATTAAATAACCTTGTATTAAAAGAACCTGAAATAGTTATAAACGTGCAAAAAGTAATAAAAGAATGGTCAAGAAAAATACCAAAAACAAACCCTAAAACTTCAAATAAAATTTCTGATGAAGATATGGAGGTTCTCCGTTCTATGGGTTATTTAGAATAGCATTGTAGGTTGAAATTAATTTCCTCTCCAGCCTGTATCAGGTGTGCAACACTCAGACCAATTACTGTATTCTCCATTTCTTACTTCACGAACACACACCCAATAATAATACACAATGGGGAGTACTTTCTTTCCTGAACACGAAAAGGTAGACTCTACTTTTGCAGGTTCTGCTGTATAATCAAAAAAATAGGGGAAATGCGTTACCCCAATGATTTCCGCAGTAAAACAATTATTTACAAGGCTTCTTAAAACTACAAACTCGTATTCCTTATACAACATCTCATAAGTCCAACTTATGAACACATAATCAGAATAAAAACCATCAGTAGCAACTAATCTGTTTGGAGGTGAAGGTGTCTCGAGTTTCGCCTCTCCTTCCTTTTCCCCTTCAAAAACACTACCCCCTTCCGTTTCTTCTCCCTCTTCTCCTTCACCCTCTAATATTCCTTCGAGTATACCTTCAGTTGTCCCTTCTTGCGGTGCTTCACCATCACCTGCACCTTCAATTATACCCTCAGAAATGCCTTCATTCCCCCCTTCAATAGGTAGTTCCCCCTCAGTCATGCCTTCCTCGACCCCTTCCGAACTACCCTCCAATAAACCCTCAGTCATGCCTTCCTCGACCCCTTCCGAACTACCCTCCAATAAACCCTCAGTCATGCCTTCCTCACCCCCTTCCGAACTACCCTCCAATGAACCCTCAGTCATGCCCTCTGTTGGGGTGGGTTCTAAATCGATAAAGTCAGGAATTCCATTGTTGTTTTTGTCGGATGTACCTTCTATTTGGTCGGGTATTCCATCATTATCACTGTCGAGGTCAAGTAGATTTGGAATACCATCATTATCATAATCACCGACACCTTCAATAATGTCTAAGATTGTGTCATAGTCAGTATCTTTTGATGTAATTACGGGGATAAATTGGACTGTTTTTTCTATTTTGTTGTGTGAAACAAAGGACAAGAGTCCATAAGTTCTATAATATAGGTAATTATCTTCGTTGAAATTGAATTCCAATTCGGTATTATTTTTAGCAAATGAAAAAACGTTTTGAATTGCTGGGGAATGGATAGAGAATGATTTTTCCTTTAAGTTATATAAGTATCTATATTTAGGTTGGCCAGGTACCTGTTTTGGCATTTGGTCAACAACAACGGGTATATCTTTGTTAATCTTTGACTCGCAGAAAAATCCAAAACTGCTATAAGTATTTGTTAATTTTAGGTCTTTTGCATTTGCTATCATGACCATTGTATTTGTTCTAAATAAGTTTGTGTCGTATTCAGAACTATTGAACTCATTTATAGGGTATTGAACAGTAGTGGTTTGGTCTTTGAGGTCAGATAGAATGGATACAAATACATCTGAGGATGGGGGAGGAACATTCCCTGAATAGTTAGTCCCATTATATAATGAGTAATCTGAATGTCCATCATGGTTCGTATCTATATAGATGGTAAAAGTAACTTGACTTGGTGAATTCCAGGGGCTATAAGTAGAAATTAGAAAGTAAATTTTAGCATTTTCAATGTCCTCAGGATTATCAAGGTAGGAGAGATTATCGGTAATACCGACATAGTGAATATTTCCACATCTAAAGTATTCTGGCAGGTTATTCTTCTTTTCGCCGATACCTTTTAGTTCGTAAAGGGATATGAAGGATATATAATCAAATGGGAAATTGTCACCTGTATGCAAATCTTTACCCACAACATTTAACGTGGACGTAGTTTGAGTACTTAAATCTAATGATGAAGGAACCAAATTAAGATCAGAAACAGGTCGGGGTTGGGCATAAACAGGAAGCTGTAGAGTCTTAAAACTATCTTTTTCATATAACATGAGTTTGCCACTAAATTCACTTATCCAGGCCCTATTCGGTTCATAATAACGTGAGTCAATAGAACCTTCTCTTGTATGTTTCAATGCTGTTGCGTCAATATCAAGTTTTATTTGTAAATCTATGTAATCCTCTGGATTTATCTGAAAGGTTGTTTGATTGGGCAAGACAAGATTTACCCCATCTATAGTTGAATAGGGAACAAAGTACATATCAAATGATTTTATTTGATTAGATTTATTTTCAATACGAACCCATTTCTCTTCATTTGTAGATTCAGATACTTCAAAAGTTTCGAACGTTAAGGAAACTGCCTCTGGATTATCCCTGCTATAGAACAGCACATCCGTCATCATATTGTAAAAGATATTATTAACCCCGACACCTCCAACTTGAGGTGGGGCAGAAATGATCTCATTATTCAGTAAAAGGAAGACATCAAAGACTGCATTATTCATAAGAATCGTCTTTATTTCTTGCGGGGTAAGAGATGGATTAAGTTCTTTTAGTATTGATGCAACTCCTGAAACATGAGGAGCAGACATTGATGTTCCTGAACTTGTTTGACTTAAAGGGTTTGAACCCAAATTGGCTGACTTTATTCTTACACCTGGTGAAGAAATGTCAGGTTTTAATATGACTTTTCCAGATGAAGACATGGCAGGTCCTCGAGATGAAAAATAGGCTAAACGTCCTGGAATACCATTTGTTATATTAGGGTCGTTATCCTCACAGGCGGAAACCGCAACCACATGTTCTGCGGAGGCAGGTGTCCCTAATGCGTAGTAACTATCTCCACGATTTCCTGCAGATACTATAATTAAAACACCTGCTTTTGTAGCATTATTACAGGCGATGCTTTCAGGGGTATCAGAAAAACCATAATCTTCACCTAATGATAGGTTTAATATATCTAAATGGTCTGAAAAATCTCCATCCTGGTTCGGGTCTACAGCCCATTCAATTGCAGGAATAAGAATGTCACTTTTTGAACTTTTGGAAAAAATCTTTAAGGCAAATAATTCTGTTTTTGGTGCAATCCCAGGATAAACTGAGAAAGGATTACCCATTGTTTGTTGTGTGTAATCATCAGTATAGGTTATACCATTATCTAAAACACCATAGCCACCTATAATCCCTGCGACATGTGTCCCATGTCCATTTTGGTCGAATGGGTCAGGGTCAGGTATAGGAATATTTTTACCATAAACCTCTGGGTCATAGTCTTCTCCTACGAAATCATATCCCCCAACAATTTTATCTGTTGGAAATGGGACATCACCAATAATTGTAGGGTCGTTATTATTGTAATCCTCTTGAAGACCTGAACCACCAAAGTCTTTATGAATGTAGTCAATACCCGTATCGATGACACCAACTCTTATATTTTTGCCTGTTAATTGGTAGGTGTCCCATATCGGTGGAACCCCTAAAAATTGGAGGCTGTATTGTAAGTTCAAACTCACCCTTGATAAGACATGGATAGATTTAACTTCTGGCATTTCCTTTATCTGTTTCATTTCAGTTGGAGATAAAAAGATGGCTATCCCATTGATAACACGTCTAACTTTAAATAGGGGATTGTTGATAGAACTCTTTTGCTGTGATAGTTTATTTAGAAATAATGTTTGTTCTTTATTAATTTTGTCGATATGTTTCTTTAAGTTTAACTTTTTCTCTGAATCGGTTATTTTTAATTTTTTGATTTGTAGATAATAATCAACACCACAAGGAGTATTTAACTCAATCAGCACAGGCAAATCATCAGCAAATATTGCTACTGGCACGAAAATAAAAAAAACAAGGAACATTAAAACGATTTTCTTTTTGATTGACTGCATATAAACCATTTCTTTTTTGTGATATAATTTATAATTTATTGCATTATAAAAAACCTATAATACATTTTTATCATGCCACAAGACCTATATAATAAAACGTATCATACAGAATTAACAAAAGTTACATGGATAGGTTTTTTCTTAAATCTTATCCTTGTCTTGTTAAAAATTGTTGTTGGCTATTTCAGTCGTAGTCAAGCACTGATTGCGGATGGCTTTCATAGTCTCTCTGATGGTGTAACAGACCTTGCAGTGCTTTTAGGGAAACATTTCTGGACTGCTCCTGCTGATGAGGAACATCCACATGGTCATGGTAGAATAGAGATGCTAATAACTATTTTTATAGGTATTTTATTAGGTATTGCGGGTATATTTTTAGCATCAAACTCTATAAAAACGCTAAGTATTGACAGGAAAGAAACAATTTTATCACTACCAATAATTATTATTGCTGGTTTTTCAATAATATCAAAAGAAATCTTATATCGTTATACTGTTTTTATTGGGAAGAAGATTCAATCATCCGCAGTTATTGCAAACGCATGGCATCATCGTTCTGACAGCCTGAGTTCTATCCCAGTGGCAATTGCGGGGATAGGGATAATGATAAGCCCATCATACCAAATGTTAGACCCATTAGGAGCATTATTAGTGAGTATATTTATTATCTACTCTGCCTATCAGATAGTTCATCCTATGCTAAATTATTTGATTGACCAAGGGATGTCTAATAAAGAGATAGAACAACTAAATATGATAGCGAGGTCAATAGAAGGTGTTAAAAGTATCCATGCCATTAGGAGCAGACATATAGGTGGAGGAATTGCTATTGACCTTCATGTATTAGTAAATCCAGAACTAACTGTAAAAGAGGGGCATTTGATATCAGGGAAAGTAAAGCGCGCCTTATTGGAAAGAGGAGAGAATATTATTGATGTATTAATTCATATAGAACCTTATGAAGAGAAACCAAAAGAGGAAGAGAGTCATAAAATGTAAATGTATATAAGACAATAATAATATAAATTATAATAATGAACATAGTAATTCATTTAGGTTTTCAACACGATATTTCGTAATAATACTGAAATATAAAACAAAATTAAGTCCATCTAAACATAAAATATTTTCACTCTAAAGCAATCATTTCCATTTACTTTCAAAATGGATAGTTTGTTTATAGTTGTTTAATAATTTTACTTGATTTAATATTTACACTACTGTTTATTCATTGATTAACTATATTCGAGTAAACCAATTCTTATTATTTTTCTCCTATAAAATTATATTATTACA
>ERZ795045.2461-NODE-2461-length-18082-cov-230.560825_pt1 | contig 18082 bp, 14 predicted proteins | sample MGYA00375129_ERZ795045 | MGnify/ENA primary metagenome ERZ795045 (study PRJEB30174, sample SAMN05720166) | activated sludge metagenome | isolation source: anaerobic digester from wastewater treatment plant | place: Japan | collected 2015-05-15 ... | reverse complement strand
CTTCACAAGGAGATTTCTTTGCAAATGATACCCTTCCTGTTTACAACGCAGATAACCCGCAAGAATACAACTTTAGTGGCAAGCGCATATCTAGGGGTCAATACAAAACATATCAAGGTACAATAATAAACGCTGATTGCAACGGTGCACTGAACATACTTCGCAAAAGTAACCTGGTGGACTTAAGAGTCCTACAGGCTAGAGGCTGCTTAGACCAGCCTGAGAGAATAAGGGTCGTTTGACCAAACTTCTTTCGAAATCCCCCACCTCTATAGGTGGTGGGATGGTTTAATCCTCCTTGACATCAAGGAAATTTCCGATTTTGAATTCTCATTTTCTAGAGTCTTATGACATTCCTAGTTAAAAATGTTCATTAATCCCTTCTTCAATGATATTTTTCATAAGCTCATGAGTACTTTCTAACAACATCAAAGCTATATGAGTTACTAAACTCATAATCTCTTTACTAGTACTTGTCTTCCGGATAAACCGCTAAGTATTCCTTGCTCTCTTTCCGTCAAAACATATCTAAGTTTCAAAATTTTGGGATATGAAAAAACCAGTCCGTTTAATGCTACAAAATCTCTTGCACATTCCACTTGTACTGTCAATCGCGGTCACAAAATGGTCTTCTGTTACCTTCCTATCGATATAAAATCGTTGTTGCTTTTAATAAAACCATATTGTGTTTTTCCTTCCCTCAGTGGAACCATATTTATCAAAGGTTTTTATTGCCTCAGCAAATTCGTCATTATTCAACTTTAGATAATATCCGTTGTTGGCACTAAGCTTGTAACCTGGTCTCGGTGCATGAAAGGTCTTACATTTTGGACAAGAAAATATTCTCGGAATTCCTACAATGCCTTCCACTGTGATTATGGCCAGATCTGTTGGGAACACTGTCTTTATCATATGTTGTCCACATTCTGGACAGAAATAAGAAGCACCGTAAAAATTTGACAATCCATATTGTGCGATGGCCTCTTTGAGAATATCTTCTGCTGGGTTCCAAATAAAAGCAAACTTTTCTTCTTTGTACGAGAACGTTGTACACTCGAATATTTGCATCAAAAGCCCCCCTTTTTCGCTTATTTAATATATCTTGCAGAAAATAAAGCGTTGAATTCTATACCATTTCAGATATGTTACTATTTATGTTATTATTATATACCCTTTTTAGGTAAAATCAAAATTTTTGGAAATTAGAAAAATGTGCTATAATTAATATGAATTGGAATAAACCAATAAGTTGGAAAATGGAGGCCAATATGAGTGATTTAGCCACTCCACACGATGCATTCTTCAAAGTTACATTCGGTGATAAAGATGTAGCTCGAGATTTCTTGAAACACTATCTGCCCGCCCAAATTGCTAACGTTGTCGACTTAAATTACCTAACCAAAGAAAACAACAGCTTCGTCGATGAACGATTCAAAGAAAGTTTCACAGACATGCTTTACAAGACGAAAATAAATGGTGAAGATGGATACATCTACTTTCTCTTCGAACACAAGAGCTATCAAGACCCATTAGTCATATTGCAACTATTGAGATACATAGTACGAATATGGGAAGAGAAATACGATAGGAAAGCGAATAGATTACCTATAATAATACCAATGGTGATATACCACGGAGAAAGCAAATGGAATGTACAAACCAAGCTGATTAACTTGATAAAGGGGATAGATGGATTACCAGAAGAGACGAAAAAATACATACCAGTTTACGAATACGAACTATACGACCTCTCACCATTTGGACAAGTGATGATTGTAGGATTGGCATTGACAAAAGTAGTGCTTGAAGTGATGCAACTTGTAATGATAACAGACACTAAGAAGTTCCGCCAAGCGATGAAGAAAGTACTTGAAGATATAGCACAGTTACCAGAAGACAAATTTGAGAGATTCGTTGAGGCATGCATAACATACATACTATCGGTAAGAGACGATGTGGACATAGGAATAATAGAAAAGGAATCGAGAGAAATACTTTCAGAAAGGAGTGATGTGATTATGTCAGTAGCTGAAAAGTTGAGAAATGAAGGCAGACTAGAGGGTGAAGCTAAAGGCAGAATGGAAGGCGAGGCTGAAGGTAGACGCAAAGGCAAAATAGAATTCGTGCTAAAGAATCTGAGCAAGAAATTTGGTGAGGATTTAACAGCCGAGATGAAAGAGAAGATACAAAAGGCCGATGAGAAGACGATCGACTACATCGGCGAGAATTTGTTGGATATATCACTTGAACAACTAAAAGAAGTACTGAAGTAATTCACTAAAAAAGAACCTCTCCATCAGGTCGTAGGGTTAAGAAGTTATGGCCTTGATGGAGAGGACTCTATTTGTTATGCTTTCAGTTTTAGCAGTATCTATGCATTTTCTACGTATTTCATGATGCCTTCTGCTGCCTTCTTGCCAGCACCCATTGCGAGTATAACCGTTGCTGAGCCTGTGACTATGTCGCCACCTGCGAATACTTTCGGTATACTTGTCTGTCCGTATTCGTTCGTTACGATGTATCCGTACTTGTTCGTTTTCAGATCAGGAAATTGGCTGAGTAGGAATCTATTTGCTTCCGTGCCTATAGCCTCAACGAGTGTGTCTGCTTGTATGACGAAGTTGCTGTCCTTAACTGGGACTGGTCTTCTGCGTCCGCTCTCATCTGGCTCACCAAGTTCCATTCTTATGCATTCTACGCCTATCAAATTGCCTCGCTCGTCACCGATGTATCTCACCGGATTTGTGAGAAATTGGAATTCTATTCCTTCTTCTTTTGCATGATGGATTTCTGCCTTTCTTGCTGGCATCTCGAATTCTGTTCTTCTGTAAACGATTGTGACTTGAGCACCAAGCCTCAGTGCACTCCTTGCGGCATCCATTGCTGTGTTGCCGCCACCTATAACCACAACTCTCTTTCCTATCCTTATCGGCGTGTCATATTCTGGAAATTTGTACGCCCTCATGAGGTTTATTCTCGTTAAGAATTCATTTGCAGAGTATACTCCATTGAACTCACTACCAGGTACACCCATGAACTTCGGTGTGCCAGCTCCAACACCGATGAAGATCGCATCGTAATTTTCGAGTATCTCCTCGACGGTAATGGCATATCCAATCGGGGCATTTTTATGAATTTCAACGTTCAATTTTGCTAAATCAGATATTTCTCTCTTCACTATGTCTTTTGGCAATCGGAATTCCGGTATGCCGTACACTAAGACACCACCAGGTTCGTGAAGTGCTTCGTACATATGCACGGTGAATCCCAATTTTCCAAGTTCCGATGCTGCAGTTAGGCCTGATGGGCCGGTACCGATGATCGCAACTCTTTTTGATCTATTCTTTGCAAGAGATGCTGAGATTCTGCTATTTTTTTCGATGTCTTCTTGAGTTTCTTTGACGTTATTCGCAGCTGCCCAATCTGCAACAAATCTTTCAAGTCCACCTATGTTCACAGGCTTTCCTATTTTGTTAAGTAAACATGAGCCCTCGCATTGATTTTCTTGTGGACATACTCTGCCACATATGGATGGTAAGTAGTTGTATGACTTTAAGATTCTAAAGGACCTCTCAAGATTTCCATCGACAATTTCTTTTATGAATCGTGGTATGTCTATGCCAACTGGACAACCTGATATGCATGTTGGAACTTTGCATTGCAAACATCTTTTTGCCTCTTCCTGTGCGAGTTCAAATGTGTATCCAATGGTGACTTCATCGAAATTGTGTTTTCTAACTTCTGCACTTTGTTCTGGGAGCTGTATTCTATCTTTCACAGCCATGATAGGTCACCCACTTGCTTGATGAAATTCTCTAAAGCGAGTCTTTCTTGTTCTCTGTATTGTTCAAGCCGTTTCATGAAGCTGTCCCAATCAACATATCTTCCATCGAATTCGGGACCGTCAACGCACACATACTTTATCTCTTCACCGTCCTGAGTTTTCACGAGTGTTCTACATCCACCGCACATGCCTGTACCATCTATCATGATCGAATTGAGTGAGACCCATATGGGCAGGTTAATTTCATTTGCTACATTGCTTGCAAGTTTCATCATGATAGCGGGACCAACTGCCCACGCAACGTCGTAATTCTGCATCTTTATCTGTTCCTTCATTGCATCTATAACCGTGCCTTTGTAACCACTCGAGCCATCATCGGTGACCATTACGAGTTTGTCTGCGAACGTAAATTCATCTTTTAATATGAGTTCATCAAGTGTTTTTGCACCTATAATTACAGTTACGTTGTTGCCTGCTTCTTTTAATGCCTTTGCAATTGGCAAAATGGCGGCTATGCCTACTCCACCGCCTATGACGAGTACATTGCCGTATTGCTTTATCTCACTTGGCTTTCCAAGTGGTCCAACAACATCTACAAGTACATCACCAACGGACCTTGTGCACAGGTCGTATGTGGATTTTCCAATCGCCTTAACGACTATTCTGAATAGGTCACCTCTTGTCTCTGCGATGGTCAATGGTATACGTTCACCCTTTTCAGAGACCCTTAATACAACGAATTGGCCGGGTTTTGCATGAGTACTTACCATATCGTTCTCTATCCAAAATTCATAGGTCGATTTTGCAAGTCGCTTTCTTGAAGTGATCTTATTTGAATCCATAATTCACACTCCTTTGGTTAAATCTTGAGGTCTTTTAGCTTAATTTGTGCCTTTACAATGGATGATATAACTCTAGAGAGTGTCTCAAACTTCTCAGTTGCCTGTCTCATAACATCTTTTGCCTCGATGAAGTGTTCGTTTTCTTGTTCTAAATCAACTTTTGTGTTACTTAGAAGCTCTGCTACATGGGATAATAGGACAGAATTTGTCTGCAAAAACGCCATAGATTGTTGTAAAGAGATTTGAACGGTTGTAAATATCTCACCTACGAGTTTTATGCTATCGAGTGCTTGACCAACGGCAAGTGAGAGTTCTTTCACTTGTTCGGTTATGTCTCTTGCTACCTTGTTTGACTCACCAGCTAATTTTTGCACCTCCGAAGCAACTACAGCAAAACCTTTACCAAATTCTCCAGCCCTCGCTGCTTCTATCGATGCATTGAGTGCTAGTAAATTGGTCTGTTTGGCAATTTTAGTTATTTCTGTCACCATGTTCTGTATATTACTAAACATGTTGAGTGTTTCCGAAGTTTTTGCAACTGAAGATACGACGACGTCATTTATTTTAGATATATCTGCCCCAGATTTTCGTAGTTCTGAGGTAATTTCGTTGCTTACTCTCTGTGATTCTTCGACGGAGTTTACTATCTCACGACTTTCTTGATCAAATTTTGAGGATAACTCTGCTATACGTGCTTGCATGCCTTCGAATACTTTTTCTAGTTCTCGTATGTTTTCTTGAACGGTCCTAACTCTAGAAACGAGCGCTTCGTCTAACTGTGACATGAATGAAGTCATGAGATTTTCTGCAAAGAATGCAGAAGACATCTTTTCCAATGTTTCATTAGTTATATCGGCCATGTGTATCACCTGCCGTATACTTCATCGATGATGTCTATACCACAACGAAGGCCTTTAAACCAGTCAAATAGCTTCTTTACGTCTGTACCTCTAAATAGTGCACCATGCTGTGTGGCAATTATATCTATTTGCTTTGGCTCCACAATGCTCAGCCATTTTTTCAGCGCGATGCTCGATGTGATGTACCTTTTGTGGAATCCTTCCATCAATTTTGTGTGCGCTGCAAAATCTTCAACGAAGACATATCTCTGCCCTTTGTTGAAGATGGCTGCTCCCAAGTCACCGGAAAAGAGTATTTTTGCCCTTGGGTCGTAGACTGTGAAATTTCCAGTTGAATGTAGGTAATGGGTTGGAACGAATTCAAGTTCTGTGCCAGATGATAGCCTCAGTTTGTCACCTTTATCGGGTATTGCCACAACTCTACGCTGATCATAGATACCAAAGTGTGGTAGGAACCTTGTCCAAAGTGCTGAGATGTATATCTTTGCATTTTCTGCTATCGACATCCATAGTGTTATCCCAGAAGTAACATCTGGGTCTTGGTGCGAAAAGAATATGTGTTTTATCTTACTCGGTTCAACTATTTCGGATACGTTGGCAAGTACGCGTGGGAAGACATGCGCTCCACCTGGATCAAGGAGTATTGCTTCATTGCCATCGATGATTATGTATTGGTTTGTTTGTACTATTCCTTCTTCCTCTTTTTCTTCCCAAGCTAACAATATGAATTTGTGGACTCCATCGTCGTATAGTGTAATATTTTCGAAGCCTTGATTGTTTGCCATCTTACCGCCTCCAAACATCCAACTACCAAAGTTGGATGCAATTGTGTTTTGTTATTTTCCAGTAAAATTGTATCAGAAATTTAGAAAATTTCCTAAATATCAATTTAGATAAATTATCTGAAAACAAAGATGCCAACTACACCTGAAATGAGCATGAGTGGAAGTATACCAACTTTTGTAAATAGTAATACTAAGGCTGAGATAATCGTAATTATGATACCTGGTATCGAGCCAAATGAATCTTGCAAAAAGCCAAGTGATGCAGATGCAATCATGGCAACTATGACTGGACGTAGTTTTTGGATCGTAGATTTGACAATTTCGTTTTCTGAGTGTCTTCTGTACAGCGAGTACATGATGAGTGAGAGTGTAATAGGAACTAAAACAACGGAAGATGTTGCAATCAGTGAGCCAAATACTCCTGCAACTTTGTATCCGACGTAAGTTGCTGCATTGATTCCAATTGGGCCAGGTGTCGATTGTGAGACTGCAACTATGTCGTTGAATTCTTCGAGTGTTATCCACTTATTGACGTCTACTACGTAATGGCTTATTGATTTTAGTATGCTGTATCCACCACCAAAGCTAACTGCACCTATCTGCAGGAATGTGAGAAAGAGTTCTAAGTATGTGTTCATTTTCCATTCTTCCTTTCACCTTTTAGTACTGTGCTCCTGATTACGCCATATACCAATCCCAATAGGATGACAACGACAGGATTGAATTTAAGAAAACTGACTATGCTAAATGCCACTGCAAATATAATGATGTCTTCGAGCGTTCTTACATCTGTCTTCCACATTTTCAATACTGTGATCAGTAATACTGAAAATAGAGGTGCTTTCATACCGTTGAGGAATGGCTTAAATACTGTGTAGTACTGGCCTATGACCATTGCAATTGCAAGTATTATTATAGTTGGGAAAAATATAGCACCCAATACTGCACAGATGGTGCCAGGTAGCTTTTTTAGTCTGTAGCCGACGAGTGTTGATGTGTTTACTGCAATAGGACCTGGTAATGATTGTGCAATGACGAGTAGGGCCGTAAATTCTTCATCCGTTAGAAAATTGTGCTTTTTTGTGAATTCTTCCCGGATGATTGGAATCATGGCATATCCTCCACCAAGTGTGACACCTCCAATCTTGGCAGTTATGCTGAATATCTCCCAAAGGGATGGGCCTTTGTGAGCTGTGCCCTTTTCATGCGCGTTTTTCTCTGATTTTTCAAGTTTTTCATCTCTTGCCACACACTTTCACTCCTTCGTGTGATAAAATATTTATAAATTCGCTTCACGAACATATGTAAATTATACATCAGAAAATTGGAGTTGAGAATAATGGGGCCAGTGTGGATGGGTATTAGGATTTTACTGTTGGGATACGAAAGGATTGCTGGTAACAAGATTTCTAAAGATACGTCTACTTTTGTTTCCACATGGGGATTCTTTTTCTTCTCTTTTCTTGTCTTCGCACCATTTTTTCATACGATAACCGTTGATCTCTTGGTTAAGTCATTAGTTAGTGGTATTATCTATTCTTTTTCCTTTTCTCTCTATATGTACGCACTTGGACACGAGGATGCTTCTGTTATAGCACCGCTCTACAATCTGAATGCGGTTTTCTTGGTTTTGATGTCCGCTATATTTCTTGGTGAGCCCTTTAGTTGGAAGCGTATCTTGGGTGCTGTGTTAATGGTGTATGCGGTTAGCTTTTTGAAAAAGGGAGATAATATAGCGATATCGTATGGAAATTTACTGAAGAGTAAAGGGGCTATAGCAATGATTGTTTCGTCTGTGCTAATGGCTTTTGGAAGGATAGTTGATCGAAAAATGACGATCAGTGGTTCTCCAATGGGGTATTCCGTTTCTGTATATTTGGTGATAAGTGTACTCATCTTCATATATGGGCTTATAATCGGCAATAAGCCAAAAGATTATGCAACATTAGTGAAGACCAAATTCGTCTATTTGATTTTGGGCGGTATATGTAATGCATATTCGTATGTGGCATTGCTTGAAGCATTTAATTATTATGGAGTAAGTGTTGCAGAACCACTTTCGATGTTGTCAGTTTTTGTAACGATGCTTTTTGCAAAGGTATTTCTCAAAGAGCACATCGGTCTTAGGTTGGTTTCAGCTGTTTTACTCTGCGTAGGGGCAATCTTAATTTATTGAATATTCAGAGCATGTATTTATCAATGTAAACGTCGACAAGTAGTGGCACTCTCAATTTGACTGCATTTTCCATCTCTTCTTTTACAAGTGTTTTAACTGTTTCAAGTTCTTCATCCGGTACTTCAAAGATCAATTCATCGTGAACTTGTAGAATCATGAGCGCTTTGAGGTGTTGTTCCCTGAGCCTTTCGTATATTCTTACCATTGCGATCTTCATTATATCGGCTGCGGTACCTTGAATTGGTGTATTTATGGCAATGCGCTCACCTTCCGCACGAGCGTTTGGATCTCTTGCATTTATCTGTGGAATATCTCTCCTTCTACCGAACATTGTCTTTACATACCCGTATTTTCTTGCAAGTTCTTTTATACCAGCCATGTAAGTCTGTACACCTTTGTAGTTTTCAAAGTAACTTTCGATGATCTTTCGAGTGTCTTTGACGTCCATGCCAATGCGCTTTGCAAGTCCATATGGAGATACGCCGTATACGATCGCAAAGTTTACCATCTTTCCGATCCTTCTCATGTTTTCAGTCACGAATTCCTCACCAATGTTGAATATTCGCTTTGCAGTCTCCATATGTATGTCTCTGTTGTCCATAAAGGCTTTGATGAGTGTCTCATCTTCGGACATATGCGCCAAAACACGTAATTCTATCTGCGAGTAATCTGCGCCGATTATCGACCAGCCTTCTTTCTGCGGCTTGACTGCCATGCGTATTTCTTTTCCTTCATCTGTCCTACCAGGAAGGTTTTGCAGATTTGGATCTGAGCTACTCAATCTTCCAGTTGCCGTGCCAGTTTGGTTGAATGATGCATGGACTCTGCCAGTTACGCTGTTCATCATCGTTGGTATTGCATCAACATAGGTACTTTTCAATTTCTGAATCTTTCTGTATTCAAGGAGTAGTTTGGCTATGTCATAATCACCTGCCAGCGATTCCAGAACTTCAACGTCGGTAGAATACGCGCCGGTATTTGTCGATTTTACGGTTGGAATTTTGAGTTTTTCGAAGAGTATATACCCCACCTGTTTTGGTGAGTTTATGTTGAATGTCTCACCAGCGATCTCAAATATTTTCTGCGATAGTGTTGCAAGTTTTCGTTCCATATCTTGAGATAATCTATAGAGGTAATCTATATCAAAATAGACACCGTTCATCTCCATATATGAAAGAACGGACACAATTGGCAGTTCTATCTTCTCGTACAGTTCAGTCATTTCGTTGGAGTAGATGGTTGGGTAGAGTTTGTTGTGAATGCGTAGTGTGATGTCTGCATCTTCACAAGAATATTTTGCTGCTGCATCTATTGGCACGTATGAAAAATCTCCGGAAAAGAGTGGTAAGGAGGTCTGAACAACTTCTTCAAATGAAATCATCTTGTGGCCGAGCATCTTCAATGAAAGTTCATCTAAATTGAAGCGCTTTTCGTTCGGATTGAGCAGATATGCTTCGATCATCGTGTCGAACGCGGGGTATGGTAAGTCTAAACCCAGTTTCGATAGGAATTTGAAATCGAACTTTATGTTGTGTCCACCTATTTTGTGTGAACCTGATAAGACTTTCTTCAGAAATGATATAACGTATTCGCTCTTTACATTTCTTCCTTCGATGTGGCTTATCGGTATGTAATATGCCTTACCTTCTTTCGTGGCAATAGATATGCCTACGATTCTACCACTGAATGGGTCCAATGAACTTGTTTCTAAGTCCAAAGATATTTTATTGGACTTGGCGATTTCTTCGTACAACTCTTCCAATTCTGCCTCATTCGATATGACCTTGTACTCTGATTTTTTCATCAGATCACTGCTTAATTGCAGTTCCTTTATGACACTTGAGAATTGGAATTTTTTCAGTGTTTCAAGCAATACTGCATCATCGTAACCTTTGTACAGTAGTACCTTTAAATCTATATCTATCGGCACTTTTGTGTCCAGTTCGATCAGTTTCTTACTGAGTTCGAATTGGTCAGCATTATTTAATAGCGCATCCTTCACTTTTGGAGGTAACTTATCGACGTTTTTCAATGCGTTGTCGACTGTACCAAATTCCTTGAGTATCTTTGCAGCTGTTTTCTCACCAATACCAGGAACGCCAGGTACGTTATCCGATGTGTCTCCAACGAGCGATAGGTAGTCTCTAATTTGTTCTGGAGTTACTTCGTACTTTTCTATCACTTCTTTGGCTGTGTATTTCTTGATATCGGTTACGCCTCTTTCAACTCGCCATACGGAGACGTCTTCGTCAACGAGTTGGAGCAGGTCTTTATCACTTGTTACTATGTTTATCTCACTAAGCGAATAGAGTTCTTTGTATTCTTTGAATCTTTTTACCAATGTCGCTATTATATCATCGGCCTCGTAGCCAGGTTGTTTTAGCAACTTGATGCCGAATGATTCAACAAGTTCTTCTACGTATTCGATCTGTTTTAACAATGGTTCTGGTGTCTCCGGCCTATGTGCCTTGTATTGTTCGAATAGTTCTTTCCTGTATGTACTACCACCTTTGACGTCTATCACAAACGCACAGTAATCCTCATCTATCTTAATGTTCTCTTTGACAAATTTTATGAGCATACGTGTAAGACCAAAGAGGGCACCTGTTGGGATGCCTGTGGTTGTGGAAAGTGATTGATCTACCGCAAAATATGCCCTGTACAGTAATCCTGTTCCATCAAAGAGAAATACTCTCGCCATTAAGTTGGATCCTCCGAATCTCCAAAAGTGTGTTAACCGCTCTTCTGAGATGTGGAATGACTATGGAACCACCAACAACAAGTGCCACATCAAATGTCTCGAAAAATTCTTCATCGGTTGTGCCAAGTTGTGCGCATCGAATCATGTGGTACGTGATACAATCGTCGCATCTAAGTACCATCGAGGCAACCAATCCCATTAACTCTTTCGTTTTGGAATCGAGTGCACCTTCGTTGTAAACTGCACCATCAAGCGCCCAGAATCTCTTCGTATTTGTTGTTCCACGCGCTAAAATTTCTTCGTTCATCTTCTCTCTGAATTTCTTGAATTCTTCAAGTGTATTGAATGTGGAATCAGACAATTTTATCACCCCACAACACAACCATATTCGCACTTACAAAATGCTATTAGTATCTTTCGATTCCATATCCTGCCTGGCCGGGGCCTACATGAGTGGAGATGACCTTTCCGGTTGGCGTATAATAAACATTCTTGACATTGTATACACCTTTCAGTACGGTTTCTATCTCTTTCAATTCTTCCATGTTATCACAACTCACAAGGTATACGTCTACCGTATCACCTGGCTTGAACCCTTGCTCTTGCGTCTTTTTAAGCACTTCTTCAAGCACAGCTCTGAATCCCCGCGCACGTCCAAATGGTACCATCTCACCATTGTCGTTTATGTAAATTGCAACTCTAATTTTTAATACAGATCCAACGAATCCTGTGAATCTACTCACTCTTCCTCCTTTGACAAGGAAGTTGAAATCGGAAACGTAGAAGAATGCCCCAAATCTCTTTTCTGCCATTGCATTTCTCAATTTTGCCTCGACTGTTTCCAAATCATCACCTTTATCGAATAGTTCCCTTGCAAACCTTGCCATAGGGGAAATAGCGGTCGATGCTTGCCTCGAATCAACAACTTTGATTGGGAAATCTACCTCACGGGCAGCCAGAGAAGCGGAATTGAATGTACCTGACATATTGCTCGAGATGGTGATAACCAATATTCCATCGTACCCTTGCTCTTTTACTTCTAAATACTTTGCTTTCCAGTCTTCAACGGTAGGCTGGGAACTCTTTGGCAGCTCTGTTGAACTTTTCAACTTCTCGTAAAATTTCTTAAGTTCTTCAAAATCACGCGTATCATCCTTTTCAGATGTGCCATCCGGCCATGTAAGATAAAGCGGTACTATATCTACATCCCATGGTTGTAATTGCTCTTTTGGAAAGTCAGATGTACTATCCAATAAAATCTTGTATTTCCCCATCATTCTGCCCCCTTCTTAAGGTCCAACATGTAATTGAACAATTGTCTAACGTTGTCAATTCTTTCCAGTTTTTCAAATTTCTCCGATTTTTCAGACTTTTCTGCTTTACTTAGTTTACTTTTTGAATTGCCGCCATATTCCGCATGGGATGGTATAAGTATTGAACTAATTGGCAACTTTTTTGCATTCTCTATCCTTCTGGCTATGTTTACCGTTGGTCTCACGCTTCCGTCCAATCCAATCTCACCTACCATAAATGTATTACCAACGTATACATCGAGAAAAGATGAAAGAATTGCACCTGCAATTGCAAGCTCGCAACCAGAATCCGTAACGTTTATGCCACCAGAAACGTTTATGTATATATCATGAAAGTCAAGTGGAATATTTAGATGCCTCGATAGTACTGCCGAGATGATTATGACCTTTCTTACATCGACACCGTGTGATATTCTTCTGCCTGATGCTACCTTCACTCGAGAGACGAGGGCTTGTATCTGGACGTTTATCGGTCTACTGCCTTCGTAAGCACTTGTTAAGACGTTGCCAGGTGTCTGTGAATAATTTACCAATGCATCATCCGACAGGCTTTCAAGACCATTTTCAGTCATTTGAAAGACTGATATCTCACCACTTGGCCCATATCTATTTTTTTGAACTCGCAGTATTCTGTAATCTGTTGTTCGTTCACCTTCAAAGTACACAACTGTATCGACGACGTGTTCAACGAGTTTTGGACCTGCTATCGCACCTTCTTTTGTAACGTGCGCGATGAGCAATGATGGTATACCGTACTTTTTTGAGAAGATCCTCACTTTTTCTACGACAGCTCTTATCTGTACAACCCCACCAACTGGAGAGTCTATGTCTACACTGCTCAACGTCTGAATGGAGTCTATTACTATCATCTTTGCTTTTTGAATATCTATCCCTTTTAGGACTTCTTCTATCTGCGTCTCCGACGAGAGTAGGATGTTTGAGTTTGCTATGCCAAGTCTCTTTGCTCTCAGTGCTACCTGCGAGATGCTTTCTTCACCAGAGATGTAATATACGACTTTCTCTTTCTCTTCTTTAACAATCGACGTACACACTTGTAATGCCAAAGTACTCTTCCCTACACCGGGCTCGCCACCCAAAAGTATAACTTGTCCTTTGACTATTCCACCGGAAAGGATTTCGTCTAGTGCAGGCAAATTTGTTCTAACTCGTGATTCTTCCAATGTTTCGTAAGCCTTATCTACATCAACAAAACGGGGATGAGGCTCATCCATCCCCGTTTCATTACTTCTTATTGATTTTGATTCTGTGTCAGTGTCTTTCAGTTGAAATTCTTTCGCTGTATTCCATTCTCCACAAACTGGACATCTACCAAACCATTTAGGTGACTCGTATCCACATTTATCGCAGACATATACTGTCTTTTGTTTTGCCATTTGATTCCCTTTCTAAAAACCTATAGATTTACAATATTCGGACATTAGAACAATGTCTTAGATTATCAGACCTTCTGTGTCTCTTTCTTTTGGCTTATAAATGTAAGTTTCTCACCTTCTGGAACTACAAGGACTTCGCTTTCGGATTCTATATCACCTCGCAACAGTTCTTCAGCAAGTGGGTCTTCTATGTATCTTTGTATCGCTCTCTTCAATGGTCTTGCACCGTAGACGCTATCGTATCCAACGTTTACTAAGAATTCCTTTGCTTCAGGCGATAGAACGAGGTTTATCTCGCGCTCCGAAAGTCTTGCCCTTATGTCTCTGAGCAATATTTCTATGATCTGTTCGATATGTTCTTTTGTGAGTTTATGGAAGACTATTATTTCGTCTACCCTGTTTATGAATTCAGGTCTGAATACTTTCTTCACTTCATCGATGACCTTATCTTTCATCTCGCTGAATTCTTGCTCGTGCGTCTCATTTTCAACAAATCCTAAATTCTTCTTCGAAGATACGATGTCACTACCACCGATGTTGCTTGTCATTATGACGATGGTATTTCTGAAATCGACGATATGACCTTGCGAATCAGTTAGTCTACCATCATCCATGATTTGCAACAATATGTTGAAAACATCCGGATGTGCCTTCTCTATTTCATCGAAGAGTATTACAGAAAATGGTCTTCTTCTAACTTTTTCAGTTAACGCACCACCTTCTTCGTATCCAACGTATCCCGGGGGCGCACCAATCAATCTCGAAACTGAGAACTTTTCCATGTACTCACTCATATCAAATCGTATGAGAGATTTTTCGTCACCAAATAGATATTCAGCTAAAGTCTTTGCAAGCTCGGTCTTACCAACTCCCGTTGGTCCCAAGAATAGGAATGCACCTACCGGTCTTCTTGGGTCTTTGAGTCCACTCCTTGCCCTTCTGATTGCACGTGCTATGGCACTTATTGCTTCTTCTTGACCTACAACACGCTCGTGCAGTGCAGATTCGAGTTTGAGTAATTTCTCTCTCTCTGTCTCTTCCAATTTTTTCAATGGTATACCCGTCCAACCAGCCACAACTTCTTCTATATCAGGTACGTCTACTGTTACGATTTGGTCTTCTATTCCTTTCATCCATGCATTGTACTTTTGACTGTATTCTTCTCTTAATTCTTGTTCTCTTGCTTTAAGTTCTGCAGCTGTTTCGTAGTTTTGACTTGAAACTGCCTGCTCCTTTTCTTTCTTTGCCGATTCAACTTTTAATTTCAAAAGTTGAAGTTCGCTTGGCATAACGAATAACTTCAATCTTGCCCTTGCACCAGCTTCATCTAATACATCTATTGCCTTATCTGGCAAGTAGTGGTCAGTTATGTACCTCTGCGATAGATAAACAGCCGCTTCCAAAGAATGATCTGTATACGATACTTTGTGATGCGATTCGTATTTTGATTTTAACCCTTTCAAAATTTCGACTGCCATCTGTGACGTTGGTTCTTGTACATAGATTTTTTGGAATCTTCTCTCTAGTGCTGCGTCTTTTTCTATGAATTTTCTGTATTCATCTGGCGTAGTTGCACCGATACAGTGGAGCTCTCCACGCGCAAGTGCGGGTTTGAGGATATTTGCAGCATCGACCGCTCCTTCTGCTGAACCTGCACCTACGATCATATGTAATTCGTCTATGAATAATATGATATCTTTGTTCCCTTTTACTACTTGGAGTAATTTCTTCATCCTTTTTTCAAACTCGCCACGATACTTTGTTCCAGCAACTAAGGCTGCTACATCCAATGAGAATATAGTCTTGCCTTTCAGTGGCTCTGGTACCTCACCTTGAACAATACGTTGAGCTAATCCCTCAACGATTGAACTCTTTCCTACACCAGGCTCGCCAATTAGCACTGGATTGTTTTTCTTTCTTCTCACGAGTATCTGCATCAATCTTTCAATTTCGTCTTCTCTCCCAATGACGGGGTCTAGTTCGCCTTTGATAGCTTCAGCAGTTAAATCCATACCAAAGCCCTCGAGCTGACGCGCCACTGGAGATGCCGTGGGTTCTTCAACTGAAGATGGTAAAGGTTGAGAATCTTCGTCTGTGAAATCTTCGTCTGAGATGTTATCTGTGATTTCCTTCCTCAGTGATTGAACGTTTACGTTCAATTTCTTGAGAATGTGAATAGCAATACCCTCACCCTCACGAAGGATACCCAACAATAAATGCTCGGGATCTATCTTCTCGTTACCTGTCATTCTCGCCTCTTCAAACGCTATTTCTGTAACTTTCCTTGCCCTTGGTGTCATTTGAGGAGACATGATGAACCCTCGCATTCCCATGCCCACTATTGATATTACCTCGTTCTTTACTCTTGCGTATGTTAAACCGTACTTCTCAAGAATTGTGGATAATGGTTTATCGTTGAGTTTCAATATTGCCAACAAGAGATGTTCAGTCCCAACATACGAGTGGCCAAGGTCCTTTGCCTCTTCTTGAGCTGTTACAAATACTTTTGCGGATCTTTCAGAGAATCTGTCAAACATTATCCTCACCTCCTAACTTCATTTATAATTATACCATATCAAATCAGAAAAATAAAGCGAAGGTATACATTATGTTTACCCCCGCTAATTTTACGACAATCTAAAACTTTACACTTAATAAGCCTAAAAGCATCACTCTAAAAAGACTTAGTACAAAGTAAATATTTTTTTCTCAATGAATTCTTTGTTGTAGTTGTAATCATAATCCGAGAATATGGCTTTACCTAGTACATATACACTACCCGTACCGTAATCGAATCTCGCTGCTAGCACAACTTTATCAACGGGCATTGCATCTTTGTTGTTGTCTGCGTCGATTGTCTTCGCACTTTCTGATGAAACGAGCACTTCTGCATTTCCATATAATATTATAGAACAAGCTGAGTAAAATCTCAAGCCTTGAGCTATTACTTTGAAATTTGAACCGTAGTTGTTTACATCATCTATCACTTGATCATCGTTAAATCTAACTGGCGCATTAAGATAATCTAGTATCATGTTCATGTCTTCCGTGTATCCACCATTGCCATAGTCACTCTTGGACGTCAGTATCAGCGTTCCACCACTTTTGACGAAGTTGGCAATTGTTTTCAATTCGTCATCTGAAAATCCCTTACCGTTCATTATGACTAGATATTTACCGTCTATATTCTCGATTTTGTTTATGTATTGTGTCTCAAATCCGTTGCTTTTCATTGCATCTTCGAGTTTCTTGAGATCGTTTTTACCGTAGTCATTTCCATGCCCTTGGTCTATGTAAACAACCTTTTTGAATTGTTGAACAGATGTTGAGGCAACTGACTTCAAATTGAATGTTTCATATAGTTCATCTAAATTTTCTATCTTGATACCATTCTTGATTTGTTCTTCGTAGATAGTTGCATACTCGCTGTCGCTACCCGGAACAATGTATATCTTCCCTTTGAATGAATTCAACCATTCCATTTCATCTGGTAAGAGGTCTTTGAAAAAGCTTAATCCATCTTCTTTCGGAGTCGGGATGATGACAGCGTCAATTCCGTCGTAATTTGCCAATATCATATCTGAGTAGATAACACTGTTACCCTCTTTTTCTAAGGCAGATATAAATTGCATGAAAACGGGATTTAGGTCATTTTCATGAAGTTTGTCAACAAGTACTGTAAGGCCTGTCTTTTCGACAATTTCAATCTTTTTGGATTGTATAACTTCGCCATTTACGACAAATTCTAAGTTGTGCGTTCCCGATGACAATTTTCCTATATTCAATTCTTTACCATATATTATACCATATGGTTCCAGATTGAACGTTTCTGAGTATAGTTGTGTATTATCTAGCAACACATTCAAAGTTGAGCTTATTTCCTTATCAGATGCGTTGTAGACATCAAATACGGTTGTTACGTTTTGATTTATGTTTGCCTTTTCTGGCCCTACTCTAACGTAATTTACTTTGAGCGGTACTGAACTTTCTACCCATATTGGTGCGGAGACTATTTCATCACCGTCTTTCTGCAATATATGTACAAAATACCATTCAAACCCATCAGGTACCGTTAGTTGCTTGGAATATTCAAATGTATCTCCTAAATTCGACAATTCATCGATGATACCGCTCTGACTAACGATGGTCATCTTTGACACTGGGTCTTTGGAGTCTTCGTAGTGGACGTACAATTTTACTGCCGTTTCATCGTTTATCACACTGCCC
>ERZ795045.2458-NODE-2458-length-18103-cov-6.165614_pt1 | contig 18103 bp, 17 predicted proteins | sample MGYA00375129_ERZ795045 | MGnify/ENA primary metagenome ERZ795045 (study PRJEB30174, sample SAMN05720166) | activated sludge metagenome | isolation source: anaerobic digester from wastewater treatment plant | place: Japan | collected 2015-05-15 ... | reverse complement strand
AGGGCTTCGCTCGCAAGCAGCGCGGTGATCTATCGCCGCGCGCCGGGTTGCGCGCCGCCTCCGTAGCTTCGGATTCCTTATGTCGGAATCTCAGGGGCCCGGCCCCAGGGTTTCCGCGCCCTGGGGCTGAACCTCACGCGAGATCTCCCATCCCCCAAACGGGGGCCTCCGCCGCTCACGCAGGCTTCTGATCGGGCACCAGGCCGTGAGCGCGCGTCTTCCGGCGGCGGCATATCTCGCGCACAGCGGCACGCACCAGCGGAGCCGGCACCGAAGGCCAGAACTCCTCAAAGTAGCGCAACGCTTCGCGCTCGAGTGCCTCGTCGGGCGCGCCCCAGTAGTACTTCTCAGCAAACGCCACGGCCTCCGCGGCGTGCAGCGCGATGGCGGCCCGGTTGCGCCGGACCAACGCCCACAGCGCCGTCGCGGCCGCCACCAGCCACCCCACCAGACTCTGCCATTCCATGCGACACTCCTTTCCAGGTCACTTCGTTGCGCCGTTCAGGCGCAGGAGCAGGCCTCTCACCTCACGGATGACGTGGGACAACTCCTGAAGGGCGCGCGTGTTCTCGGCAAGCGTCGTGCGAAAGAGAGCGTAGAGCATCACGAAAGCCCCTGCCGGGAACCCGGTCTCCTTGATGAAGGTGATCGCGTCCATCCCTCTCCTCACCTCTTCCTCACCTTGGTCTCGTAGGCGATCACGCGGTCCGTCAGCCGGCGCACGAAGGGAGCATCCAGCACTTCGTAGGTCTCGCCGAAGCGGTCGATCAGATCGCCAGGCACAACCGGCACGCTGGTGATGAGCTGCAGGTCGTTTTTCATGTAGAGCCCGGACGAGATGAGCCCGGGCGGCACCGGCGTAAAGCGCGCGCGGATCGCCGTCTCGGTATAGGCAGGCTCTGGGGGATCGCCCCCATAGCCCTCATAGTGGCGCAACGTCACCGGCTCGCCCACCGCCTCGCGCATAGCCATGACTGTGGCGACGGCCTCGTCCAGGTCCGCTTGCTTCAGCATCGCTCATCCCTCCGGCGCCTAGCCCGAAGTATTCACCAGAATACTTCAAAAGAAGACTCTTGCCTGGTAGCACGTCGTTGCCGCCACAAGCGCCCGGGGCCAGAGTGTTTTCGGGGCTGTGCCCACGAACCCGCGCCACGCTTGGCAGAGAGACTTCTTTTCATTATTCTGATGAATAATGCGGGCTAGTGGCGCGCGAGTTTCCGGCGCAGCTCGGCGCGAAGCGCCTGCGCCAGCTCCCGATAATGCGCGCTCACCTCGCTCTTATCGAACTTCTCGTCGCCCACCCAGAAGACGAAGGCGCGCGCGGTTTCCGTCGCCAGCACCTCGCAACAGCGCGCGTGCGCGGCGAGAAGCACCAGTTCCGTCTCTCCGGCGGGCACCTCCTCGGGCGCCCACGCGCCCGCGCAGGTCACCCGGACCGGCAGCCCATCCGCCTCCGGAGCGGGGAAGAGCCACAGCGATCCCCCGTCATCCATCCAGCCGCGCTGCCAGCATCCATCCTCCGGGGCGCCGGAGGGCGCCGGCAGCACCACGCCGGCCACCCACAGCGCGCCCTCCGGCAGGGGATAGCACTGCCGTCCCGCCCCCGTGATGATCTCCGCGGTGAAGAAGCGGGGTCGGCGACGGCTATACTCCTGCACCGCGGCCTCGATGTGCGCTTCCTTCTCCTCCGGCGTGAACAGCTGGTTCTCGCTATCCTTCAGCCGCGTGTTCAGCGCCGCCACCCATTCCGCTCGTGTCATTGCGCTCCTCCTTCCGCCGGGATGCCGGCCCGGCTTTCACCTGGCTCATGCCGGCGGCACGCCCGCGGGCGCCGGCGGCCGGCTTGGCTCCTTGTATTCCGGGTCGTCGCTCCACTCCCCATCCCGGTAAAGGAGGCTGTCCAGCCGCCGGCCCAGATACTGCGCCGGCAGTGGCACCACGCACTCCGGCGACCCGGTGTTCACCTCGGCAATCTTGCCGTTGACGATGCGTACCCGGTGCGCGCTCATAGCCCTCCTCCAAAGCCCAGCTGCAGGCGGGCCACCATGGCGGTGAACGAGGGCACCAGATAGGCATGGCCGCCACTCACGTAGCCGCCGCAGTAGCCGCGCATCTGGGGATGCACTGCGGTCAGGTCGCAGACCGATACCGTGCTGAAGTCCTCCAGATCCACTCGCGCCAGCTTTGCCACCGTCCCGGCGTTCGGCACGAAGTAGCCGTAGCGGCCATCCGTGAAGCCGCCGTAGAACCCCTTGAGATCCGGATCCACCGCCTCCAGGTCGAGCACCGCGATGCTGGAGAAGTCGGCGAGATCCACCCGGACCACCTTGCCGAACCTCTGCCCGTTATCATAGGGCACCAGGTAGGCGTAGCGACCATCCGTGAAGCCGCCGATGAACCCCTTCAACTCTGGGCAGAACGCGGCCACGTTGAGCACCGCCACGCTCGCGAAGTCGGTGAGGTCCACGCGGACCAGTTTGCCCGATCGCGCCCCATGATCCCACGGCACCAGGTATCCGTAGCGACCGTCCGTAAACCCGCCCACGAAGCCGGTCAGGTCGCCGTCGAGCGCCGTCAGATCGAGCGCTTCCATCTCATCGAGATCCACCAGGTTCACGCGCGCGAGTCGACCCGTGAAGGTGGGCACAAAGTAGGCATACGCTCCATCCGTGAAGCCGCCTCCGAAGCCCTTCGGCTCCCCCGGCAGCGTATCCAGGGGGATCACCTCGACGCTGGCGAAGTCCGCCAGGTCAATGCGCGCTGCCCGGCCATGAAGTCCGCCGGAGTTGCTTTGGGGCACCAGGTAGCCGTAGCGCCCGTCCGTGAACCCGCCGAGGAACCCGGTCAAATCAGACGGTCCGGAGCCGCCCGTCACCGCGGCAATCCCCGTGGCGCTCCCCACGTTCAGGCTCTCCGCGACGAAGCTCCCCGTTTGGTCGCGCAGGTAGAGGTCTCCGGCCGCGTCTCCCGTGGCCCAGCTCCCGCTCGTCACCGCGACACCCGCCACGGTCGCGGTCGCGCCGCTTATCGCGCCGGTGATGGTCTCGCCGCGTCGGATGCCGGCATCCTTTCCCGCGGTAAACGCGAGCTTTCGCACCGCAGTCGTCAGATCCAGGCTCGTCACGCTTCCGAAGTCGCGCAGGTCCAGGCGCGCCACCTTTCCCGAGCGCGCCTCGCCCACTCCGAACGGCACCAGATAGCCATAGACGCCGTCGGTGAAGCCCCCATAGAACGCGCGCAGGTCAGGGTCGCTCGCGGCCACGTCGCATCCCACTGGCCGGCCCAGGGCGTGAAACACCCCGCGGCCAATCCCCAGCTTCGCGCGCGCCCCGGCCACCGTGCTCGCTCCTGTGCCACCTTGCGCCACGTCGAGCGGCGTGACCAGCCCGGAGAGCGAGGTGATATCGGCGTTGGCGCCCGCCGCGGCACTTCCCCGCCAGGCCGTGCCATCATGCCATCGGAGACGCTTTTCGGCGCGGTCATAGTAAGCGTACCCTTCCTCGGCAGCCTCCGGCTCGGCCTGGGGCACCAGGCGCACCGGCCCGGCGATCCCCCCTTCTGCCGTCACCCGCACGAGCGTCTCGTCGCCGCGCCGGATCACCAGCTGGTCGCCGCTTCCATCCTGGCGCACCTCCAGCGCAGGGGCGGCATCGCGCGCGAAAACCCGGCGGACCCAGCCGGCCACCACGCCCCGCATGGCCTCGCGCGCCGCGCCGGCAAGTCGGATCATCTCAACCTCCTCTCGCCCGCCCGGGGGCCTCCGGAGAAGGCCCCCGGGAGCCCCGGACCTCTCACCACGGCATCGCGTAGACGTCGAGGGCGAGCTCCTCCGCCTCGGCAGAGACCACCTTCAGGAAGACAGCCGGCGCACCGCGAGTCTCCACGTCGAGCGAGAACCTCGGGCTGGCCAGGAGCTCGTCTCCGGTCATCTCGCGGTCGTCGCCGTGGAAGAAGCACCCGGCCAGCGGGTTCCAGAAAAGCACCCGCACCCGCAGCGCCGCCAGCGCCACCGAGCCGGTGGTGTCCAGGTCAAACCGCACCCGCTGGTAACCCGCGCTCGAGATCGCCCCATCGGGAGAGACCGGGTCCGCGGCATCCGCGGCTGTCACTCCCGCGCGATGGAGCACAGGAGCGCCCGGCTTGTAGTAGGCCTGTTGCGTTCTGTCTGGCCGCATGCGCCTCGCTCCTCTCACGTGCCCGCCGCTTCGGGAAGGATCGTGACGACGGCGTAGGCCTCCGGCACCGTGATTTGCCGGGCAGCCCGCGTGCGCAGAGCGCGCGTCCAGGTGTCCGTGGCGGCGTCGTAGTGGGGAGGCGTCAGGGTGAGGGGCACGTAGGGCGCGTAGACGTAGCCATCGCCCTTGATCCCCACCAGGATCTGATTCGGGGGAAAGTCCGCCGTCTTATACACTTCCCAGCGGTTGTTGAGCCGGCCCACCAGCTGCACGCCGATGGACGGCTGGGCCTCCGTGCTCAGATGGAACTCTTCCAGCTTCTCCAGCCGGCCCACCGTATCGGGATCGGCCACCAGGAAGTCGGCGCTCCGGTAGCGGCGCTTGAAGATGGCGTTGTTCGCGTCCACGATCGCGTCGTAGAGCGTGCGCCGCCACTCCGTCTCGGTGAAGCCCTCAGGCTTGGTGGCACTCCAGGGCACGGCGCCGGCGCCGGCGTTGGCAAGCATGTCGGCGAGCACGGCCCGGTCGATCTCGCGCACGATCTCGCCCGCCACCGCGTCGATCAACTCGGCTTCGGCATCCAGGTTGTGCGTCGCGCGCAGGTCCTCCATCGCCTCCGTGGTCCACGCCACCGCCAGCGCGTACTTCTCGGCTGAAACATCCATGCTGGTGAGCGAGAGCCGGGCACGGGCCACGGCGCCGCCCTCGGTGGTCTTGGCCGTGGAGTAGGCGCAGCTCACCGGCGTGTTCTTGGGATGCGTGTTTTCCAGATCTTCCGCGAGAGTCACCGTCTTATGGACCACCGCCTCGATCACCCGGCTTTCGGCGGTGTCACCCTTGCCGATTGTCACGAGGTCGCCCGGCTTCAAGCCGTAGGCGCTGTCCACCTCGATCACGTCCTGGCCGCTCTCCGCCTGCGCGGTGAGGAAAGTGGTCACCGGCTCCCTCACGTGATCCAGGTAGAAGATCTTCCCGTTCGGGCCGCGCAGCGGCTGGATGCTCGCCAGCCGGTAGGCCACGAGCGCGGGATAGACCTTCCGGATGAGCGCCACGGAGTAGGCCTGCGGCATCGCGAGATCCGCCGTGGTCGTATCCTCCAGCAGGCCGCGCGTGTAGGCCTCCTGGTTCTCCAGCAGCTGGGCGAGCGACCGGCGCAGGCGCTCCTCCTGAATTCCTTCCAGGATCCAGGCGTGCTTGTTCACCAGCGCGTCCACGCGCCGTTGCTCTTCAGTGAGCGCGTTCATTCGTAGCTCCTTTCCGTGCGTGTCACCCGCCGTGCCAGGCGGTCACCCCTCCACCGCCACCCCGGCCAGCCGGCGGATTCGCACCTGATCCGGCGAGACCGCGGCGCCCTCCGGGTTTTCCACCAGCCCGGCGCCCGCCGGCGCGCGCCCGCCGGCGCCCACAAGGCCCGAGGCAAGCACCGCCTGGCGCAGCCGGGCCGCGTAGGTGCGCTCGCGCTGTAGGCGCTCTCGCGCCGACTCCAACGTGGGGCACTCCTCCAGCAGGCGCGCCTTGATCACGTCGCGAAGCGGGTCGCCCTCGAGCTCCGCGTCGGCCAGGGCGGCAATCTCGCGATGGTTGCGCAACCGCGCGAGCTCGGCCACCACCTCCGGCAGCCGTTCCGGCCCGGCCAGACCCAGCACGCGGCAGGTCTCCTCCAGGAGGGCCCGATCCTCCGCGCGCGCCGCGTCCACCAGGTCGGGGCGTCGCGCGCGCAACGTCTCCAGGTCCAACGCTTCCAGGTTCATCCTCTCCTCCTCGGGCAGCATCGTGGCCGCCTGGGCATTCGGAAGTAGCGCGCCCGTGGCGGCCTCTTCCAGGATCTCGAAGCCCGCGGCCTCGGGCACGCCCGGATCGTCGGTGAAGTCGATCCCCCTCAAAGTAAGCGCGTCGATCCACTCCACATCCCGGTCGCCCAGGCGCGCGCGATGGCTGGCATAGGGGTAAGCACGAATGCTCGCGCCGGCGATGAAGCCGCCCTCGATCAGCGCGCGCAGGTCGCGCCCGAGGCGCGTGGGCGCGAGCGTCGCCTCATACTTCAACGCCGGGCCGTCCAGGTAGAGCCGGTCCACCCGGCCCACGGGAAGGCCCGTGCCCTCGACGGCATCCCGATGCCGGGCATAGAGCGTGATCGGGAGCGGCGTCTTGCCCGCGGCGGCGGCCACCACCTCGGGCGGGTAGTAGCGCCCGTTGCGCGACACCCCGCCCCCCATCAGCGCAGTGCCCCGGATGCGGAAGCCGCGCTCGCCTCCCGCGGCATCCTCCAGCACCTCCAGCCGGGGCTCAATCTGCTCGACCAACACCTTCATGAAGCCGCCTCCTTTCCAAATCCGAAACCGTCATCCCCCCACGGCGTGTGCGCGGCGGTAAATCACCGCGCGATGGCTTGACCCACCCTGGGCCCGGGGCTATAATGCAATCGGGGAGGGCAGAGGCGAATGCACACCTACCTGCGCATTGAGGAGCTAATCCAGGAGGGACGCGAGTTGCAGGGCACCGCCATCGCGTTCGAGGAGCGCGAGGTGCCCCCCAACACCCGGGCGCGCTACGACTCCTGGAAGGAAGAGGCGCGCCGGAGGATCGCCGGCCGCGCCGAGCCGGCGTCCGGATGGGACGCCTCACTCGCCACCGGGCGCGAGATGGCGCGCGAGATAGGCGAAACGCTGGCGATCCTCCAGCGGATGGCCGGCGCCTGAGCAGGCAGCCCACTCTACCCGGGAGAGATCCTCTCCGCCCGGGCGCGGTAGTAGGCGGCCTCCGCCGAGGCGCGCGCCTCTTCCGGGCGCGCATCCGGCCAGATGATCCGGTAGGAGAGGCCCGCCGGATCGAACCCCTTGAGCGCGAGCTGCAGGTCGAACACCTGCCGGTAGCCAGCCGACAGAACCGCCTGCCCGCGCCGGATCGTTCGCGCGAACTCGGCGTGCTGCTCGGCGAGCGTCGCGCGCGCGTTCACGTCCTCCTCGAACCCCAGAAACGCCGCGGGCACGCGCAGAGCGCACAGCAGCTGACGGTGCAGGTAGCGCACGTCGTCGATATGCGCGAGCTGGGCGTTGTCTGCCGCGAGGAGCTTGATATCGCCCCCGGTGATCGCGCCGTTCTCGCTGCGGCTCACCGGCACGTAGAAATCGGTGCGCACGCCGGGCGTCTGCCGCTGAAGCTCGTAGCCCCCGGTTTCGGGGTTGAACACCACGCGCGAGCCCATCCGCCGGCGATAGTCGTCCAGGCGCTTCTGGGCTTCCTCCAGGCTTGCCTCCACCGGGATCTCGACGTAGTGGACCAGCTTGTCGTAGCCGCGCTCCAGCCGGGCAATCCGCATCGATTCCTCCAGGGGATGGAGGCGCTTCCAGATCGCGCACGCCACCGCCAGGTGTGACCGGCCATACCGCTCATCCCCCCGATGGCCCCAGCGCAGGTGCACCACCTGCCAGGGCCGGAAGGAGACCACGGGCGTGCCCCCCGGATAGAGGCGTTGTGTGAACGCCGGATCGAGCAGCTCGCCGTGAGCCCCCTCCTCGCGGTAGATCTGCCGGGCCGGCAGGTGCTTCAGCCGCTCTACCTCCAGCGCGTCGTTCAGGATCACTTCGAGGAAGTTGTCGCCATACTTCGCCGCGTCGCGCGCGAAAGCAAACGTCTTCGGTCCCAGGCGCGCGCGCCGGATCACCCCCTCAACCGCCTCGCGCGCTTCGGCGGGCGGGTTTCCTTCCCACTCCACGCGGAAGGGGATCTCCTCGCCCTCTGGCGCCGCGCTGATCAGCGAGGCGATCGTGTCCAGCGCCGCCGACGCCTCGGCGCACTCCGCGTCCAGGCGCTCGACCTCCGCGTAGGCGGCCAGCCGGTTGCCATTCCCGCTAATCTCCGGCGCCATCCCCAGAGGCAGGCTCGTCGCGTCCTCCAGGCCCGAGGCGGTCGTTCGCCGTTCCCGGCGGCCCCGCTGGAAAACCCGGGTCACCTGGTCGATCAGGCTCATCGCTACCTCCTGCTCACATACACCTTGCCCTGGTCGGCGCGGTGATCGCCCCCGGGCACCACGGCGCACCCCGGGAAGGCACGGGGAATCTCGTCCAGGGAGAAGACCTCGCCGAGCACATCGCCGGTCACCACGTCGACGACGCGCGCGGGCGCGGGCAGGAACAGCTCGCGCAGTTGCGTCAGGAGCTCCCTGGGCGTCCGGCCGGCCAGTGGCTTCTCCTGTCCGCGCTGCCCGCAGGCCACCTCCAGGTGGAGGTGCGGGTCGCGCAAGTCAGAGCGCACCCGGGCCACGATCTCCCCGGCGCGATACCGATGTCCGGTGCCGGCGCGGGCGGCATCCACGTGCGCCATCACCAGCAGCAGGCGCGATCCCTGCAGGTAGATCACCTCCAGCCGCGAGGCATCATGCCGGTGGAGCACCTGGCGGCACTCCTCGGCGGCGTAAACCGCCGTGCCACCCGAGCAGAAAAGGTCGATTGCGTCGCCCCATCCCGGCCGGGTGAAGCCGTTGAAAACGTTGTGCCCGGGCACATCCGCGGGCCGGAAGCGGCTGCGCCCGTGCAGTGTGGCGTTGATCCGCTGTCCGAGGCCCAACGGCCCGAGCGGCGGGTAGAACCGCATCACAGACTCCTTTCCGTGGGCGGGCCGGCAGGCGCTATCCATACCGGATGGCGTCCACCGTCGCGATCTCGGCGAGCGGGGTCCGGCGGACCGGGGACCGGCGCGCGGCCCAGATCGCCAGGAAGAAGGCGCACACCAGGTCGTCGTGCCCCTTCTCCTCGCTCACGTACCAGCGCACCGCCTTGTCGCGCAGGTGCTCGCGCACCAGCCAGCGCACCTGGCGCAAGAATTCATCCAGCTTGCCCGACTCGCGCGTGCGCGGCCCGGCGGCGTAGAAGACGCGCTCGCCGGCGATCTCCTGCTCGGCGTAGAGGCCCACCTCGGACTTGCTCGCCGCCGTCAGCTTCAACCGCTCGATGGAGATCGGGCGCCCCGCCAGCGCCTTCTGAAGCCGGTCGCTGAAGGGATCGCCCATCCCCGTCGCATCAATCGTCGCCTGCACGCGCCCGGGCAGGCTCCGGAGGATCCGCGAAATGTCGTGAAACTGACGCTCCCACTCTTTGCCGCGCCACTGGTGCAGGTCCACCAATGTCCAGGCGTCGCCGTCGCGGCGCAACACCGCGATCGCGGTGTAATCGGTGCGCCCGGTCCGGCCCGGGTCGTCGCCCGCCAGGTCGATCCCCACGGCAAACGAGGCGGGGGAGGGCCCGGTTCCCTGGCCGGCGCCCGAGGGCATACAAGAGAGGAACTCCTCCTCTTCGCGCGCCAGCGTGCGGAAGAGGTCGAATTCAAAGAAGAGGCCGAGGCCATGCACCCATTCCAGGCCATACTGCGTCCGGAAGGCGATCGAATCGCGCCCGAGCTCGCGCGCCTTCTTCTCCACGAACCGCCCATATTCCGGAACGTGCGGGATCACAGCTTCATAGCTATACTCGAAGCACTCGCCCGGGAGCGTGCCGTCCTTGATCGCCTGGATCACATCGTAGAACTTGCAGTCGATCCGGTAGGGCGTGCCGATGAACACCTCCGTGGCGCTGGTGGACGAGCCCATCGGCGAGATCTCCTCATCGATCACCGCGCGGTCGAGATCCTGGGCCTCGTCATAGAGGATCAGGTCCCAGGTGTAGCCTTCCTTCTCGGCGTCCTTCTCGCCCGAGTGTGCGCCGATCATCGAGCCGCCTTCGCGCCCCGCGAACGGTCCGAACGGCTTCTCCGGGGGAGGAAACTCGAGGAAATCCTGCCGATCCACCTCCGGCTTGGGCACGAGGAGCACCCCCAACGGCAGATCGAGGGCGAGTGGTGGATCCGCCTCCCCTGGCTTGCGGCGGCGCGCCCTGCCGCCGGACGCACGCGCCAGCTTCGTCACCATCCGCCGGTAGTGGCGTTTCACCCGACGCATCCCGATATCCACCGCTTGAGGGAGGGTCGGCGCGTAGAGCCCGATCTGAATGCCCGGCAGGCGAAGGAGCATCCAGAGCGCCAGACAGGCAAGCAGCTCGTTCTTCCCGGCCTGGCGAGCCATGAGGATGGCGATCGTGCGCCCCTCGCGCCCCAACACTGAACTCAGGACCGCCCGCGCCGGCGCCATCTGGTACGGGCGGAGCGTCCGGCCCAGCGCATCCCGGCAGAAGTGGTCAAAGTCGTTCAGGCACTCCTCCAGCATCAGGCATCACCCTCCCCCCTTCGCACGGCACGCGCGTCCGGGTTCCTCTCCATCGAGTGCCCGAAAAGCGCTCCCCTGATTACAAGGCGGGAATCAGCCCTCTTTTTCGCCACGAACAAATCTTTGCTGCCTTGCCAGCTCACAGCCGCGCGCGGACCAAGCGCCGGTCTCCGGGTTGACCTGGGACCCTGGATGGTGTACACTATCTCCTGGATAGAACAGGGCAGCCGCCGCGCGCTGGTTGTCCCGATTCGCACCGCTGTCGCGAGCGGTGCGCGCCGCGGGGGAGGGGAGCAGAAGGTAAGAGAATTGCCCGATTGTGATGGGGGGTTTCACCGATACCATTCCTGCGGTAACTATGGTATCCTCCTTCGGGCGTGGTATCTCCCCAGGACCGCCATCGGACAGAGAGACGCCCCGAAATCCGCCGCTCATTGCGTCGCGACGGGGCAGCCGGCCGGCCAGGCCGAGCCGCGAGCGGCCTGCGCGGCCGATCTGGCGTGGGGCCGGGCCTGCCGGGCTGGTCTCCATGCCCTGGCATGGGCTGCGCGCGGCAACCCTGAAGGGCCCTTGCGTGCTTGCGCTTCCGCATCGTGCAGGGGGATCTCGAAGTCACAAGCGCGTTGCGCGCCTCTGGGCGCCACCAGGGGCGCACGGATAGGGCCGGCCGCGCGCGCGGCTCGTGAAGCATTCACAGCAGGAACGCCGTTTTGGCGCGCAGGCGTGAATCCTGCGGCTCTGGATGCTTTCGAGAAGAGGCGCGGCGCATTGGGTGTTCAGGATCTCAGAAAGGATCGACCGCAAAATGGCACGTAAACGGGTAACGATAGACGGCAATGAAGCAGCCGCCTACGTAGCCTACAAAACGAACGAGGTGATGACGATCTACCCGATCACGCCCTCGTCGCCAATGGGAGAGTTGGGCGACGCGTGGGCGGCGGCTGGGCAGACCAACATTTGGGGCCAGGTTCCGCTGGTGCAGGAGATGCAGTCCGAGGGCGGCGCGGCAGGGGCCGTGCATGGCTCGCTGCAGGCGGGCGCGTTGACCACCACCTTTACGGCCAGCCAGGGCCTCCTCTTGATGATCCCCAACATGTACAAGATCGCCGGAGAGCTGACGCCGACGGTGTTCCATATCACCGCGCGCACCCTGGCCACGCACGCGCTCTCTATCTTTGGCGATCACAGCGACGTGATGGCGTGCCGCGCCACCGGTTGGGCGATGCTCTTCTCCAACTCGGTGCAGGAAGTGATGGACTTTGCTCTGATCGCGCAGGCAGCCACGTTGCGCGCGCGCGTCCCCTTCCTCCACGCGTTTGACGGCTTCCGCACCTCGCACGAGGTTCAGAAGGTCGAGCAGCTCACCGACGACGACATCCGGGCGCTGATTGATGACGATCTGGTGCGCGCTCACCGCGCCCGCGCTCTCTCGCCCGACCATCCGGTGATCCGCGGCACCGCGCAGAACCCGGACGTCTTCTTCCAGGCGCGCGAGGCGTGCAACCCCTTCTACAACGCCGTCCCAGGTATCGTCGAAGAGGTGATGGACCAGTTCTACGCGCAGGTCGGACGCCGCTACCACCTCTTTGATTACATGGGCGCGCCCGATGCCGAGCGCGTGATCATCCTGATGGGCTCCGGGTGCGAGACGGCCGAGGAAGCCGTCACCCACCTGGTCGAGCGCGGCGAGAAGGTCGGTCTGATCAAGGTCCGCCTCTTCCGCCCCTTCTCGGTGGCGCACTTCCTCAAGGCGTTGCCGGCCACAACGAAGGCGATCGCGGTCCTCGACCGCACGAAGGAGCCTGGCGCCGCAGGCGAGCCTCTCTATCAGGACGTGCTCACGGCCCTCGCCGAAGGCATGGCCAACGGCTCGATGCCCTGCAACTCCTTCCCGAAGGTCATCGGCGGCCGCTACGGCCTCTCCTCCAAGGAGTTCACGCCGGCCATGGTCAAGGCCGTCCTCGACGAGCTTGCCAAGGCCGATCCCAAGAACCACTTCACCATCGGGATCACCGATGACGTAACCAACACCAGCATCGAGGTGGATGCCGACTTCCACACCGAGTCGGATGACGTCGTCCGCGCCGTCTTCTGGGGCCTCGGCTCCGACGGCACCGTCGGCGCCAACAAGAACTCGATCAAGATCATCGGCGAGGAGACGCCCAACTACGCGCAGGGTTACTTTGTGTACGACTCCAAGAAGTCCGGGTCGGTCACCGTTTCGCATCTGCGCTTTGGTCCCCGCCCGATCCACAGCACCTACCTGGTGCAGAGCGCGAACTTCGTGGGGATTCACCAGTTCGGGTTCGTCGAGCGCTACCCCGTGCTGAAGAACGCAGCCGAGGGCGCCACGGTGCTCCTCAACAGCCCCTTCGGCCCGGAGGAGACGTGGGATAACCTTCCTCGCCCGATCCAGGAAGAGATCCTCAACAAGAAGCTGAAGCTGTACGTCATCGACGCGTATGAAGTGGCGCGCCAGACGAAGATGGGCGTGCGCATCAACACGATCATGCAGACGTGCTTCTTCGCGCTCAGCGGCGTGCTCCCGCGCGAAGAGGCGATCGAGCAGATCAAGAAGGCGATCAAGAAGACCTACGGCAAGCGCGGCGAGGCGGTCGTCCAGCAGAACTTCGCTGCGGTTGACGCGGCGCTGGCCAACCTCTATGAGGCCAAGGTGCCCGGCCAGGTGACCAGCACCCGCGGCCTGGCCGCTGCGGTTCCCGCCGGCGCGCCGGAGTTCGTGCAGAATGTGACCGCGGATATCATCGCCAACCAGGGCGATCAGATCCCCGTCAGCAAGCTCCCGGTCGATGGCACCTTCCCCACGGGAACGGCCGCCTGGGAGAAGCGCAACATCGCCCTGGATGTTCCCGTCTGGGATCCGGAGCTGTGCATCCAGTGCGGCAAGTGCGTCCTGAGCTGCCCGCATGCCGCGGTCCGCTCCAAGATCGTGCCCCAGAACCTGCTCGCCGAGGCACCCGAGGGCTTCAAGTCCGCGCCGGCGAAGTGGCGCGAACTGGCCGACCAGCGCTTCACCATCCAGATCTCGGTGGAAGACTGCACCGGCTGCACCCTCTGTATGGAGAGCTGCCCGGCGAAGGATAAGACGCAGGTTGGGCGCAAGGCGCTCACCATGCATCCCCAGCGGCCGCTCCGCGAAGAGGGTGCTCGGAACTGGGAGTTCTTCCTCCAGCTTCCGGATATGCCGCGCGATACCGACAAGGTGCGCTTCAACAACGTGAAGAACGTGCAGCTCCTGCAGCCGCTCTTCGAGTTCTCCGGTGCATGCGCCGGCTGCGGCGAGACGCCCTACGTCAAGCTCGTCAGCCAGCTCTTCGGTGACCGCATGGTCGTTGCCAACGCCACGGGATGCTCCAGCATCTACGGCGGCAACCTGCCGACCACCCCGTGGACGAAGAACCGCGACGGGCGCGGGCCGGCGTGGGCCAACTCGCTCTTCGAGGACAACGCCGAGTTCGGCCTGGGGATGCGCCTCTCCATCGATACCCAGACCCGCTACGCCCGCCAGCTCGTCTCTCAGCTGCGCGAGCGCATCGGCACCGCCCTGGCGGATGCCCTCCTCGCGGCTGATCAGAGTGACGAAGCCGGGATCCAGGCGCAGCGCGCGCGCGTGGCCGAGCTGAAGTCGCGCCTCGCCGGCGCCACCGATTCCGCTGGCCGCGACCTTCTCGCCGTGGCAGACTTCCTCGTCAAGAAGAGCGTCTGGATCATGGGTGGCGACGGCTGGGCCTACGACATCGGCTACGGTGGCCTGGACCACGTCCTTGCCTCGGGCCATAACGTCAACGTCCTGGTGCTCGACACCGAGGTCTACTCCAACACCGGCGGACAGGCCTCCAAGGCAACGTCGCGCGCTGCGGTGGCGAAGTTCGCCGCCAGCGGCAAGTCCGCCCCGAAGAAGGACCTCGGGCGCATGGCGATGACCTATGGCAACGTCTACGTGGCGCAGGTGGCGATGGGCGCCAGCGATGCGCAGACGGTCCGCGCGATCCTCGAGGCGGAAGCCTACGATGGCCCGTCACTCGTGATCGCCTACAGCCACTGCATCAACCACGGCATCGACATGGCCAAGGGGTTCACCCAGCAGAAGCTGGCTGTCGACTCGGGCGCGTGGATCCTCTACCGCTACAACCCGCAGCTCGCGGCTGAGGGCAAGAACCCGCTGCAGATCGACTCGAAGGAGCCTAGCATCCCGCTCGAGGCGTTCATCTACACGGAGACTCGCTACAAGATGCTCCAGCGCAGCGATCCTGAAGGCGCCGCCAGACTCCTGGAGGCCGCCCAGGAAGACGTCAGGCAGCGCTGGCAGATCTATCAGCAGATGGCTGCGGCAAAGCCCGCGTCTGAGTAGCGTTCCACAACGCAGACACACCATCGCGGAGCCCGGGGAGGGGAAGCCCCCCCGGGCTCCGCTGCTCTCTCACCACCCGGCTCCCCTCCCGCTCCCTGGCCACCAACAGCACGCGGCTTCTCCAGGCCCGCCCGGCATCGCGAGCCAAGGCCGGCGCAATAGGCACCACATCTGCATCCGGAGTTCCGGAACCACCCCGTGGGCTGCGTTGTTCGTAGAGGTGAAGCCGCCATCCTGCAGCACGCGGGCGCAGGATGGCACGGCCCGCGCACGGCGCGGGCCGGATCACAAAGAGGGAGCGTCGACATGGATCTGAGCACGCGATACCTGGGCTTGACCCTAAAGAACCCGATTATCCCATCCGCCTCACCGCTCACGCGCACTGTGGATCGCATCCAGGAGCTCGAAGATGCCGGCGCGGCAGCGGTCGTGATGCCGTCTCTCTTCGAGGAGCAGATCACTTTGGAGAGCCTGCAACTCGACCACTACCTTGCGTATGGCTCCGAGAGCCACCCCGAGGCGCTCTCCTACATCCCGGAGCCCGCCTCCTTCCAGTTCGACCCAGATACCTATCTGGAGACGATCCGAAAGGCGAAGGAGTCGGTCCACATCCCGGTCATTGCCAGTCTCAATGGCACTTCGCCCGGCGGTTGGATGGGCTACGCCCGGCTCATGGAGGAGGCGGGCGCCGACGCACTCGAGCTGAACATCTACTACATTCCCACCGACCCGCTCGTCTCTGGTGCGCAGGTGGAGCAGATGTACTTCGATGTCCTCCGCGAGGTGCGCCAGAGCGTGAAGATACCGATCGCCGTGAAGCTGGGGCCCTACTTCAGCGCCATCGCCTTCATGGCACGTCGCCTGGCCGAGGCCGGCGCAAACGGCCTCGTCTTCTTCAACCGCTTCTACCAGCCGGACATCGATCTGGAGAAGCTGGAGGTGACTCCCGATCTCGTTCTCAGCACATCCACGGCGATGCGCCTCCCACTCCGCTGGGTGGCCATTCTCTACGGGCGCGTCAACGCCGATTTCGCCATCACCAACGGCGTCCACACCCACGAGGATGTGCTGAAGGCGACTATGGCCGGCGCCAGCGCCACGCAGATCGCCGCAGAGCTATTGGAGAAGGGGCCCGGTCGAATCCCGGAGCTGCTCGCCGAGATCACGCGGTGGATGGAACAGCACGAATACCACTCCCTGGCCCAGCTGCGCGGGAGCATGAGCCAGAAGAACGTCGCCGATCCTGGGGCTTTCGAGCGCGCGAACTATATGAGGGTGCTGCAGTCGTGGCGGCAGGATCCGACCGGTTGCCTGCTCTAAGCCGGTGAGGGATGTCCACAGAATGCGCGGGGATGGCGCGGGCTCAGGATAACGCATGGGGGGCGGGGCGCGCCTGGCGCGCCCCGCCCCCCACTTAGCGACGCATCGGGATGTAGATCTTCCTCGGCCGGCTTACTGCACCCTCCACAGCGCCGGATTCGGCGCCTGGTTCAGAGGAACGTGCGCGCCCGTGCGCGTGCCATACGTGCCATCCTTCAGCCACTTCACATGGCCATCCACGAACGCGAAGTTGGCCCCCTCAGAATGCCGCGCCTCCGAGACCTCACCGTTATCATCCATGCGGATATCGTCCCAGTCGATCACGTACCAGTTGTTCGTGGCAGAGGAATCGCCAAACATGATCACATCGGAGGGCGATGCGATCGATGCCAGCGCCCGCTCCGACAGGCTGGCCCCTCCATTGTTGTTGGTGTTCTGGATCGCGAAATAGCCGTAGCCAAACCCACTAAACGTCGTTGCGGAGCCATTCCACTTGGCACTCGGCTTCGAGGGGCAGGTGAAGATCTCGGTGTTCTTCACGTAGGGCTGCAGCATCCACGCCCAGCCGTAATAGACATTCGTGGCCGGACTGATGTTGGTGCGCATCAGTGTTTCATCATAATCCTGCGCGTACTGCATCGCCGCGAGCGCCATCTGCTTCAGGTTGCTCTGGCACGTGCTCTTGCGCGCGTTCTCGCGCGCCCGCGCGAACACCGGGAAAAGGATAGCCGCAAGTATAGCGATGATCGCTATTACTACGAGCAACTCGATGAGCGTGAAGCCCATCCTGCGAGACCAATGCTTCATTCCAACTCCCTTACTACTTGTTCGGAATTCCGAGGCGGCCGCAGAAGCTCTCCTTCTGCAGTATCGCCCAACAGTAAATGCTACACAGGCCGCCCGGAATCCTCTAAAGAGAGCCGGGGCAACCCGCGGGTGCCTGGCCCCCCTCGTACAGAGAGCGGGCCGGACAAGCAGCGACACGCCTGGTGCCGCCACTCGCCCAGCCCAAACTATCCGGTATGGTCTCTGACGCCTGGCCTGCTACTGCACCGTCCACATCGCTGGATTCGGCGCCTGGCTGAGGGGCACGTGCGCGCCCGTGCGCGTGCCATACGTGCCATCCTTCAGCCACTTCACGTGCCCATCCACAAACGCGAAGTTGGCACCCTCGCTATGACGCGCCTCCGAGACCTCCCCGTTATCCCCCATGCGCGCATCATCCCAGTCGATCACATACCAGTGGTTCGGCGCCCCCGACGAGTCACCAAACAGCACGAGGTCCGAGGGCGCCTTGATCTCCGCCAGCGGCCGCCCCGACAGGCCCACCCCTCCATCGGGCCCACCATCGATGCCGAAGAAGCCATAGCCAAAGCCACTATACGTAGTCCCGGCGCCATTCCACTTGACGCTCGGCTTCGAGGGGCAGGTGAAGATCTCGGAGTTCTTCACGTAGGGCTGGAGCTGCCAGACCCATCCATACCAGGTATCCGTGGTCGGATGGATGTTGGTGCGCATCAGAGTTTCATCGTAGTCCTGCGCATACTGCATGGCGGCGGTCGCCATCTGCTTCAGGTTGCTCTGGCACGTGCTCTTTCTCGCATTCTCGCGCGCCCTGGCAAAGACTGGGAAGAGAATAGCCGCCAGGATGGCGATAATCGCGATCACGACGAGCAACTCAATGAGCGTAAAGCCCTTGGATCCCGGTCGCTCTCTCATGATACTCCCTCCTCGTAGATCAGGGGTTCGATACACCAGTCGCCTCAACACGTGGTGACAAGATACGACGCCCCCCTGATGCACTCCTTTCTGGCGCTTTCTCCCTTTATCTGGCTCAAGTTTCGCCGCCCCATAGGCAGAGCGGGCCGGGCGAGCAGCGACCTGCCTAGTCACGCCACTCGCCCGGCCCAAACCATACCTATGGCCCTGATGCCTAGCCTGCTACTGCACCGTCCACATCGCCGGGTTCGGCGCCTGGTTGAGGGGAACTTCCGCTCCCGTGCGCGTGGCATACGTGCCATCCTTCAACCACTTCACGTG
>ERZ795045.2450-NODE-2450-length-18155-cov-4.581381_pt1 | contig 18155 bp, 16 predicted proteins | sample MGYA00375129_ERZ795045 | MGnify/ENA primary metagenome ERZ795045 (study PRJEB30174, sample SAMN05720166) | activated sludge metagenome | isolation source: anaerobic digester from wastewater treatment plant | place: Japan | collected 2015-05-15 ... | reverse complement strand
GAGATAATGATACACCAGCCGTTGATATGGGGCGGAGGAATATCCGGCCAGGCGACCGATATAGATATAGAAAACAGAGAAATGCAAGAAACGAAAGCGAGGCTTATAAGGATTTTGGCTAAACATACGGGGCAAACCGAGGAAAAGATAAAGCAGGATACGGAAAGAAATTTTTATATGTCCGCGGAGGAAGCGGTTAAGTACGGAATAGTGGACGGAATATTAGAATTTAAAAAGAAAATTTAAATAAGCTTGGTTTTTTAAAGAGGTTAATATGAGCGAGAATATAAAAAAAGAATATCCTTTTAGCGTTCCTTTGATAGCGATAAGAGATCTGGTTGTTTTTCCGAATATACATTTTCCTCTGGCCGTAAGCAGAATAAAATCGGTAAACGCCGTGGAAATTTCAATTAAAGATTATTCCAAATATATAGTGGCGGTTACTCAAAAAAAACCCAACATAGAGGATCCGAAAGAAGATGACCTTTATAAAGTCGGAGTGCTTTGCGAAATAAATCAACACTTAAAGCTTCCGGACGGTACCATGAGGGTTATACTTAGCGGTATAAAAAGAGTAAAAATAACATCGATAAAAACCTCAGATAATCCCGAAAGCTTTATAGCGGATGTGGAATATCCCGAAGAAATAGCGGAAAACAATTCCGAGATGCTGGCTTTGACCAGGCACTTAGTGGGAGTTTTCGACGATTATGTGAAACTAACGACAAAAATGAGTTTGAACGCAAGCGTTCTCTTAGAACAGGTTGAGGAGCCTTCAAAACTAAGCGATAATATAGCCTCCAACATCATAATAAGCATATCGGAAAAACAGGATATACTTGAAACATTCGATTTAAAACAAAGAATAGAAAAGCTTATCAAATATATTAAGAGAGAGATAGAGATAATAAGCATAGAACAAAAGATTCAAACAAGGGTTAAATCGCAGATAGAAAAATCTCAAAAAGAGTATTACTTAAACGAACAAATGAAAGCTATTCAAAAAGAGCTTCATCAAAAAGACGATTTTCAAAAAGAAATAGAGGAATGGAGAAAAAAAATAAAATCTTCGAAAATGCCTAAAGAAGCCGAGGATGCCGCCGAGAAAGAACTTAACAGATTAGCCAAGATGATGCCTTTTTCTCCCGAGTCAACCGTTTCGAGAACCTATTTGGATTGGCTTACCTCTCTTCCCTGGTCGGTAGAAACCAAAGATGTTCTGGATCTCAAAAAAGCTAAAGAAATTCTGGATAAAGAACATTTCGGGCTTAAAAAACCGAAAGAAAGAGTTTTGGAATTTTTGGCCGTAGCCAAACTTACGGAAAAACTTAAAGGTCCGATACTTTGTTTTGTTGGTCCCCCGGGGGTCGGTAAAACATCTATTGCAAGGTCCATAGCCAATTCCATGGGAAGAAACTTTGTAAGAATGAGTTTAGGCGGAGTGAGGGACGAGGCCGAGATAAGAGGACACAGAAGAACATATATAGGCTCTATGCCCGGCAGAATAATACAAAGTTTAAAAAAAGCGAAAAGCAAAAATCCTGTTTTTTTGATGGATGAGATAGATAAAATGGGAATGGATTGGAGAGGAGATCCCGCCGCGGCTTTATTGGAGGTTTTAGATCCCGAGCAGAATAAAGAGTTTGTCGACCATTATATAGACATTCCTTTCGATATATCCAAAGTAATGTTCATAGCGACCGCAAATACTCTGGAAGGAATTCCGGTTAGTTTAAGGGACAGACTTGAGATAATAGAGTTTTCGGGATATACCCATAACGAAAAACTTCAAATAGCAAAACAGTACCTTGTCCCGAGACAGTTTTCGGTACACGGTATAGACGAAAAAAAATCTAAGAACATAAAAATAAGCGATTCGGCCATACTAAGAATAGTAAGAGAATACACCAAAGAAGCGGGGGTAAGAAATCTTGAAAGAGAAATCGCTTCTCTTACCAGAAAAATAGCGGTTAAAATAGTAGAGGGAGAGAAAAACATAGAAATAAACGAAAAAAATCTTACCCAGTGGTTAGATGTCCCCAAATATATAGACTCGAAGATAGACGATAACTCCATAGGAGTCGCTACTGGGCTTGCCTGGACAGAGCACGGAGGAGAGGTTTTGTGGATAGAAGCCATCGATATGCCCGGTAAAGGTCAGATTAGCGTAACGGGGAGATTGGGCGATGTGATGAAAGAATCGGTTCAGATAGCGTTTTCGTATGTTAAAAATTCGTTAAACGCCGACTCTAAATACATATCTTCTCGCGATTTCCACGTTCATGTTCCGGAAGGTGCGGTGCCGAAGGACGGACCTTCCGCGGGAATAACCATAGCTACCGCGCTTTACAGCCTTCTTTCGAAAAAGCCGGTTAAAAAGGGAGTATCTATGACCGGAGAGATTACTCTTACCGGAAAGGTTTTGCCGATAGGAGGGCTTAAAGAAAAAATCATAGCTTCTCACAGGGAAAAAATAATGACCGTTTTATATCCTTTGGGCAATAAAAAAGATCTATCCGAAATTCCGGACGAAATAAAAAAGGATATGAATTTAATACCCATATCGAGCGCTGAAGAAGCGTTTTCGCATGTAATAGAAGGATATAAAAAGAAAAAGGGGAAAGAAAAAATTAAATTATGAAATTAATAAAAAAGTTTTTTTGGGGTTTACTTTTGTTTTTTTCAATGTTCGCTTCGGGGTATTCTTACGAAGACGAACTCTCCGTTTCTTCCACAAGAGGCAGGCTTGAAGGAGCAAGATTGGATGAAATAATAGAAAAATATGTGGCTACGGTGGTCATGTATGACCCGGAAAGAGCCACCGAGCTCGGCGTGCATGACAACGATTATCTTTTGACCGATAGGGAATATAATACTCAGGCTAAGGAAATAGAATCTTTAAAGCTTTTGATTAAAGACCTTTCCAGAATAGATAAAGACGTTTTCAGCTACAAAAGACAAACGGACTACGATTTGATTTATTCGATAATAGAGAAAGACCTTTACGAATTTGAAAATCTGGATATTCTTGCTACAAGGCCTCAGTATTACCTTAAACCCGTAGATATAATATTTTTTATGATGGGAAAGGACTTCGACAATTATAACGTAAGAGCTTCAAACGCCTTGAAAAGGCTTTCTTTGGTTCCCTCCATTTTATACCAGGCGGAGAGAAATTTAACAAGACCCCCTAAAATATGGACCGAATATACCATTAAAAGAGCTCAACTAATGATAGATAATATAAGCGATTTATATCCGCTTTTTAGAAATTATATAGGGCTTGACCCGACAATAAAAGCTAATTTTGAGTCGAGCATCGATCAGGTTAAAAAAGCCCTGGAGAGATACAAGTCTTATCTTCAAAACGATATATTAAAAAAATCTGACGGGAAAAGTTATTGCGGACTTTATACCTACGGATTTTATTTGGAGAGATGGCATAAAATAAATTATAATCCGAGAAAAGCGCTTAGAATAGCCAGGAAAAATTTTGAGAAAAACTACAAAAAACTGATAGACGAAGCGGTTAAAATAAACCCGGAGGTCTATCAAAAAGACGGGGTAAAAGGAGTTTATGCGCTTGTTAGCGGAGACTATCCCAAATACGACGAAGTGGTTAAGTTCATATCGGACCAGATAGAAAAAGCCAAAAACCATTTCGACGAATATAAGGTGGTGACTTTTCCTTCTCAAAGGCTTTTGATAAAAAATTCTCCTATGTTTTTTCACTCGGTTTATCCTACAATATTCTATTATTCTTCTTATCCATTAGATAGAGAAAGAGCATCGGAGTTGTATATTTATCTTCCTTCCGACAAATCGAGCGAAATAAACTCCGTGCTTTCGGGGCTTTACTCTCAGCCGAAAATAGAATTTTTTATATCGGGTCTCGTTATGCCGGGACTTCATCTTAAGTCGGATTCGTTAAAGTCCGTAAATAAAATAAGGAAAATAGCCCAACAACCAGCTCTGGAACAGGGGTGGATGGCTTACTCCGAGGACTTAGCTTACGAAATGGGATATTTCTCAAGCGTGTACGCGCCTTTTCTTTTAAGTTATGTGGGCGCTTTGAGAAGTTTAAGAGCTTATATGGATGTGGCTTATCATATAGAAGAGATGGATTTCTCCGAATGCGTATCTTATTTTAAAGAAAAGTTTCAATTTTCGGACGATATGGCTAAAAACGAAATGATTAATATATCTTTAAATCCGACATATTACTATGCGGGAATGTACGGATATGAAAACATAAAAGAGCTTAGAAAGAAATACGTTAAAGGAGAAAATAAATTTTTCGATATGAGGGAGTTTCATTCCGACCTTCTGGGAGTGGGAAGTATTACCGTAGAAGACCTGAAAGAAGAGCTGAAAGAAATAAGGAAAGAAAGGCTTAAATCGAAAATCGCAGAAGAAGAATATGACGAGCAATAGTAGCATTGCGGTAAAGTTCGATAACGTTTTTAAGAGTTATATTATAAAAGGTTTTCTAAAAAATAAAACCATAAGAGCTTTAAACGGGGTAAGTTTTAAAGTCCATAAAAAGGAAATCGTGGGCTTGTTCGGATTAAACGGGGCGGGGAAAACCACGATAATAAAACTTATATGCGGGTTATTAACGCTTGACTCCGGGGCGGTGGAGGTTTTTGAGAATCCTATAAATTTAAAAAGTGTAGAATATAAAAAACTTATAGGATATGTTCCGGAGCTACCGTATTTCTATCCATTTTCAACCGCAAAAGATACTCTAAATTTTTATTATTCTCTATCGACCGGCGGGTTTAAAAATAATGAAAAATCCGAAGAAGTTCTTAATCTTGTCGGGCTTTACCAAAGAAGAGACGAAAAAATAAAAAATTTTTCCAAAGGAATGATGCAGCGTCTTGCCATAGCGTGCTCTCTGGTTCACGATCCCGAACTTTTGGTTTACGACGAGCCTACAAGCGGTTTGGACCCGATTTCCATAAGAGAGATAAGAAACATAATGTTAAGTTTAAAAGAAAAAGGCAAAACCGTAATTCTTTCTTCGCATAGCATATCCGAGGCCGAAAAAATATGCGATAGAGTTATAATATTGCATAAAGGGGAAATAAAAAAAATAATAAATAAAGAAGCCTGGGCCGATTGCGAGCTTGAAAAAATTTTTATAGATACGGTGGCTTATGGGAATTAGAACGATAAAAAGCATATCATGGGAATCCGCTAAAGAGTCTTTAAATTCGAAATTCGCTTATCTCGTTTTCTTTTTCATAATGCTTCTAATTTATGTGGCCATACTTATCGGAATTATGGCGGTAAACGACGAAAAAAAGGTTCTTTCGGATTTTTTTATAGCCCTTACTCAAATATCTCTTTTGGTTTTTGGAGTTTTTTCTTCGGCTTTGGGCGTATCTCAAGATATAGAAACAAAAAGAATATACCTGATATTGTCGAGGCCGGTAAAGATATACGAGTATGTCTTCGGCAGGATAATCGGAGTCTGGCTATCCGCTTTTTTTATACTTTTTTTTATAAATTTAGCCTGTTTTCTGGTTTTCGTTTTTAAAGGATATTTTTTCGATTTGAATTATTTTTATCTTACCTTAAACCTTTATTTTAAAATATTGTGCATATCTTCGATTTCGATGTTTTTCGCGTGTATTACCACTTCTTCTTTTACGGCTATCGGGATATCCGTTATGGTGTGGTTTGTTTCTCATTTTATAACCGATATTAAGTTTGCGTTTGATAAAATGAAAGGATCGGTTCATTTTATGAAATATATAATCTATCTTTTTCCCGATTTCTCCGCCTTGCCCTCTTTATACTCCGATTTTAAAATTTTAATTTATTCTTTTGTCGTCGTTTTATTTTCTTCATACTTTTTTAAAAAAACGGAGATATAGTGAAAAGATTGTTTTTTTTCTCTTCTTTTTTTGTTTCTCTAAACCTTTATTCGAATACTTACCCAAATCTGCTTTTTTACGGCAAGATTTTAAAAGAACCGGTAAACGATATTATATCGGTTAGCATGGGATTAAGAGAACTTTATTCCGATATTTTATATATAAGGCTTTTGCAGTATTACGGAACCAGGGAAGAGGGGGAAGGCGTAAAATTCGATTACGGAGCCGGGGAGTATCCTTTGTTTTACGAAAAAGCCAAAGAAATCGCTGTTTTGAATCCGTATTTTAAAAATGCGGTTTTAAATTCCGCCGGAGCTTTAGCTTTTAATCTAAATAGGACCCATCAGGCTATTTCGGTTTTAAAATTGGCCATGCTCTACGATAAAAATAACTATAACTATATACTTTTGTTATCCGCGATAGTTACCGCTCAAACCAAAAAGAACATATACGATACGAAAATTTTAAACGAACTTTACGAAATATGTATTAAGAAAGATTCTCCGGTTATGCTTATTCAAATTACAGCCTTTATTTCAAAAAAAGCCGGAAAATACGATATGGCTTTGAGTCTATATAAATTGATACTGGAAAGATCCAAAGATAAGTTTTATATAGATAACGCGAAAAAGCAAATAAAACTTTTGGAACAGTTAAAATGAAAATTATTAAAATTTTAAAAATCTCATCCAATTCTTCCGAAGTCTATTCCGCAGTGTCTTCCGCCGCATATCTATCAAAGAGAGACCATAACGTTTATATCGCGGGAGAAAAGAAATCTTACGCCCGGGAAAATGCGGCTAAAAATAAGCTCAATTTTATAGATTTAAATATATACTCCCAATTGGGATTTTTTAAATTTCCGGATTGCGATATAATAGAGATATACGGATACGACAAGTTAAATTCGTTTTTTTTAAATAAAGTCTTTTCTTTAAAAACTCCCAAAATTTTAAGACTGACATCTTTCCCTTCTCAGGATTTTATCGAATTTACAAAAAAGAAAATAGATTCCATATCTCTTATTACCGCATCGGTTCAAAGCATAAAAGACGAGCTGGTTTTTTCGGAAATAAACCCGGAAAAAATAACGGTTTTAAATCCGATACTTGTTATGACCAGATGGGAAAGCGCAAAACAAATAAAACCGGCGACGTTCTTACAAAGGCCTTACAGAATAGCCACCGTGTATAGGAAAAAAGATTTCGAAACCATTAAGTTCTTTTTAACCGTCGCAAGAGAAGTCTTAAAATCAAATCAAAATATAAATTTTCTGATAGTCGGACCTAAAGACGATAAAATAAGGGACCTGGCCAGAGAATGGCAGATAAGCCATAAAGTGGATATTTTGGGATGGCGTGAGGATATGCCCGAAGTTATGGCCATGACCCATATATACGTCAAATGCGATTTTTCTCCCAATATTCCACGGTCTTTAATAGAAGCTATGGGCTCAAGCGTGGTTTGTCTTGTAAGTCATGTTAAAGGAATAAGCGATCTCGTAATATCGGATTATAACGGAGTCATAGCTAACACGAGGGATGTGGGTTCTTATGTAAAAAACATACTTTCTCTTATAAACGAACCTTTTAAAATGCAAACGATATCGAATACCGCATATAATTACGCAAAAGCCAACTTCGACGCGGAGATATCGGTTAAAGTAGACGAGTTAATATACGAAAATATTTTAATGGAGTATAAATAATGTTAGTTAAAATTTTGATTACGCTTAGATTGTCTGTCTTAAAGAGTCCAAATGGGACGACTTTATAAAGTGGATGAGTATGAAAGATAAATTTATCGGCAGTATATGTAAGTTTATCGGTCAGGCTATTTTGGGCGGTTATATTTACGACTGCTACAAATGTGTTGTGGATGGAAGCGAAAATTGTTGGTGTAAAAAAGTATCTACAACTCATATTCCGCCTGGAGGGTGCGATCCAATTTTAGGATGTTTGCCACCAGTAAGAAATCTTAAATTTGGCGGTTGTAGTTATGAATAACTAAAATAGTTTCTTTAAAAATGATTTATTTGAAATGGCTTGTATATTTTGGCTTAAGTAGTATTTTTACTTTTATATTGTTTTTATCTTTTTTTGTTTTTTTAAATATAAAAATAACATACTGGTTTTCGGTTTTAATTCAATCTTTAGTTATTATTTTGTCCGGGAAGTGGTATTTTAACTTAAAATTAGAAGATGTTAAAAAGTTTTTATTTAAAGATTTAAAAAGTGAGGATTGGAAAAAAATATTTAAAATTACTTTTTTTATGTTGGTATCTGTTTATTTGGTTAAAGGAATAATTTATTGGTATTACATTAAAAATTTAAAAGATGTAGAAGAAAAAAATTATATATATGAATTTGAGTATCTTTATTCAAGTCTTGACTTTTTTGTCTTTTGGCTTGGGTTGTCTTTGTTAGGGCCATTTTCAGAGGAACTTTTATACAGAAAAGGGCTTTTTGAAATTTTATTGAAAAAGATTAATTATATTTTTTCAGTTATAATTAGCTCTTTGGTTTTTGCTCTGGTCCATACCAGTGGAAGCTCTTTTATAAACGGATTTGTGTGCGGTTTGTTTCTCCCTTTTTTATATAAAGAAACAAAAGGTAGTTTGATAGCAGTTTTTGTGACACATAGTATTTATAATCTGTTTAATTTTATTGTTGGATTGATCGCTTATGTCTATTGACAGACCAAGTGTCTTATTTCTTAAAGTCAATAGGTCTTTTTTTCTTGTTTGATTTTGTTCTCTTTTTTAAAATATTAAAAATAACGTTTAAGGAGGCGTATAGATGAAAATAATGTTATCGGTATTATCTTTATTTCTGGTGTCTTTTGGATATTCGGAAATAAACTTCGACGGGAATTCTAAGCTAAACATAAAAGAAAGTTTGGCTCAGATAGAAGTCCCTTCGGTTAGCGCGGATAAAAAACACTCCGTTAACTCAAAAGAACTTAAAGAATGGACCATAATGGTTTTTGTTAACGCCAAAAACAACTTAGAAAGCTATGGACTGTCCGACGTAAACGAGATGGAGATGGTCGGCTCTACCGACAAAATAAACATAGTCGCCGAGCTTGGAAGAATAAGCGGGTATTCCAATGCCGACGGTGATTGGAAAGGGTGCAAAAGATACTATGTTACCAAAGACAGCGATAAAACCAAAATAACCTCTCCGGTTTTAGCCGATAATCCGAAATGCGATATGGGAAGCTGGGAGTATATGGTAGATTTTGTTAATTGGGCGAAGGCAAACTATCCCGCAAAGAAATATGTTTTGGTTGTGTGGAACCACGGTTCCGGATGGGATAAAGGCGGAAACATAAGCGAGATAATGGACAAGGGCATATCTTACGACGACGAGACCCGAAACCATATAACGACCCAACAGCTTAGGATGGCGCTTGAAAAGATAGGCGGGGTTAATATACTCGCGATGGACGCGTGCTTGATGCAGATGATAGAGGTAGCGTATGAAATAAAAGATTACGCGGAGTATGTGGTGGCCTCCGAGGAGACCGAGCCCGCCGACGGCTATACTTATAACACCTGGCTTGAGCCGCTTGCCGCAAAACCGGTTATGGATTCCAAAGAGCTTTCCGTAGCTATGGTTAATTCGTATACCGACCATTATCAGTCCATAAGCCAGGGCGCGACTCAGTCGTCCGTAAACGCGAAAGCTTTATCTAAACTTGCGGCTATGAGCGACGAATTTATAACCGCGGTTATGGAAGCGAACGATATTACAAACGCAAAGAACGCAAGGACAAACGCCCAGAAGTTTTATTATTCCACAAATAAAGACTTCTATCATTTTGTGAAACTTATAACCGACGCCACTCAAATACCCGAAGTCAAATCTAAAGGCCAGGCGCTTTTGGATTATTTGAAAAACAACGCTATAACATACAACAGGGCCTACGGTTCCAAGTATTCAAACGCTTACGGACTTGCGGTATATGTTCCGACTTATTATACCACAAGCTACGACGAACTTATGTGGGCTAAAGAGTCCAAATGGGACGACTTTATAAAGTGGATGAAATAATTTAAAATCGTCGTTCTATGTTTTAAAAGGCGCGGAAGAAATTCCGCGCCTTTTTATTTTATATAATATTAAAAGATTTGTATCGGAGGTTTGTAAAGCCTTTTTGTTATATGATTAGAAACAACCCGATTCTGGTTTCGTTTTTTTTTGTTTTTAATTCGGTTTTTTATTGTTTTGGAGAAACGAAATACGGAGCAAGTTTCCTGAGAATTCCGGTTGCGGCTATGACTTCCGGTGTTTCCGAAGCTTATTCCGCCATGATCGGTCCCGATTCCGTTTTATATAACCCGGCCGGAACCGGACTTTTGACATACTCGGCAATATCAGCTACACATAACAAATATTTTGAAGGCATTAATCAGGAATATATAGCTTCCACGGTTTATTCTAAATACGGAAATTTTTCGGCTTTTTATTCGGTTCTTACAAGCGGAGACATAACGGCTTACGACAACAACGAAAACATAATAGGAACAACCAATACGTCTCATAAATTTTACGGCATAACCTATTCTAAAAGCTTTCCTTACTTCGATTACGCCGCCAAAAAAATAGACCCGATGATTATAACGCCGAGCTGGACGAGGATAAAGCCGGTTAAGGTTTATATTCCGAAGGTTTACAGATTGTCTTTCGGAATTACCGCCAAAAAAGTGGAAGAAAGATTGGATAACGAAACTTCTTCGACTTTGCTTTTTGACGCCGGAAGCGTAGTAGTTCTGCCGGGACATGTGCAATTCGGCGCAAGCGTTCAAAACATAGGAAAGTCTATTAAATTTTACGAAGAAGAAAAGGTTCCTCGAGTTTTTAGAATAGGTGCGGCGAAAGATTTTTCCACGGTAAAAAGCATTATGAATTTTATATTTACGGCCGATTACGTTTACGATCAATCCATAGGCGGTTATTTTAACTTCGGTTTTGAAAACGATATAGCCAAAGCTTTTCAGGCGAGAGTGGGCTATACCACCAGAGAAAAAGAAGGCTCCTCTTTAAGTTTTGGAATAGGGATGAACTTCGACAGGCTTATAAGCAAGGAAAGCTTTTTTAAAGGTTTTAGAATGGATTACGCTTTTTTAAATTACGGCGTATTGGGCCCGACTCATAGAATAGGTTTTCAGATAGTATGGTAAAAGGAGGATATATGATAAAAATACTGCTCGGCGTTATGATTGGTTTTTGTTCTCAGTCTTATGCCCAAAACGTTTCGACTAAAACGGTCGTTACGGAGAAAGACGAAAAGATAGAAAAAATAAATAAAGAAAAAGAGGCGTTAAAAAACGAATACGAGCTTTTGATACAAAAAGAAAAAACAAAGGTTTGGGAAATAGAGGCTCAGTATAACGCCATATCTCTGGAAAACAAGCTTTACGCCGAAAAGATGAACAAACAGCTTCAAAATCTAAAAGCCGAGCTTGAAAAGATATCTACCGAAAACAAAATAAACGATGAAAAAAATAAGCAAATATTGTCTGCGATATCTTTTGAACTTACAAAATTAAAAACTCAAAACGACATAGAAATGGAAAAACAAAGAGTTAAAAAAATGAAGATAGAAGACGAAAAGGCGATGATAGATTATGAAATAAAAAAGATGGATTTTGAAAAAGAAAAAATAAAGTATCAAATATTTTTAAAAACGGCCGAAGCGGATAAGCTTAAGGCCGAGCTGGATTTAAAAGATAAAAAAGATGAAATCAAAAGAAGGGCGGACAAAGAAATTGTATACTCAAACGAAATATTTAAAAACGGAACTCTTAAAATATCCGATAGAAGAATTCCTTTAAACGGCGTCATAACAATGGACACCGCGGATTATATAGTTAAAAGAATAAATTATTTTAACAATATCTCGACCGCACCGATATTCATAGTGATAGACCGATCTCCGGGCGGATCGGTTATGGCCGGTTATAAGATTCTAAAAGCTATGGAAGCAAGCGATTCTCCGGTTTATGTGGTGGTAAAATCTTATGCCGCGTCTATGGCCGCAACCATAACCACGCTGGCCAAAAAATCTTTTGTCTATCCGAACGCCTTAATACTTCATCATCAGATGTCTACAATGCACTGGGGTAATATGACGCAGTTAAAAGAACAGCTTGAAATGGCGAAAAAGTGGGAAAAAAGGCTTATGGGTCCGATAGCTAAAAAAATAGGTATGGATATTGAAACATTTAGAAAAAAAATGTATGAAAACAATTCGGACGGAGACTGGGAAGAGTTCGGAGACGAGGCCGTTAAACTTAAATGGGCGGATACAACCGTTGAAAATATAGTGGAAGAAGGCATCGTAAAGGACCCGGATTATTATTCGGATAAAAAGTTTAGCGCGGCTAGCGAAGAGAGAGTTGATGAAAAAGGCAAAAAATATGTGGAACTGCCGAGATTGGATCCTTTCGATTTTTATTTCATATATAATCCGGATAATTATTATAGATATAATTACTAAAGAGGGGTTATGAAAGAGGGTAAATGGTTGGAGCCGAGATACGGCTCGAAAGAGACTTTCGAAAAGGATTATCCAAATCTGGATTTTTCCGGGGTTTCAGTTAAATGCCCCGGATGCAAGGAGTATGTTACTCTTAACAGAAAATCGAACAGCGGAAAATCGGCCGGATGGTGTAAAAAGTGCAATAGAGCCGTTACCATATAAGGCCGTTCTTTGCCGACGATTGGATTGAATTGTTTGGGTCCTATGGCCTATCTTATATTAGGACTTTGTTAATTGAAATGTATAAGGTTAATGTTAAAATATATAAAGGATGCTTTATAAAGGAGAAAAATATATGAAGAAAGTTATTTTTGTAGTGTCATTTTTTTTGTTTTTTATAAATTCATATTCGGAAAGTTTGGAAAAATATAAAAAAGATATAAATTTAAACTCTCTTATAAACGAACTAGAAGAAAGGTTGGATAAATCTTTAATCCCGACTCCGGACAGTAAAATAGACAAAGCTTTGCAGGAAGACCCGCGTTATTATTTAAAAGTTACCGCCAAAGACAAATACGAAAGAACGAGGCTTTTGGAGTTGGGATACGATATAATTTCGATTGGTAACGGCTATGTCGAAGGTTTTATTAATAAAAATCTTATGTCCAACATAAGCGATAAAGAGTTTTCGATAATGGAAAAAAAGTCTTTATACGAATGGGCTTATCAAAACAAAGATTTTCCTTCTCAGGACTCTGCATATCATAATTATCAGGAAACCTATGACGTGTTAAAACAGATAGCCGATAAAAATGGAGACATAGTTTCTTTGTTTTCGATAGGAAAAAGTTTTGAGGGAAGAGATATATGGGCAGTTAGAATAAATACCACATCGAAAGGCAAAGCCGCAAGCAAAAAACCCGGAGTTTTGATAGTCGGAAATCATCATTCAAGAGAACATCTTACAAACGAGATGGTTTTGCTTTTTGCGGTCTACCTGCTTGAAAATAGAGGCGAGTTGGAGATTAAAAAATACATCGATACCCTCGACATATATATAATTCCAATGTTAAATCCAGACGGCGTGGAGTACGACATAGCCACGGGAAAATACAGGTATTGGAGAAAAAACACAAATAAGCTTGGCGGAACTTCGGTTGTGGGAGTCGATCTGAATAGAAATTACGATTTTGAGTGGTGTAAAGCCGGAGCTTCGTCTTATCAATCCGCGGATACCTACTGCGGAAAATCCGCTTTTTCCGAGCCGGAATCCAAAGCTTTAAGAGACTTCATGACCGAAAGGAAAAACATAAAAACCGCTCTTACCTATCACTCTTATTCTTCGTTGGTCTTATATCCCTGGGGAGGGAGAGATACTCAGGTTAGCGACGAGAAAGACAGAACCGCTTTTATAAAACACGCGGAAGAAATGGCGAAGATATTGGGTTATCAACCTCAACAATCGAGCGATCTTTACGTCGCAAGCGGAGATATGGCCGACTGGGCGTACGATAAGCTTAAAGTTCTGGCATGGACCATAGAACTTGAAGGAAGCTCTTTTTATCCGGGCTCTACCATAATTTCAAAAGCTTTCGAAAGGAATAAAAAAGCTTGCCTTTATCTGTTAAGCATAACCGATAACCCTTATAAATAAATTATTTTTTTAATTCCAGTATGTATGATTCGAGTCTTATTTGGGGATGATAAGACTCTTTGGATTTCCTTAAAGATTCTTTTCCTAAATCCGATTCTTTGTTTATGTATTTATATTTTTTCGTCGCTAATGAAGCAAATTCTCTGTCTATGAACTGATAAAGTCCTTTTACGCTTTTATCCGCTTTCTCAAAATTTAATACGCATGTTTCGTCGTTAAGCTCCGAACCTATGGCAAAGGCTTTTATTTCTTTGTTTATATAAACGCATACGCCGAAAAAAGTAATTCCATTCCACAAGTCTTTTATTTTTAATACGGCTTTCTTTTCGCACTCTAACATGTCGAAATTCTTTTTATCCGTTTGTTCCCATAGATTTTCCGTTAATTTAATTATATCGGTTAAGGATTCGACCGTTAAATCTTTTATTTCAAGATTAGACGAATAATTTTTTTCAAATTGATTTATAAGATTTCGTTTGGCGGAATACCTGCTTCCTTTCAATTCGTATAAATCCCTGGACATATAAATATAGTCAGAGTAAGCGTCGTTTTTTATTACGTTAAAGTTAGAGGAAATTTCGTCCATATGTTTATCTAAAAAATCTTTCGGTACATAGTATACATGGTTTTGTTTTAAAGATTTAAGTATTTCTATGAGTAGTTCTATCGATAAATTGCTGTAGGGAAGAGGGAGAATAATTCCGTTTGTCGAGTTATTTAGGCTATTTTCTGATATTATCAAAAAATTATTATATTCGAGCCAAAAAGTATTATATACGCAATCATCCCATAAAAATATGGCGCTTAAAGAATATGGGGAATGATTGGAGGCGGAAACCTTTAAGTATTTCCTAAATATTTCTATGTCTTTATTTTCCAGTTTTTTTAAATTCATATATCATAGGCGTTTTTTCTTTAAAGATTTTAAAACCGTGTCTTTTGTATAAGCTAACCGCTTTTTTTTCGGATATCAGACCTATCCATTTAAATTCTTTTTTTATAAGAAAATCTTTTATGAAATTTAAAATTTCGGTGCCTATTCCTTTGTTTCTGAATTCTTTTAATACCGCAAAATCCTGTATATAGGCGTCGTTGACTTTATCGGATATCGCCCGCGCCATTGCGACTATCTTGTTTTTATGTACGGCTACTACGAATATATGGCTTCCTTTAACTATTTTGGCCAATCTATTAATGTTGTCCGTATTATCCCACCAGCCGGCGTCCTTATATATTTCCTTTATTTGTCTTAAAATTTTTAGATCCGGATTTTTAATCGTTTTTATGGAAAAGTTCATAATCTTATTTTATAAAATCTATTAAGGCTTTTATAAGTATGGCGTTGGATATCAAAAAAAGCAAAGGTTTGATTATTTTAGCCCCGTTTTTTATCGCCATATCCGAACCTATGTAATTTCCCGCTACGGAAATTACGGCCATGGCTAAACCCAATTTAAAATCTACTTTTTTTAATATTATAAAAGCGGTAAGAGCCGATATGTTGGATACGAGATTTGTAAATTTGGCTAAAGCCGTGCTTTTTAATATGTCGTATTTTACGAATTTGGAATATCCCACGGCCAGAAAAGTTCCGGTTCCCGGTCCCAGCATTCCGTCGTAAAAAGAAACGATAGCGGTTAAAAAAAACGTCGCCGTGTTTTTTTGTTTTTCGGATAGCGAAGAAGAATTATCTATTAAGCCAAAATCCTTTTTTTTAATCATATATACGGATATTGCCGGTATTGAAAATAATATTATTATTTTAAGAATATATCGGGGAATATGTGATACGAATAACGCCCCTAAAAAAGAAAAGAAAAAAGAATAAATAAAAATTTTTATTAGATATTTTTTTTCGAATTTCAATTCTCTTAAATATTTTACGCAAGCCACAAAGGTTCCGGTTGAGGAGGATAGTTTGTTCGTGCCTAAAAGCAAAGACATATCCAGGCCGTAATTTATATATGCGGGTATGGTAATCAGCCCTCCTCCACCGGCTATCGAGTCTATAAAACCGGCTATAAAAACAAATATGGAGAGAATAATAAAAGAATCGGTTAATTCCATAATTAAATTATACAAATAATAATAACTCTCATATTTGATACAAATTTATATAATATATAAAAGGAGAGAATATGATAGAAATAAATAAGAAAGTTGAAAACTTAAAAAAAGAGATAGATATATCTTTGAATAAAAACAAAATAGATTTGCTTATTAAAAACGCCAAATTAATAAATACATTTTCGGGAGATATATATAAAACGGACATAGCGGTTCATAACGGTAAAATAGTCGGCTTTGGAGAATATTCGGCTAAAAATGTGATAGACGCCAAAGGAATGTATGTAGCCCCCGGGTTCATAGACGGACATGTGCACATAGAAAGCTCCATGGTTAAGATCCCCGAGTTTGCGAAAGTAGTTATGCCCTGCGGAACGACAAGCGTGGTAATAGATCCTCATGAAATAGCCAACGTGCTTGGAATAGAAGGAATAAAATATATGCTTTCATCAAGCATAGACTCTATGCTTGGAGTTTATGTTATGCTTCCGTCCTGCGTTCCATCCACCGCTCTTGAGACCTCGGGAGCCACGCTTTCAAGCCACGACTTATCTCTTCTTTTAAACGACGAAAGAATATTAGGGATAGCCGAGGTTATGAACTATCCGGGAGTTATACATAAAGATACCGACCTGTTAAAAAAGATAGCTATAGCTAACGGAAAAATTATAGACGGGCACGCTCCTTTTTTGTCCGGCAAACAACTCTACGCTTACGTTTCAAGCGGGATAAGGTCTGACCATGAGTGTAGTGAAATAGAAGAAGCGAGAGAAAAATTGAGAGCCGGCATGTATGTTATGATAAGGGAAGGAACCGCCGCAAAGAATTTGAAATCCTTAATTGGCCTTGTAAACGTGTCCAATTCCAGAAAGTTTATATTTGTCACGGACGATAGGCACTTAGACGACATAGAAAACGAAGGGCATATAAATTATCTTGTTAAAAAAGCCATAGAATACGGGGTGGATCCGGTAAAAGCCATACAAATGGCTACCATAAATACCGCGGAGTACTTCGGACTTAAAAATTTGGGTGCTATTTTGCCGGGGTATTTTGCCGATTTTATCATATTCGATAATTTTAAAAGAATGAACATAAAAATGGTTTTTAAAAACGGAATTATGGTTTCAAAAGACGGGAAGGTTTTCGATGGAATAATAAAGGAATATAAAGAAAAGTTAAGAGGTACGATAAACGTCAAATGGATAGAGCATGAAGATTTCGCGTTAAAAGCCGAAGGCAAAAAAGCAAGAGTAATAAACGTGATACCCAACGAGATAATAACTAAGATGAGTGTGGAAGAAGTAAAAGTGGACGGTGGTTATGTTTCAAGCGACACCGAAAAAGACATTTTAAAAATAGCGGTTATAGAAAGGCATATGGCGAGCGGCAGGATAGCCAAGGGGCTTGTAAGAGGATTTAAATTAAAAAAAGGCGCCATAGCCTCAAGCATTTCTCACGATTCACATAATATAGTCGTGATAGGAACTCACGACGGAGATATGTATCAGGCGGCGGTCGGGGTAGTTAAGATGCAGGGGGGAATAGCCGCGGCTTTAAACGGACAGATACTTGAGTCTCTTCCTTTGCCGGTTGCGGGGCTTATGTCGGACAGAAGCGCGGAGTTTGTCAAAACAAAAATAAAAAGACTGAGGGAAGTGGCGAGATATTTGGGTTCCGAGCTTCCCGATCCTTTTATGGCGATGTCTTTTTTAACTCTTCCTCCAATACCCGAGATTAAGATAACCGACAGGGGAATAATAGACGCCAATAAATTTAAAGTGGTAGATCTTTTTGTGAGGTAAGATGAATTTTGTTTTTTTGTTTGTTCTTTTCTCTATACTGAATCTTAACTCGGCGAAAATTATTGTACCTTCTTATATAGATAACCTTTCGGATTCAGAGTTTAGCATAGGTTATGAGACGGATGTTAATTCTTACGGATGGGTGGGGTGGGGGGATTTTCCCAAATGCGATAGGTATATTACCCCAAGCTCGGTTAGAAAAAATCAGAAAATCAATTTATATGGAATAAAATCGGGGAAAAAATATTGCTATACGGT